>ERZ1292623.1787-Hain-H51-01um-R1-1787-length-20120-cov-5_pt1 | contig 20120 bp, 24 predicted proteins | sample MGYA00564398_ERZ1292623 | MGnify/ENA primary metagenome ERZ1292623 (study PRJEB36523, sample SAMEA6512633) | groundwater metagenome | collected 2019-01-07 | study: AquaDiva: Metagenomics assemblies of 32 groundwater samples | reverse complement strand
TTAGAGTTGATAAATAAGCATTTTGATTTCCGGCCGAAAAATATAATTGATTGCCTAAATTTAAGAAGGCCGATTTATAGAAAAACCGCGGCTTACGGCCATTTTGGCAGGCTAGATAAAGATTTTACCTGGGAAAGAGCTATAAAATATTGGCGCGATGGAGAAAAAGAAATGGCCATGTACGCGCTCGGCCATACCTTGCATTTATTGGAAGATATGGCTGTGCCTGAGCACACGCGCAATGACCAGCATTTAGATGGCAGTTCTTATGAGATTTTTACTAAAAGAAAAAAAATTAATACCGGAATTTTGTTTTCTAAAAATCCTATTAGTTTAAAATCCGTTGATGAATATTTTGACAGTATTGCTAAATATTCCAATAACGGTTTTTACAGCTCTGATAGTGTGAATGATTATGACAATCCAAAGGCAGATTATTGGAAAGTTAGAAAGGATGGTGGATTGTATGGTGTCAAAATAGACAAAGAATTTGGTGATTACAATTTGATTCGTAGAAATAAAAAATTTTCTTGGATTAGAGAAGGTATTGGTAATATAAATTATAATTTAATCCTCCAAGATTACTGGGATCGTCTTTCTATAAAAGCCATTCAACACGGCGCTGGGATGTTAAGTTTATTTTTTGAAGAAGCAAATAAAAAAGATTTAGCTGGTTCCAAGCCCTTGTTGGCTAGTTTGGCTGATGCGGTTCTGTCAAAAGCGCAAGGCGGTGACGAAAGTAATTTAAAAGAAAGAGCTGTAATATCTCTTAAAAAAAATAATCAAGAACAAAAAATTTACGACACGGTTCCAAATGTAATAGAAATTAAAGAATCGCAACCTCCCGCTTGTTCTTATAATTCTTCTTCAATTCCCACTCACCAAAACATTTTGATAAATGAGGTGGCATGGATGGGTTCTGAAAACGACAGCAACGACGAATGGGTAGAATTGAAAAATATCAGCAACGATACTTTTAATATTTCCGGCTGGTGGCTAATAGACAAGGACGAACAAATCAAATTTAATTTTCCCAAAGAATCAATGGTTTCCAGAAATGGATTTTACCTATTAGAAAGAACAGACGACCAGTCGGTACCGTCTGTCGCGGCGGATTTTATTTTTAAGGGCTCAATAAGCAATGAAAATGAAGGGCTTAGACTTTTTGATAATAATTGTATTCTAGTTGACGAAGTTTTTGCCCAACCTAATTGGCCAGCTGGCATTAGTTCAGAAAGAAAGACAATGGAAAGAGAATCAAATTTGAACTGGCATAGCAGTTCGGTGGGCGGCACCCCGAGGGCAGAAAATAATAGCCAATCTGTTATTGTTATTAACGGTAGCGGAGAGAGCGCTGGTGGCGTTGTTACAAATACAACAGTAGTTACAGACACGAATACAAATACGGTCACAAATACAACCACACCGCCCGCTGTTTCAAAAATTTTCATAAGCGAATTTCTTTTTGATGCGGAGGGTTCGGATGATGGTAAAGAATTTATAGAATTATATAATCCTAATGACCAAGCGGTTGATATATCCGAATGGTCTATCCAAGTAGCTTCTAGTTCTGGCGTGATATCTAAAAAGAACTTTGAAGCCGGCAATAAAATAAATTCTAAAGGATTTTTCTTGATTTGGTTTGGAGATTCTCCGACGGGAAAAATAGCTGATATGAAATGGGCAAGCGGCAGTTTAAATAATACAGCCGGAGCCATTTATCTGGTTCGCAATCAAGATAAAGTTGATGGAGGCAGTGATTTAGATATGGTTGACAGTTTCAATTATAGTAAAGACGCATTTTTAGATTTTGCTCCGGGAAAAAGTTTAAAAAGAAAAGACAATATCGGCGATTTTCAAGTTAATGGATCGTCCACGATCGCAGATGTTGTGGTTCCCATAACGGGGGCCGGTTTTTTAAGAGAGGTCTCTTTTTATAAAAATCATAGTGACGGCAATAATTATATTGACTTAATTTTTGACCAGTATCCGTTTGTTCCCGAAAGAAAAGATTCTTGGAAAATTTTAGCATTTTATTTAAATGCAGAGCCATTGGCCCAAGAATCAATTGTCACTGATGATAATTGGACTCCTAAAAGCGACAGTCTTTTGTCATTAATATATCCAATGTATTTTGGTGAAGGCGCGCCTCGTTATTCTGCGATTTTACCTGATACCCCAGAAGGATTTGGCAGTGGTGGTGGTGTAAGTAATATTGCTTATAATTATGGTCTTATAGGGCAAGACAAATTAAAAATAAAAACGCCGCATAATGCCACTAGCACCGATTATATAACCATTGCCTATTATGATTTTGAAAGTTCTGGCGGCGGCAGTCAGAATTTTAAATTAAAATCAGCTAACCCCGCAAAATATTACTTTCAAAATTAAAAAAAACAATCCGCCCATCGTAAGGCGGATTTCGTATTCAGTCAGTTTGTGGCTCTTCTCCTTGAATTGCATCGTACACTTCTCTTCGGTGTACGGGCACTTCTGCGGGCGCTTCTATTCCCAATCGTACCTTGTCCCCTCTAATATCAACAACAATAATTTTAATGTCATTGCCAATCATTATCCATTCATTTACTTTGCGGGAAAGAACCAACATTGCGGACTCCCTTTCCATGGGGGATTGAAAGACGAACTTTCTGTATACTAAAACGTTTGTAATATTTAGTCAAATAGTGTAAATTATTTCTCTGATGATAGTTATTCTGCACAATATTCGTAGCATTTATAATGTCGGTTCTATTTTTAGAACTGCTGATGCGGTGGGTATAGAAAAAATCTACCTCTGCGGAATTACTCCGTCTCCATTAGATCGTTTTAATGCTCCCATTCAAAAATTTACTAAAGTTTCTTTAGGGGCGGAAAAAACAGTTCAGTGGGAATTTATAAAAAGGACAAGCGCTGTTATTAATAGATTAAAAGAAGGAGGATATAAAATTGTAGCTATTGAGCAATCAAAAAAATCAACGCCTTATTACAAATTCAATCCACTAGCTGGCGGACAAAAACTTAAAAAAACAGTTTTAGTTTTAGGCAACGAGGTAAGGGGATTGCCGTCTTCAATTTTAAAAAAATCTGATACAATTTTAGAAATCCCAATGTACGGCAAAAAAGAATCGTTAAATGTCGCGGTGGCCTTTGGCATCGTCAGTTTTTATTTTATAATTAAAAATAACGATGAATAAAAATAAAATGATTCCTATTATAGCGGCCATAGTTTTTATAATTGTTGTAGTTACGGCATTAATTTATCTTTTGTATCCGAAAATTTTGTTAAGTGGGAATGTAAAAGTCAAAATCAATTCTCAAGAGTGGCGAGTAGAAGTTGCCCAAAATGATTGGAGTAGAGCAAAAGGGTTGTCTGGTAGAAAATTTATAGGAGAGAATGACGGCATGCTTTTTATTTTTAATGAACCTGCTATTCAAAAATTTTGGATGCGTGGCATGAAATTCCCTTTAGATATTATTTGGATTAAAAATAATAAAGTAGTCGGTTTAGCAGAGAATGTTTCTCCGGCCACAATCAGTAACCTTGAGTTACGCTCCTCTCCCGAACCGGTTAATCTTGTTTTAGAAATTAATGCCGGTTCCGCCAAAAAATGGGGAATCCGCGAAGGAAGCGAAGTTTTTATTTACTCGGGGGGCAAACTTGTCTTATACTGATACAATGAACAGAAAAATGAAAATTGCCATTAATGGTTTTGGTCGTATTGGGCGATTATTTTTTCGCCAAGCTTTCGAAAAATTTGACATTGTAGCCGTCAACGACCTTAGTGATGTTGATAATCTGGCTTATCTTTTAAAATACGACACTGTTTATAGAACTTATGACAGAAATATTCAAACAACGACTGAAAGCGGTAAAAGTTATTTAGTTGTGGACGGAAAGAAAACTTTGGTTTTGCAAGAAAAAGACCCTTCCCTACTGCCTTGGAAGGACTTAGATATTGACGTTGCTTTGGAGGCGACCGGAATTTTTGAGTCCTTTGAAAAATCTTCAGCGCATTTAAAAGCGGGCGCCAAAAAAGTTGTTATTTCCTCTCCCGCAAAAGACGCGGAGCAAGAAAAAGCAAAAACAGTTTTACTGGGACTTAATGAAGAGCAATTTAAAAATTGTCTTATTACTTCTAACGGCTCATGCACTACCAACGCTACTCATCCGGTAGCGGCTATTATGTCAGAAACTGTTGGGGTAAAAAAGGCATTCTTAAGTTCCGTTCACGCTTATACCGCCACTCAAAGTTTAGTTGACAGCTTGGCCGGCAAGAGCAAAGATTTTCGCCGTGGCAGAGCGGCGGCTACAAATATCATTCCAGCCGCCAGTGGCGTTACGGTCTCGGTCACAAGGGTGTTAAAAAATTTAGAGGGAAAATTTGACGGCATGGCGATTAGGGTGCCTTCAATAACTGTTTCGCTGGCAGATTTTACTTTTGTTTCGGCAAGACCGACCAGCGTTGAGGAGGTTAATGACATATTTCGCAAAGCGGCGTTAGACCAGCGTTGGAAAGATATTTTAACAGTCGTTGAAGACCCTGTAGTTTCCTCTGATGTGATTGGCATGCCTTATGGAGCGATAATTGATTTGTCTTTTACCAAAGTGGTTGACGGCGATTTAGTCAAAGTATTTTCTTGGTATGACAACGAATGGGGTTACGTGACAACTTTAATTAGGCATATAGAGAAAGCGGGAGAAGCATTATGACGATTTATTTGGGAGCCGACCATCGCGGTTACGAATTAAAAGAAAAAATTAAACAGTATTTGCTTGATAAAAATTATCAAGTTATTGATTTGGGCAATAATCAATACGATGCCGGCGATGATTATCCGGATTTTGCCAAGTTAGTCGGAGAGAAGATTAGCGTTAATTCTGATATTGACCGGGGGATTCTTGTTTGCGGTTCGGGAATCGGCATGGTTATTGCGGCAAATAAATTTAAAGGAGTGCGCGCCGGCACCGTGAATGCCACGCAACATGCGCAAATGGCGCGTAATGACGAAGATGTAAATGTTATCGGAATATCCGCGGATTTTGTAAATTTGGATGCCGCGCGGGATATTGTTGACGCTTTTTTGACTACGCCATTCTCTTTGGAAGAAAGACATCGTCGCAGAGTGGACAAAATAAGGGAAATTGATAAATAAGAAATGCAAGTTATTCCCGCCATCAACGCTTCGGATTTTAACGCGGCTAAAAATTCAATAGATAAAGCCAAAGAATTCGGAAGCGAGTGGATTCATCTTGATGTAGGAGACGGGATTTTTTCCTCCATAGAAACTTGGGGCAACTCGGAAGAATTTCAAAAACTGCAACTTTCTTCCGCCAGCTGGCGGATTAAGACCGAAGTTCACCTTATGATTATTGACCCTTTTAATTACGCCGAACGTTGGCTTGCGGCCGGAGTAAAAAGATTAATAGTTCATTTAGAAACTATAGGCAGTTTGGATGTTGATACTTTATTAAATGTTTGTGGCAAATACGGTGCGGACTTAATGTTGTCCGTCAATCCCGTGGCTTCTGTGGAAAAATTAAACCCCTATCTTAACAAAGTAAATTTCTTCCAAATTTTGTCCGTAATGCCGGGCAAGGCGGGGCAGGCATTTCAGGACTCAACATTAAAGAAAATCGTTTACTTACGGGAAAGGCGGCCAGATGCTAAAATAGAAATAGATGGCGGCATCAATTTAGAAACCGCCAGGATGGTTAAGGATGCTGGGGCGGATATCATTGTTTCGGCTTCCTATATATATAATAGTAAAGACCCGAAAGAGGCCTTTACGAACTTGGTTCAAGTATAAAAATATAGGTAATGGAAAGACTTCACGAAAAAAAATTAAAACAATTAGAAGAAAAAGCGGCGGAAATCAGATATGACACCATTGAAATGGTCATTAATGCCGGTTCTGGTCATGTGGCCGGGCCTCTTGGGATGGCTGATATTTTTACCGCCCTCTATTTCCATATTTTAAATCATAATCCTAAAAAGCCCGATTGGCTTGATCGCGACCGTCTTGTTTTGTCTAATGGTCATATTTGCCCCATTCGTTACGCGACTATGGCTCATGCCGGTTATTTTTCAAAAGAAGAATTAAAAACTTTAAGAAAACTGGGAACGCGTTTGCAGGGCCATCCTCATCGGACGGTTTTGCCTGGTAGCGAAACAACATCCGGCCCGTTGGGGTCTGGTTTGTCTCAGGCCTGCGGCATATCTTTAGCGGGAAGATTAGATAATAAAAAATACCAAATATATTGTATTATGTCCGATGGCGAGCAGGACGCCGGCAATACATGGGAGGCGGTGATGTTTGCCGCTAAATATAAATTAAATAATCTAACCGCGATTATTGATAGAAATAATATTCAAATTGACGGTATGACGGAAAATATTATGCCGTTGGAGTCCTTAAGAGATAAATATGAATCGTTTAATTGGCATGTGATTGAAGTTGACGGTCATAACATACAACAATTTGTGGACGCTGTTTTTGAGGCCAAGGCAATTTATGAAAAACCAACTGTGATTATTGCCCATACGATACCGGGCAAGGGAGTGGACTTTATGGAGTTTGATTATTTGTGGCATAGCAAGTCCTTTAATAAAGAAGAAGCCAAAAAGTCATTAAACGAACTAAGAACCTTGAGGGGTAAAATAAAAAGCGAGCATCAATAAAAATGTCATTAAATTTATCGGCAAAATTAGAGTCAAAATTATTTAATGGCCAATTAGAACAGAAGCCGACCCGCGACGGTTACGGCGACGGTTTAGTTATCGCCGGAGAAAGGGACTCCAATGTTGTGGTTTTGTGCGCCGATTTAAGCGAATCAACCCGCTCTTATAAATTTCAGGAAAAATTTCCCGAAAGATTTTTTGAAATAGGGGTGGCCGAACAAAACATGGCGGCAGTGGCTGCGGGTTTAGGCGTTAACGGAAAAATTCCTTTTATTTCTTCTTACGCGACTTTTTCTCCCGGAAGAAATTGGGAACAGATTCGCACCACTATTGCTTATAATGATTCTAATGTAAAAATTATTGGCTCGCACGCGGGGGTCTCCGTTGGTCCCGACGGCGCCACTCATCAAATGACCGAAGACATAGCTATTATGAGAGTTATGCCCAATATGAAAGTTTTTGTGCCTTGCGACGCTATTGAGGCAAAAAAAGCCACGGTTGCAGCCGCCAAAATTTGGGGACCATGTTACATTCGTTTGGCTCGGGAAAAAAGTCCCGTTTTTACGACGGAAGAAACGCCTTTTATTCCGGGAAAAGCCGAAATACTATGGGAATCGGATAAACCAAGAGTTTTAATAATTGGATGCGGTCCGTTATTGCACAACTGCTTGATAGCCGCTTTGGATTTAGAAAAGAATAAAATCGGAACGATTGTTTTGAATTGCCACACAATCAAACCGCTTGATGAAAAATTAATTTTAAATTTAAGCAAAAAATGCGGAGCTGTCATTACGGTTGAAGAACATCAGGTGGTCGGGGGATTGGGCGGAGCTGTGGCAGAATTTTTAACAAAACATCATCCGGTGCCGATGGAGTTTGTTGGTATGCAAGATACTTTTGGTGAATCGGGAAAACCGGAAGAGTTGATAGAAAAATATGGAATGGGAAAGAAATCCATAATAGATGCCGTGAAAAAAAATATTTCTCGTGTTAAAATAATTGCGTAAGCTATGTCCAAAAAAATTCATCTCAACAAAAGTGATTCTTTAAAAGATATTGTTGACCAAATTGTTAATAGCGAATCTGATATTATAACCTTGATTGTCCCCAATTTTTCAAAATTAGCTGAAGTGGAAAGTAATTTTAAGGTTTTGAAAAAATTAAGCGAGGCCACTGATAAAAAAGTAGCCGTTGAATCGGTTGACGAGAGAGTGGTTAAGCTAGCTAAGGCCGTTGATTTAGAAGCATCAAATCCATTTTTTGCTCAAAATAGGCCTAAAAAATGGCAAGATACCGAAGAAAGAATATTTCCGGAGTTGGATGGCGGCGACGGTGAAAATAATGCGGTTTTGGTCAGTGAAAAAAAGAAAAGAAGATTCTTTTTTAGAAAAAAATACTTCATCAGCGCGCTCTTTTTATTCTTATTCGGGGTTCCATCTTTTTGGGTGGCTACCAATGTTTTACCGAGCGCCACGATTCAAATTATTACTCAAAAATCTGATTGGTCTTTTAACGATTTGGTTTCCGTAAAAAAAGACGGCGATATTCCTTCGGAGACTTTTTCTCAAAAGAAAAATGCTCAAATGGCTTTTCCGGCTACTGGGAAAAAAGTTGTCAATAAAAAAGCCAGCGGGAAATTAATTGTTTATAATGGTTACAGTTCCGAACCGCAAAAGCTAGTGGCTACCACAAGATTTATTACCAATGATGATAAAATTTTGCGTTTGGTGAAAGACATAGTGGTGCCGGGAGCTAAAATTGTTGACGGCAAAATTACTTCTTCTTCCATTGAAGCCGATATTGTCGCTGATAAACCCGGCGCTGAATTCAATATTGCTTCCGCGTCTGATTTGAAAATTCCTGGATTTAAGGGGACGCCTAAATACGCGGCTTTTTATGGAGAAATCAAAGAACCGCTAAAAGGAGGATATTCCGGAGCAATGGCTTATCCAAATGACGCTGATATTAAGACCGCAAAAAATAAAATTGCCGAAGTTTTAGAGGATTCAATTAACAGTCAGCTGGTCTCTCAACTACCGCCTAATTTTAAGATGGTTGAAGGCTCCAAAAAATTCACTCTTTTAAAAACTGAAGCCGACCCGAATGTAAATCAAAATAACGAATTTTCCATCATAGCTGAGGGCGAAATGAAAGTCATCGGCTTTAAAGAAAAAGATGTTTTAGTTTTTATGACTGATAAAATGAAATCAGACAAGGGTCAGGACTTCATATTCAAGAATAATGATTTAAAGTATGGTATTGCTAATGCCGATTTTAAAAATGACGCAATCAGCTTGCCAATTGATTTTAAGGCGGTGGTTGAGAGGCCAATTGATGTAAATGATTTTCGTAGAAAAATAGCGGGTAAATCGGAAATTGATTTAAAAACCACAATTTCCACTCTGCCGGGCTTGGCAAGCGCTTCGGTAACTCTTTGGCCGTTTTACGTGAAGTCCGTTCCTGAAGACGCTAATTCCGCTAGGGTTAAAATTGAGGTTAAATAATGGCCTTGTCTTTATATTGTTAATATGCTAGCATCTTGCAATACTCGATGAGTGTTAATAACTCGGGCAAGAAGATTGAGGGAGTGGTAGTGGAGGCATTGCCGGCAACCACTTTTAGAATTGAATTGCAAGACGGCGTAGAAATATTGGGGTATTTATCAGGAAAGATGAGATTAAACCACATTAAAATTTTACCCGGCGACAGAGTAATTGTTGAGATGAGTCCTTACGACGCGACTCGAGGAAGAATCATTCGGAGAATTTAATTTTATTTATGAAAGTTAGGTCGTCTGTCAAAAAAATTTGTAATAGTTGCAAAACAGTCCGTCGTCAGGGGCGGGTTTATGTTATTTGCAAAATTGCCAAACATAAACAAAGACAAGGTTAATTTATGAGATTATTGGGTATTAATGTGCCGGACAATAAACGAACAGAAATTGCTTTAACATATTTTTATGGCATTGGTCACGGTCTTTCCAAGAAAATTCTTGAGGCCGTTAAAATAAGTCCAGATAAACGCGTCAAGGATTTAAATGCCCAAGAAATAAATATGATTAAAAGTTTTATAGAAAAACATTATAAAGTTGAGGGGGAATTGAGGCAGATTATAAAACAGAATATTAATTTAATGAAAGAAATGCAGTCCTATAAAGGAACTCGGCATATGAGGCATCTGCCGGCGCGCGGTCAAAGGACTAAAACCAATTCCAGAACTATCAGGGGCAATGTTCGTAAAACTGCCGGCAGTGGTAAAAGAAAAGTTGAATTAAGATAGAATCTATATGGGAAAGAAAAAAATTATTCAAGTTGAAAAAACCGCCCAACAATCTATTAAAGAAAATGAAGCGGTTGAAAACGCGGTTGTTAAGGCAGGAGGAGAGGGCGCTTCTTCAAGAAGTAAAAAAATAGGAAGGGGCAGGGTGTATATTAAAGCCACTTATAACAATACAATCGTTACAATTACCGATGATAAGGGGAATGTTATGGCCTGGGCTTCAGCCGGCGCTTTGGGTTTTTCTGGGCCTAAAAAGGCCACTCCCTTTGCCGCTTCTAAAATAATAGCCACGCTAACGGAAAAATTGAAAAAATCCGGTCTGACCGATGTGTCCGTTTTAATTAGCGGCGTCGGCGGCGGTCGCGATTCCGCCGTGCGTTCTTTAATCAATCAAGGATTTAATGTGCTATCTATTACTGACATGACCCCTATTCCGCATAACGGCCCCCGGCCGCCAAAAATTAGAAGAGTTTAAATATGTTCAATACAAAGGAAAAAAAAGAAAGAGCGTTGGGAGTAAAACTTTTTCTTAAGGGCGAGCGTTGTAATTCTATTAAATGCGCGATGATGAGAAAGCCGTATCGTCCGGGCGCTCATGGAAAAAGGCGTTCCGGCGCTCCTTCCGAATTTAAACAGCAATTACAGGAGAAACAAAAAATAAAAGCCATTTATGGTTTAAGAGAATCCCAAATGCAAAGAATTGTTTCAGAGGCCGCTAAAAATCCGGGAATTACCGGACCAATGATTTTAAATTATTTAGAAATGCGATTGGACAATTTAGTTTATCGATTGGGCTTTGTTCCCTCTCGGTCAGTGGGTAGGCAGATGGTGGGCCACGGCCATTTTTTAGTAAATAATAAAAAAGTGACCATTCCATCGTATAGAGTTAAGGTAGGCGATATTATTACTATCAGACCCCAATCAAAAGACCATATTGTGTTGAAGGATTTGGCTGTGAATATAAAAAAAACAGAACCGCCGGTTTGGTTATATTTAGACGGAGAGAAGCTGGAGGGGAAAGTTATTTCTCTACCCAAAGACGTGGAGGCGTTTTTTGACGTCAATCTGGTTATTGACTACTATTCCAAGTAATGGTAGAGATTAAAAACTATGAAATTTGCTTATTTAAGTGAAACGGTAGCTATTAAGACCATATCGGAAGACAACAAGGACGGTGTCTTTGAGATTGAGGGTTTATATACGGGATACGGTTTAACTTTGGGAAATTCCTTGCGCCGCGTCTTATTGTCCTCTTTGCCGGGAGCCGCTATCACCAGAGTAAAAATTAAAGGAACAAACCATGAATTTACCACTGTTCCGGGCGTTGCCGAAGATGTTGTGGAAATATCATTAAATTTAAAGGCGATTTGTTTTAGGGCGTATACCGATGAGCCCCAGGTATTAAGATTAAAAGTAAAAGGCGAAAAAGAGGTGACGGCGGGCGATATTGAAACCAATTCTCAAGTTGAAGTTATAAACTCGGACGCGCATATCGCGACCTTGACTGCCAAGGATTCGGAGTTGGATATGGAGTTAACCGTTGAACGCGGCTTGGGTTATGTGGCGACGGAATCAGTGAAGTCGGAAAAGTTACCGATAGGAGTTATCGCTCTTGACGCTATTTTTTCTCCTGTTGTTAAAGTAAATTTTGAAGTGGAAAATATGCGTGTCGGCGACCGTACCGATTATAATAAATTAAGATTAATTATTCAGACCAACGGCAATATTTCGCCGTCAGCAGCCTTGAGGAAAGCCAGTAATATTTTACAAGACCATTTTACTAAAATATCTCAGATAGAAGTAAAAGAAATTGATTTTAGCAAAGAAGGCAAGGAAGGCGGAAAAAAGAGTAAAAGCAAGAAAAAATAATGCGTAAGTTTCACAGAAAAAAGGGGCCTCGCCGCTCTTTTTTAAAAAATTTAGCAAACAATCTGATAGTCCGAGAAAAGATTTTGACTACGGAGACTCGAGCCAAAGGAATTCGTCCTTTCGTGGAGCGCTTGGTTACGATTGCAAAAAAACAACAGTTGCATAATTTAAGAATACTAATATCTCGTTTGTCCAATAAAGATACTGCGCAGAAGTTGTTTTATACTATTGCTCCTAAATATAAAGAGAGGGCCGGCGGTTATTTAAGAATTATCAAGCAAGGCAAAAATAGAAAAAGAGACGGAGCAAAAACGGCAATTATAGAATTTGTATAAAAGCGAACTAAAATGGAACACATTCTAGATGCGACAAATCAAAAATTAGGCAGATTGGCTTCAAAAATCGCCGTGATTTTACAGGGCAAACATAGGGCCGATTATAATCCTCGATTAGAAGGCAAGGATAAAATTACGGTTATGAACGCCTCTAAAGTAGTTTTAACGGGTAAAAAAGCAAAACAAAAAGTGTACCACTATCATACCGGTTATATGGGGCATTTACGCACCATTCCTTTTAAAGACATGATGACTAAACATCCAGAACGAGTTTTGGAATGGGCAGTTTATAATATGTTGCCTAAAAATTGGTTAAGACAAAAAAGAATGAATCGTTTGATAATTAAAAAATAAATTTATGATAAAAGATTATATAGAGTCAAAGGGGGCGAGAAAGACGGCGATAGCTCGCGTTAGATTAGTTAAACAGCCCGGCATTACTGTTAATGGTTTGGATTATAAAGAATATTTTAAAGCGCCAAGATATCGCTTGTCAGTTGAGGCGCCGTTATTATTAGTTGATTTAGATAGAAAGATGGGTTTTTCAGTTAAAGTCAGGGGCGGCGGAGTGACGGGGCAAGCGGAAGCGGTGCGTCATGGAATAGCTAGGGCATTGATAAGTTTAAATATTGAATTTAGGAAAAAGTTGAAACAGGCGGGATTTTTGACTAGAGACCCGAGAATGGTGGAGCGCAAAAAATACGGACTTAAAAAAGCTCGTCGCGCGCCGCAATGGGCAAAAAGATAGCATCTGTTTATTCGGTCGCCGTATTTTTATGGGTGCTGGTGGCTTTTCATTTAATTATTTTTTTCAGCGATTTGTATTCGCGTTATGACGGATTAGATAAGATTTCCCATCTTTTGGGAGGATTTTGGCTGGCAGTGTTTTTTTCCTATTTAATTATTAGATTAGATTGGCCAAGCCAGTCATTTTTTACGATTTTGGGATGGGTTGCTTTATTTGCTATTTTTTGGGAATTTCACGAATTTGTAGCGGATATTTTTATAAAAAGTAAAAATTTTAAGATGCAAATCAGCGCGTCCGATACTACGGGAGATTTGTTTTTCGGTTTATTGGGTGCTAGTATCTTTCTCGTATGGAAGAAGCTTTTGTCATTAATGGGGGAAAAAAATTAAAGGGACAAATTCGTTTGGCTGGTTCCAAAAACGCTGCCACAAAAATGATGGCGGCTTCTTTATTAACCGATGAAGAAATAATTTTAGAAAATTTTCCACGAATCGGCGACACCGAAATCACTGCAGAACTTTGCCATTCCATAGGAAGCAAAATTAAATTGCAGGGACAAAAACTTTCCATTAAAACCGCTTCCATCAAGAACTATCAGGTCTTATCTTTAAGCAGAAAAAATCGCATTCCTATATTGACTCTAGGACCTCTTTTATCTCGTTACGGCAAAGCCGAAGTTCCGGTTTTGGGGGGCGACAAAATTGGGCCTCGTCCCGTTAATTTGCACATAGACGCTTTAACTAGCATGGGCGCGAAAATAATTACCACGGAAAATAGTTATCAAGCAGAGGCCCCTAATGGCTTAAGAGGCGCCAGAATTTCTTTCCCCTTTCCCAGTGTGGGAGCCACTGAAAATGTGATATTGGCGGGAGTTACGGCTAAGGGCCGAACCATTATTTATAATGCCGCCGTTGAGCCGGAGATTATGGATCTGATAAAACTTTTACAAAAAATGGGGGCGATTATTGAATTGGGCGCTAACCGCACTGTTTATATTGACGGAGTTAAAAAATTGCGCGGAACAACCCATTCGGTTTTACCTGACCGCAATGAAGCGGTTTCTTGGGCTTGTTTGGCTTTGGCGACAGACAGCAAGGTTTTAGTTGAAGACGCGCGGCAAGAACATCTCATAACTTTTTTAAATGCTGTGAGACGAATTGGCGGCGAATATGAAATTACAAAAAAAGGAATAGTTTTTTGGAAAGAAAGAGAGCTGGGCGGAGTTGAATTAGAAACAGACACTCATCCCGGTTTTATGACGGATTGGCAACAGCCCTTTGTGGCGTTATTAACTCAAGCCAGGGGCGTGTCCGTTCTGCATGAGACTATTTATGATGATCGTCTGGGGTATGTTCAGGACTTAAACGCGCTTGGCGCAAATATTAAAGTTTTTTCAAAATGCTTAGGCGAACTGCCTTGTCGTTTTAATGGAATGGGTTGTTATCACAGCGCCATTATCAACGGTCCCACACGACTAAAGGGGCACAAGGTAACAGTGCGCGATCTTCGCGCGGGAATGTTAAATATTATTGCCGCTCTGATAGCTAAGGGAGAGTCCTCTATTTTGGGCATAGAAGAAATTGACAGGGGTTATGAGAATATTGATACTAGGTTAAAGAGTTTAGGCGCGGATATTAAAAGAGTAAAAGCAAAGTAATTTTTTATGTTCATTCGTAAAATTGGAATAGATTTAGGGACCGCCAACACGATTGTTTATGTTCCGGGCAGCGGTTTTATAATTAACGAACCGACAATCGTTGCTTTAAGCGTTCCCGACAACACTGTTTTAGCCGTGGGCAAAGAAGCTAAAGAGATGATAGGCCGCACTCCCGATGATATTATCGCTTACAAGCCCTTAAAAGATGGCGTTATCGCCGACTATTATATAACACGTGCCATGTTGCAATATTTTATTGCAAAAGCAGTTGGTTCATTTAATGTTTTTAGGCCGGAAATTGTCATATCGGCTCCGGCTGGCATCACGCAAATAGAAAGGAGGGCGATTATGAATACGGTAAGGGAGTCCGGCGCTAAAGAAGTTTATATAGTTAAAGAACCGATTTTAGCGGCTTTGGGAGCGGGTATTCCCATTAATAATCATGAGGGCAATATGATTATTAATATCGGCGGCGGCACCGCTGAAGTAGCGGTAGTTTCTCTTGGAGGAATTGTGGCTTGGCACAGTTTAAGAGTTGCCGGAAATAAATTTGACCAAGCTATTATTGAAATGATTAAGAAAAAATATTCTTTGTATATTGGAGAACAAACGGCGGAAACGGTAAAAATAGAAATAGGTTCAACATTGCCCACTAAAGAGAAATTAGAATTTCAATTGAGGGGACGTGACTTAATTTCAGGATTACCAAAAGACATAGTGATTAATTCCAATGAGATTGCCGAAGCGCTTCACCCGCATTTAATTGATATCGCGGCTTCCGTGCAAACTGTTTTTAGCGAGACCCCTCCGGAATTGGTCGCAGATATTATGGATAAAGGAATAATGCTTTCCGGCGGGGGAGCTCAATTGCGCCATTGCGACGAGTTTTTCAAAAGAACGCTGGGAGTCGCGGTGTATGTTGCGGAAGACCCGCTTTTCTGCGTGGCAAAGGGAACGGGATTGATTCTTAATCACTTAGAAGTTTATAAGAGAACCTTGACTCATAAACGATAGTTTATGGATTTAAAATCCGCTTACAAAAAATTAGCCGGCGACAATAATATCTTTCACGGTTATATTTTTTTTGGCAATGACATTGACCGGCAATTAGATTTTGTTTTGTGTTTGGCTAATTTTTTAGAGAATAACGACTGGCGCATCCCCATAAAACCGTTAATTGATTGTTTGTTAATTAAATTTGGAAAAGAAGAGTCCATTGGAATTGACGAAGTAAGAAATATAAAAAGTTTTTTGTGGCAAAAACCCTTTATTTCTTCGCGGAAAACTTTAATTATAAAAAACGCCGACCGGCTGACCGCGATAGGGCAAAACGCTCTTTTAAAAATCATTGAAGAGCCACCTCCGTCCGGTTTAATTATTTTGATTACCAAAAATCAAAACAGTTTAATTCCGACACTGTTGTCTCGTTTTCAAAAAGTTTATATTGCTTCTTCCCCGGCCAATGGTAAAATTGAAAGTAGTTTACTAATTGGGGTGAAAAATTTTTTGAAGGGTTCGGAAAGAGAGAAAATTAACATAATAAAAAAAGTTATTGAGGATGATATTCTAAGCGATTTTATAACGGCCGTTTTCTCCGAATTAGACAAAGACCCCATAAAAAATTTCCATTCCTTAAAAGAACTGATATATCGTTGGGTTAATATCAATAAATATAATACTAATAAAAAATTACAGCTTGAAGCATGGATAAGATCGTACCAATCATAACAATTTTAATTTTTGGCGGTATTCTGGTATACTTCCTGCCACTGGCGTGCGCTATCAAATAAATTAAAAGATTAAAAATAAAATAAAAATTAAAAATTATGGAGCAAGAAAAAGAATTAAAGCAATTGGAGCAAAAATTAAACGGCATCGTAAGCAGGTTCAAGGATGAATTATCTGGTATTCGCACCAATCGTCCCACTACCAAGTTGGTTGAAGATATTAAAGTTGATTATTTTGAACAGCGGCTTACCGTCAAACAGCTTTGCTCTTTGTCCATTGTTCCTCCCAGAGAAATTGTTTTAAGCGTTTGGGATAAAAATGCGGTTTCGGCGGTGGCTAAAGCGATTGAAGGAGTTCATTTGGGATTGAATATCGCCGTCAATGGCAGTTTAATTAGAATTAATCTCCCGCCCTTAACCGATGAAAGAAGAAAGGAATTCATTAAAATTACCAAGGGGATGGCGGAAAAAGAAAAAGTTAGCATCCGTTTATTAAGAGATGAAGTTAATAAAAAAGTAAAAACTAGCGTTGATGAGGACTTGAGACATTTTTTGCAAAAAAAAATTCAGGAATCAGTTGATAAAACCAATAAGAGCATTGAGGATTTGATGGAAAATAAAGTTAAGGAGATTAATGATTAGCGCTTTAATAGTTTTCTTCGGCCTTTTTTTTCTTATAATTATTCATGAATTGGGGCACTTTTGGGCCGCTAAATACTTTGGTGTTTGGGTGGAGGAGTTTGGCTTCGGCTTTCCTCCGCGGATTTTAAAAAAGAAAATCGGCGAAACAATTTACAGCTTTAATTGGTTGCCTTTCGGCGGGTTCGTAAAGTTGCGTGGTGAAATGGATTTGCCGGCGGATGCCAATGGGGAATTTGACAGCCGTTCTTTCTTTTGCCAAAAACCGTGGAAAAAAGTCATTGTGATTATCGCCGGCGTTGTAATGAATTTTTTAGTCGGTTGGATAATAGTATCGGCGGTTTTTTGGATAGGCATGCCGCCCTTAATATTTATTGACTCGGTTTCTAAAAACAGTTCTGCGGAGTTGGCCGGTTTGCGGGCGGGTGACTTAATAAACGATTGGCAAGAAGTTGCCGAATTGGTGAAATTTATTAATGATAACAGAGGCAATGAGGTGGTTTTGAATATTAATAGGGACGGGAATAATTTAGACATTAAAGTTACTCCCAGAACAGAGGTTCCCGTGGGTGAGGGTGCTTTGGGAATTGCTTTACATGGCGGAGGATTGCCACGCCAGGGTTTTTTTTCAGGATTATATAACGGCTGGATAATGTCTTGGAAAATAGCGGTAAGCGTTGTTTTGGGAATTTACCAATTATTTTTATCGCCGCAAAATGTGGTTGGTCCGGTTGGCATATTTAACATTGCCGTTAATACGGGGAAAGTCGGCCTTATTTATGTTTTGCAACTTTTAGGATTAATTTCCATTAATTTGGCGGTTTTAAATATTCTACCGATACCGGTTCTTGACGGCGGGAGATTATTATTCATAGTAATTGAAAAATTGCGTGGCAAACCTTTTTCTAAAAAGATAGAAATAAGAGCCAATGCCATTAGTTTTATATTTTTAATAATTCTTATTATTTTAGTGACTTTTAAGGATATAAACGCTTTACTATAATATATAAGTGTATATAAACATATATGAAACAATCCCAATTATTTACTAAGACTATCAGAGAGTCCCCTAAAGACGCGGTAAGCGTTAACGCTCAATTATTAGAGCGCGGCGGTTTTGTTTATAAAAATTCTGCGGGCGTCTACTCTTTTTTGCCGTTAGGATGGAGGGTTCTGCAAAAAATAGCGGCGATTGTAAAAGAAGAAATGAACGCGATCGGGGCTCAAGAAATGTTTATGCCTGCTTTAGTGGAAAAAAAATATTGGGAAACGACCGGACGCTGGAATGTGGGGATAGCTTTTAAGGTTTGTGACGATGAGGTCCTTCGACAAGCTCAGGACGAGCGCAAATTTAAATTTGCGCTCGGCTGGACTCACGAAGAGGTCATTACCGAAATAGTTTCTCACTTTATTAATTCTCCCAAAGACTTGCCGTTTGCGGCCTATCAAATTCAGACCAAATTTAGAAATGAGGCCAGAGTAAAATCGGGGCTTTTAAGGGGCAAGGAATTTATTATGAAAGATTTATATAGCTTTCACGCCACGCAAGAGGACTTTGAAAGTTATTATCAAAAAGTTAAAGAGGCCTATGAAAAAATTTTCAGGCGTCTGGACTTGAATGCTTTGTATGTATTGGCGGGAGGCGGTGATTTTACCGCGACTCATACCCACGAATTCCAGGTTGTTTCATCTGTCGGCGAGGACATTATCGCTGTTTGTTCCGGTTGCGGATATGCGGAGAATAAGGAAATCAGCAAATTAAACGATGGGGATTTATGTCCTAAATGCGAAGGAAAAATAAAAACAGAAAATGCTATTGAAGTGGGCAATATTTTTCCTCTGGGAAATAAATACTCCCAATCATTTAATTTGAGAACTCCGGTGATAATGGGTTCTTATGGGATAGGATTAAGCAGGGCGATGGGAACTATTATTGAGACCCATCACGATGAAAAGGGCATAATCTGGCCGGACTCCGTTGCCCCGTTTCAGGTTCATTTAGTTGAAATCGGAGAGGGGTTGGCGGAAAAAACTTATAAAGATTTACAAAAACAAAATATTGAAGTACTATATGATGACAGAAGAATATCGGCTGGTGAAAAATTAGTGGACGCGGATTTACTGGGCATTCCTTGGAGGATGGTGGTGAGCGAGAAGACCGGAGACAAGATAGAAATGAAAAAAAGAAATAAAAAAGAATCCCAACTGATTTCTCTTGACGATGCGCTTAAATTATTTCGCTAAAGATATAGGAATTGATTTGGGTACGGCTAACACTCTTATTTATCTGGCGGGCAGGGGGATTGTAGTTAACGAGCCCTCCATTATTGCCGTCAACAATAAAACTGGCCATGTTTTGGCCATTGGCAACGAGGCCAGAAAAATGTTGGGGAGGACTCCTAGCCATATTCACGTAATTAGGCCGCTAATTAACGGAGTCATATCGGACTTTGATATGACTCAAGAAGTTCTAAGAAATTTTTTAAAGAGAATAAAAACCGGTCCTCTTGCTTTTAATTATCAAAGAGCTGTGGTTGGCATCCCAAGCAACTTGACAGAGGTTGAGAGAAAGTCGGTTGAAGACGCGGTGATTGGCGCGGGCGTGAACAAGGCCTATCTTATTGAAGAGCCCTTGGCGGCGGCGATTGGAGCTCGTTTGCCCATTCACGAACCAACGGCAAATATGATTGTGGATATCGGCGGGGGAACTACCGAAATCGCCATAATTTCTATGGGAGGAACTGTGACGTCAAAAAGTTTAAAAATTGCTGGAGATAAATTAACCGAAGACATTATTAGGTTTATTCGCGACGAATTTCGTTTAGTTATAGGAGAGCCAACCGCCGAAGATTTAAAGATTAACATTGGGTCGGCTATACAGCTTGATGAAAAACTTGAAATGACGATTCGCGGCCGCGATTTAACCGTCGGTTTGCCGAGGGAGGCAATGGTTAAGGATTTTCAAATAAGAGCGGCTATTATTCGTTCCATTAAAACCATAGTTGAGGCGGTGAGAGAGGTTATAGAAACGGCGCCGCCGGAGCTTACGGGGGATATTTTGAGGCGTGGCATATTTATTTGCGGCGGTAGCAGTTTGTTGCGCGGTCTTGACCAGCTGATTGCCAAAGAATTATCAATTCAAACCACATTAGTTGACGACCCCTTGACATGCGTGGCGCGTGGCGC
>ERZ1292623.1786-Hain-H51-01um-R1-1786-length-20133-cov-14_pt1 | contig 20133 bp, 9 predicted proteins | sample MGYA00564398_ERZ1292623 | MGnify/ENA primary metagenome ERZ1292623 (study PRJEB36523, sample SAMEA6512633) | groundwater metagenome | collected 2019-01-07 | study: AquaDiva: Metagenomics assemblies of 32 groundwater samples | reverse complement strand
ATCTTCCTCAAAATTCGCTTGCTCAATTGATGATAGTTCGAATCCTGCACTCTTACAATACAGCTTTTTTAATGTAAGAAATAACTACTGAGCTGCGGCACTGATTCCCAAAAGTTCAACCTCAAAAATTAAGGTTGAGTTTGCGGGAATAGCCAGAAAACCATTTTCTCCATACCCCATTTCTGGGGGAATTGTTAATTTTCTTTTTTCTCCCACCTTCATACCCAGAGTACCCAGATAAAATCCGCTTATTACAGTATTCTCTTTCAATGGGAATGTAAAAGGTACATTTCTATCATAGCTTGAATCAAACACTTTTCCATCCTGCAACATACCTTTATAGTTTACCGTTACCGTATCTCCAACCTTTGTCTCTTTTCCGTTACCTGGCTGCAATACCTCCACTGTCATCCCCTGAATTTTAAATGTAGTGCCTCCTGGACTAATCGTTGTTTTTTGTCCTGGTATGTTAACATTACCCCCACCCATAAAAACTAAAAATAATCCTACAACAATTGCGATTACAACTAAGATTATAATTACTACTAAAGCTACTCTTGACATATTTTCTAATGAAAATTTAATTTTTCGCTTTGCCGACCTTTCCTCTTGCTCAATTGATGATAGTTCGAATCCTGCACTCTTTACTTAATTTTAATGAATATAATAGATGGCGTAAAGTGGATAATCTTAAAGAAATTATTTGTATGGTATTCCGCTAGATCCCTGGTCTGGTATTTCTTGGTGCTCTTTTGGTTGCCTACCCTCTATTGGTTGTCCACCCTCTAATGGTACTCGCCCATGTACTTTGCTTCTGGAGGAAGTAGCGTTAATAAAAGTACATATGGTAGTATTGTTAGGTGATATCTCTATATTATTTACTCCGCCATCAGTAGGGGTTCCAGTTGTGGTTGAATTGCCCTTACTGTCTACGATTTTGCAGGAGGCAGAACCTAATACCCAACCCCTTGCAAGGAGCTCTTCAGTTATAGAATAAGTGGTACCAGGGAGTATTTGGGACCAATATTGGTCACCATAACCATTGTCGGTTGTTATAGATACATTATTTAATGTGCTTCTAGAAGATAGGTAGCTGAAATCTTCTGCGTAAGAAGTATGCGAAGAATCAGTGTAAACATTAAAGTTAAAATTAGCGTCTCCGCCATTTGCATTTTTGACTATTTTTAACTTCCCAAACTGATTATTATTAAAAGTACAGGTGGTTATTAAACCGGCTTTTACAGTAACATTATCTAGGCCATATGTTGTTTGCTTGGATGTTTCGTCGTCACAGGAAGCATAATCAAGTTTAAGTGTAGGCGGTATTATTTCACGAATAGAGTATGTGCCTTGCTCCAAATAACCCCAAAGAAAAAAGCCTTCATTAAAGTATCCATATTGCCGCGGATTCAAATAACCCCAAGAAGGTCTAAGATCAGTAGTTGAATTGTTGCTGAAGACACTAAAATCAGCAGAAGCATGGACGAAGTTCCTATATTGGTCATAAGGAAAAGTTATTTTCAGTATACCTTCTTTATTATTATTAAATTGGCAGTAATTTTCTAAAAAAGTAAAAAAATTATAATAATCTCCTATAGTAGTAGTTATTAATTTTTGTATTAAGGGACGATACATATATAGCCCTTCTGTATAATCTCCTGACCAATGAGCAAATTTATCACTGGGTTCAAATAAACTATTTAGTACGGGGTAACCAAAATTATTACAATTAGCACTATTAGTAGTCCAGTCGTCAGGGACCCCAGTTTCTTTTAAATAGTAAAATTGGGATAAATATTCTGCGTACAAGGTAGAATTACCTTTTCCTTTAGCAGTTATTATGCTCTTTGAATCTTCTGGCGTAGGAGAATATGTCATATAAGCATCAAAGTTAAATAAATCATCGTTAAATAAATCATCCCCGCCTATTGAATTTTTAGTTATATTAATTTTCTCTTTTTTAGTGCTGGGCGCAAAACAAAAAGTAACGAATTTAGGTTCATCCCCAATAATAGCTCTTGATTCGACTGTTGAATTTAAATATGGGTTTAACATCCAGCCAGGATTAGTTGTATCTACTGGTAAAAAGCAGTAAATAGAAAAAAATTGCGTATGCTCTGGCATTATTTCTTCAATAAAATAATCGCCTGGATCCAATAAAGATGTTGCATAATTATTTCCAGCAATACTTAATACTGAAGAAAGTTTAGAAGGTTGCTTAGGTCCGAGGTAGATATTGAAAGTGTAAAGGTTATTAACGCTATAAACTGTAATATCTAAAACAGTAATATATAAAGTTCCCTTTGTGGGTGTTGTGTATTTAGTATTATTGAAGACGCAGGTGGTTTTTTTACCCGAAGCTATAGCGATATAGGCATAAGTTCCATATTCATATACTTGATTGGTACAAGAAAAAGAATTGAACTCCAAACCAAGGCTTTTTATATATAGATATTGGGAACCACTCGGAATTCTTTCGTTGATAAAATATGTATTTGGATCTAATTCTAGCGCAATGCCGCCAGTTCCATTAATTGTTTGTATTGTTGACGTTTTATATTTTGCAGAGGAAACTACTGGTGCGATTCCATAGTCAAAATCAAACGAATCATCCCCGCCATTTACATTTGCGATTATTTCTAAAATTCCTTTTTTAGTGTTGCTGAAGATGCAAGTAGTTGTCTTATCAGTTTCAATGACAACATTGACAACATTATTGATAACATTATTGATAACATTATTTGTATTTCCATTATTGATAACATTATTTGTATTTCCATTGTCACATCTTACATTGGTTAAACTCCATCCATTAGGAATTACTTCTTGAACGTTATACGCTCCTGCGTCCAACATAATACTGTTACTGCCCGTGCCATTGGCAGTCTGAACAGTCAAAGAGAAAAGAGTTGGGCTAATATTAAAAGTGAACTGGCCGTCCCCCCCTGTAGTGCTTTTGACTATTTTGAGGGTTCCTTGTTTGGACGGTGGTGAAGATGAAATATACATATCACAAGACTGCTCTTTAGCAATTGTATAAGACCCATTCCAAGGGCCATAGCTATAAGTGGTGACTTCATTTTGAGTGTTGCCAGTATAAGAATCCTCACCGGCCAGCATTGTTACCTTAACAATTCCAACTTCGCCATCAGCAACAACCCCTGAGTGTACTGCCATTGCTTTCAAAGAGCTGTCGTCTGTGTACGGGGTGTCATTTGCCCCTCCCCAGCCAAGGCCAGCTGATTTATCCCCGGTTAATTTAAAGTAGTAACTTTTTAAGTTGCCGCGATATTCTGCCATGTTGTAAGGAGCGTTATCAGGGTCTAAGCAAGCGTTAATAGAAGCTTTAGCATTATTGAAAGTGCAGGTGGTTGTTTGATTGGCTTTAATAACAACAGAACCCGGGCCTCCTTTATCACAAGTTGCATTCAAAAAGAGCCATTTATCCCTGGGGTACTCTTCTTTAACATTATATATCCCCTCATTTAAAGCAACTGTATCATAACCTGTGCCATTGGCAGTCTGAACAGTCAAAGAGAAAAGAGTTGGGCTAATATTAAAAGTGAACTGGCCGTCCCCCCCTGTAGTGCTTTTGACTATTTTGAGGGTTCCTTTATTTAGTGGCTTAGGCAAATAATCATTTCTAGCATTATTGAAAGTGCAGGTGGTTGTTTTGTTTGCTCTAACAATGATGGCATCTGGAGTGCCGTTGTCGCACCCTGAATTAGTTAAAGTCCATCCAGCAGGGACATTTTCAGAAATATAGTAAGAAGACCCCGGAACAAGTGAAGAAATAGTTTGCTCAACGACAGAGCTGTCTAATGTTGCCAGTGAAGTTACTCCAAAATTATCGTTAAAGCTGAATATTCCATCTCCGCTTAAAGTTTTTACAACTACTTTAATTTGGCCTGTTAATAAATCGGAGTATTTTTTAGTATTGTTGAAAGTGCAGGTGGTTGTTTTTCCAGGCAATATAGTAACATCAAGTATGCCATAAGTTGTTTGCGTAGAAGTCCCATCATCGCAGGAAACAGAGTTAAACGTCCAGTCAGACAAATTATAATCGGAATAGAGGTTAAGATAAGTAAGACTACTATTATATCCTTTATCATATTCTTCATGAACAAAATCGTATAAATTACTACCAACACCAGCCGCAAGATCTGCTTCATAAACAATATATTTACCTGGCTCTAGTTCAGCTAGAGAACTGCCTTTTCCATTAACTGTTTCAACGTCATTTATTATAGAATGAGAATCAGAGCTGTGACCACGTGAATCTAGCGCTGGCATTGCCCTGGAGTAAAATCTAGAGGTAACACCATAACTAAAAGCATCATCCCCTCCATTTGCATTTTTGACTATCTTTAAAGTTCCTTTTTTGGTATTGATAATATCGCAAGTGGTATCTTGCCCAGGATTTAAGTTAATAATGCCGCAGGTGCTTGAAGTTAGCGTCCAGCTGCTTGAAGTTAGCGTCCAGACGTCAGGAACAACCTCGGTTGCCATATATGTTCCCGGTGGAAGGTTTTCCATAACATAAGAGCCTGAACCTGGTGTAGCTGTAGTATCTATGGTAAAAGTATGCAGATAAGTAAATGTAGATCTAAATAGGAAAACTCCATCACCCCCAATAGTTTTGACATTTATTGTGATGTTAGCATTTTTACCATTTGTGAAAGTGCAAGTAGTTGTTTCATTTAGATTTACTCTAGCTCCTCCGTCACCAACGACACCAATAAATTTTGTATATTCATAATTATCACATTCTTTATATCCTGGATGATTATTTTTTTTATAAGCAGTATCAGGAATAGAAAGAGTTACAGGAATAATAGAAGGGTCGTAAATGCTATAATTATAAGGCTCATGGCGGTAAGCTGTTGTCCAGCCAGGTGGGACACTTGGAGATGTATATGGTTTACCCTCAGTAACTTCATATGGAAAGGTAAGATTTTCAAGCTCAAACCATTTACCTACTGAAGTTACATTTGCTTCTGACGAAGCTACACCTATTCCATCTACTGTTTGAATAGTAACAGTTGATGTAAAAATAAAATCCACGGGACATCCTGAATAAAACATAATGTAATTAGGCAGATAAAGACAACTATTATAAACTTCTACCTTATTGATTGGGAAAGATGGGAAAGGGCTTTTGGGTTGGGAAGGAGAATTATTATAATAAGTGGCAACCACTCTAACACGAGCCCTAACAGTAAAGAGAAAAGCATCATCTCCGCCATTTGCATTTTTGACTATCTTTAGGGTTCCTTGTTTGGACGGCGGTGGAGTGGTAGTGGTAGTAGTATCAGTACTAGTTTGAGCTTTTGAATTATTAAACGTACAGGTAGTCGATTGATCAGCAATAATTGTAATCGCAGAGGGAGTACCGTTGGTGCAGCTAGAGCTGGTGAGTGTCCATTCAGAAGGAACTGTTTCTGCAATATTGTATGTTCCAGGAGCTAAGCTGACTGTCTGTTGTCCGGTGCCTGAAGTCAAAGTGCCAGTTGTAGTAATTGAAGTAACCCCTGTGTTTCCCGTAAAATTAAAAGTACCATTGCCTGCTGTAGTGTTTTTGACAACTATTAGACTTCCATTACTTGGCGGTGGAGGCGGAGGGGATGGCGGCGGAGGAGATGGCGGCGGAGGGGATGGCGGCGGTGGAGAAGGCGGTGGAGTAGTAGTTGTAGTAGTATCACAAGCAGAAATTGTATATGACCCTGGCCAGCTAGCCCAGTTGTAAGTAGTTACACCATTTTGTGTGTTTCCAGCGTAAGAGGATAGACCACCCGAAATAGTAACCTTGATATTAGCAGTTTGATCATTAGCAAGAACTCCTGCGTGAACTGCCATTGCTGCCAAGACGCTGTCATCTGTATATGGAGTGTCATTTGCTCCTCCCCAACCAGTTCCAGATGTTGTACCGGTTACTGTAAAATAATAGTCTACTACTGAGCTTCCACGATACCCTACCATGTTGTAAGGAGCTGCGGTGGGATTTAGGCAGGTACTCGTAGGAGGCGGTGGTGGTGGAGTAGTAGTTGTAGTAGTATCACAAGCAGAAATTGTATATGACCCTGGCCAGCTAGCCCAGTTGTAAGTAGTTACACCATTTTGTGTGTTTCCAGCGTAAGAGGATAGACCACCCGAAATAGTAACCTTGATATTAGCAGTTTGATCATTAGCAAGAACTCCTGCGTGAACTGCCATTGCTGCCAAGACGCTGTCATCTGTATATGGAGTGTCATTTGCTCCTCCCCAACCAGTTCCAGATGTTGTACCGGTTACTGTAAAATAATAGTCTACTACTGAGCTTCCACGATACCCTACCATGTTGTAAGGAGCTGCGGTGGGATTTAGGCAGGTGGCGCCAGTACTAGTTTGAGCTTTTGATAATCCTTGGCTATAAAAAAACACTGGAGCTAAAAAACCCACTAAAATAATTATTTTTAAAAAAGGAAATTTCATTTTGTTTAAAATGCAAAATACAGTCTATAAATTTCTTAACTTTAACATAAAATAGAATGTCAAACATGTGGATAACCCTAAAGTTTTTAGAAGCTATTATTTAGAGACTGTTATAAATATAAAATACTATAAATTTTGCAATTGCAAAAAAGATGGTATATAGAAAATTTTGAACATTTTTGAGATTCTCAATCTGATGATAGTTCGAATCCTGCACTCTTTACAGCACAAATGATCAAATAAAAATTCCAGTATCTACTGGAATTTTTTGTTACCTCTTTTATTGAATGGTAACTTTTCCATTGGCCTTCACTATTTCAGAGGCTGGCCAATAAGAAGTAAAAGTGAAGGATTCTTCTGCAATAAACTCAACCGTCTTTGATTCCCCCGGGTTTATTTTACCTGTATTAAATTTTGAGCTTCTAATATCAAGGCCGGCATAGTAAACATTTGTAGTTCTAATCTTGAAAGTAATTTTCACGTTTTCTTCCCTTCTTACCTTAATATCAGAATTTGGATAAAAGCCATTATCATCGGCTTCTAATAAAATCTGAATGATTTCTTGCGCGCCAGATGATTCGCCATTTCCCAGGCCAAAGGGAGTCAGTTCAATTGTTTGTTCTTCTAATTCTTCTAATGTCGTTTGACTGCTAGGTTTTTCAAACGCGCAGGCACCAGTGCTTTTTATATTAACTCCTAAAGTTTCTGCCGTGCAGGCATTAGGATATGTTTTACCATCTGTTCCGCAAACTGGATTATATTCTTGAGTGCATAAGTTCCCTGTCTCTTTTTGGTTTTGTGAATATTCTTGACTTGGAGCATTATAGTTATATATCCCACTTTTGGCAAAAAAAAGGTAATAAACCAGTCCGTAAACTAAAGCTCCGGCAACTAAATATATTAAAATCCACTTCCAAAGTAACTTTTTTCCATATTTTTGATTTTGCGGGTAGCTGCTTTGTTGATTATTATTTTGATCCTCGCTCATAATTAAATTTTACCTGAATAATTTCTATTTTACAATATGAGCCTGGTGAATCCTGCACTCTAATTGCTAATTTGATTTTGCCTCCAATTTTTATAGTAGTAATATATTGAAATTAAAACTAGAAGTATTAGGAGGATAATCCATAATATTGCATTTGATCTAATCCAGTCCCAAGTAGACCCTATTGTCCCCGCTTCCACTAAAGCCGCTAATTGATCGGCGGTTTTTTCTTCCGTTTCTTCTTTGGCAGTGGTCTCTTCCACCCCAGAAGAAGGACTTTGCTCACCCTTTGGAGCTATAGAACTTGTTTTTTGCTCTTGTGTTTCCGGAGCTTTTACAGGAGGAGTTGAACTAACTGCCTGCTGGCCTAAAATTGCCGCGGTTGTGAATTTATATTCGTTACCGAACGCAAAAGGTTCTCTTGAAATCAACCTAAAATAATATGTGTTATTAGCTTCCAATCCTGTAATAGTAACTGTATGCAAAGCGGTTTTTGGGTCAATATCAATTTCATTAGTGGTGTTTGTGTATCCGTATTTTGGAGGATTTCCCGATTTGTCTAAAAAATCCATAGGTTTTGCCTCACTCTCTTTAGAATAAATAATATAACCACTAGAAGGAAAATCTGTTTCCCAAGAAATTGTTACCTCTGTTTTTGTAATATTCAATATTTTAATGGAACTGTCAATAATTGTTAAAGTAGGTCTGGCTTGTCCACTGACAAATGCTCCACTGCTGCCACCGCCATCACTACCTTCTCCACTTCCACCCCATCCTCCTCTACCACCTCCGCTACCGCCGCCACCGCCGCCTCCTTGAATTTCATTGGTAAAAAGGCATTTCAATTGTTGCCCTGGATTAATTGAAAATTTAACATTTAATCCATTTTGACCTAAATTATGTGTCAGATTAGTAAATGAAACTGGATTTTCCGTTGTTGTATCCAGGCACTGAACAGGAGGATTACGGAACATCCATCCTAAAAGTTGGAGTTCCACTATTTCAACAGGTATTTGATTTGGCCTTTCAATGGGGTCTGAAGGGTGTTGGCGGTTAACTATTAGGCCAGAATTAATATCAAAGAAAACATCAAAGAATGAATCAGCTGGGAAATGGGGGTCATTAGAAGATTGGGTTGTAATTTTCAAAGAAGCAGGTAAGTTGTTACCAACTTTTATACTAAAATCAAAAGGCCCGTCGGTTCCCCCCATTGTTTCTTTGCCTATTAAGATTTTGCCATTTTTGATATTTACTATAGTACAGTCTTTGCTGGTACCATTTAATAAAGTAATATTGCAGTCGTTATAAACTTCTTTCCATCCTGCAACAAGAGTTTCTTTAACAGTATAGTTTCCTGCAGGCAGATTAAGAAAAATATTTGATACATAACCATCCTCGCTTTTTACATCAGCGTGATCAAAAATACTGCCATTTAAATTCAAATCTATACCAAATATCCTATCTCCGCCGAATGTAAACTTATGAATGATTATGCTTCCTTTCTCACTAATTTTCCCAAAAAAATTGCCAAAGTTTTTAGTATTAACCTCATCAGATGTATCAATATTAACAGTTTGGCAGAATGGCCCTTCCTCAGACTTATTTGGTGAATTGTTAGTTGTCGGGCTTGAAGCGAATGTCTCAATCCACCCCCCTTTTAGAACTTCACAAACCTTATACACTTCAGAAGTCACCTTAAATTCGTATTCTCCTTTTTCATTTGTAACTTTAGAATCAATCAGCGCCCAGGGGCTTGATGATGATTTGTATAATCTTATTATCCAATTACTTAAAATTGGATCTCCCATAACGCTTCCATCGCCATTAATATCGTTAAACTTCTTACCTTTTATTGTTCCCGTTTCTTTCCCTTCACCTTCTTTTAAGTTACCAAAATTTCGCTGGTTAACATTAATACTTTTTTCAATTAATATCTGCCAGCCGCGGGTTTTCTCACTATTACAATCAGTACTACCGTCTTGAACAGACGGATAACTTTGCCGCCAGCCGTCTTTAGGCTTTTCGCAGACAAGGTAAGTGTCATCTTTAAGCTCTCTAAATTCATAGTAACCATCTTCATTTGTTACTGTAGAGCTTATTAAACCCCCTTCTTTTTTATAAAGATTGATTGTCCATGCTGAAATCCCCGGTTCTCCCTGATCCCATTGATTGTTATTATTTAAATCTTTAAATTTATAACCGGAAACCAAACTGCAATTCTCTTTAATGAAAATAACATTATTTCCACTTCCGCCATCAACTTCTCCCGTATTATTGCATCCTATCGTTATATTATCATCTGCATTACCTCCTTCAATTTTCCCTGAATTATTATCGGCGATTATGATTTTATCGTCTCCGTTATCTCCTCCCACAATCCCTGAATTGTTATTTGCAAGGGTAATTATGTCATCTCCGTTGTCTCCGGATATTATACCGGCATTGTTGCTGCCGACTGTGATTTTATCGTTTCCGTTGTTCCCTTCCACAACCCCTGAGTTATTATTTGCAACAACAATTACATCATCTTCTCCCCCACCGTTTATTTGACCTAAATTACCACCACCAGTAACTATCACGTTTTTTCCATTACCTCCTTCAATTTTCCCTGAATTATTATTACCCACAAGAATGCAGTCATCTCCTCCTCTTCCGTCTATGTTAATTGTGTTGTTATCTAACGCAAAAATAAATTCATTTACACTTCCGCCCCCTGCCGACTCTCCCGCACTTATATTAACAAGAACGTAATCCTCTATGTCATTGGGACACTCTTCTGGAAGATTTGGAGCTGCCTCTGTTATATTTGGAAGTAAAATAAAAGGCGTTGCAAGACTGAACGCCAAGACCAAAATAACAAAAGAAATATTCTTTTTGCCGAAAAATATTTTTTCCATATATTTTTTTAGTAATCTTGAGCTGTAAGATTACATTATTAATAATACTATACCTACGAACGCGTTACAAAAATATTAACAATATAGAGCTTGGTAAATAATGCTCTTTTGATAGATTTTGTCAAAATTCTGAAGCGAAAATTTGATAGAACGAGGAGGTTTATACAAGTGTATAAGCCGACGAGTTATAGCAAATTTGCAGCTAGAATTTTAGCAAAAGATGCAAATATGGCATTATTTACCAAGCTCATACAGTAATCCCCGCCGCAAAGCGGTCGGGAGTTCAGAATTTGCTTTAGTAAATTCTGCCTCCTCGAGGTACTCCAACTTTTCTTCGGAGTACCTTTCGCAAAATTGCTAGATTTATCTTTCCCGCTTCCGTTCCGCCCATAGGCGGGACTACGGCGCTGGCTACATCCCTACTTCTTGAAGTAGGGTACTCCGGCAGGGGGAATAAATGTGTCCTACTGAAAAAACCAATTGTGGAAAGTAATATTCTTTGTTAATTTTATAAGAACCAAAATAATAGTCAAGAGTGAGTAAAAAATACTTGCCGAAAAAATTGAGAATTCAAATAAAAATCCCTGCCAAAGACTCGGTTGGGAGTTCAGAATTTTCTTTTTTAGTAAATTTTTCCTCCGCAGGCGCTTGGTTCGCTACGGACTGGCATTCATCCCCGAGGAGTCAGTTTTGTCTTCGAGTTGAACTCCCGACTCAAGAGACAGAGTATTCTGTTAGGAAATATAAAGACTTTTGTCCTATTATTTTCTATTGTTATTTATGAGTCAAATAGGAAAATTCTTCTTAAAAATTATCCACAGGTTATCCACATTTAAGATATTTTGGTGTTATATTAACTATTTTTGAAATTATATAATTCTAAATGAAAAATAGTTGGGAAAATATTTATGATAGAGAATTTAATAGGATTTTTTGAATATTATTCGTTTATTTCTCCCAGTGAATACCCTGCTACCTAGGACGGAGATTCCTATTTTTTTAATTTCTTCGTGATTAGGTTGTGACATATTGACAAGAAGATATGGTTGAATATAAACTATATGATACTACATAGGATAGGAATTGATTAATAGGATATGTGAAAAATGACCTATAGACAATCACATCCCAGAATCGGACTTAGAATTGTAGGAAAATTGTGATTTGTTAATCGAGAAACAAACAAGACACAATTTTAACAGACCTACTGAGTACGATTTTGGAATGTGATATCTATAACTATCAAAATAAACTAATTGACTTTAGTCAATTATAAGGTCGGCTAATGATAGATAGGTCAGAAATAATAATTAGTTTAAATAAAATTAATATTATCTCTTTTAAAAACGGCAATAAAAACCGTTATTAACTGGATAATAAAAAATAAAAATGAATCAATCAATAACAATTAACAAAACAGCGCTATTAGCTTTGTTAGCATTAAGCGCTATTTTATTTTTTTATTTTTTTGCTACAAGCAGCGCATCAGCTGACTTCTGGGCAACGAATGAAAAAACTGGTTTTGATTCAGATAACGACGCAACAGCAGATGGAGAAGATACCTTTACCGAGGTGAATACTAATGGCATAGATTTATTTAATGATGCAGATGTTGATGCAGAAACTGGCTTGAATGAATCCAACAGCAACACTGGCTCAGGATCTACTGACTCGGGTTCAATTGGTGTCTTGGGAGGATTTGCAAACGAATTTAACTTAAATGTTTCAGAGTATTCAAACAGTTGGTGGGGCGAGTCGGTTGGAGCTGAAAACGATACCACTGGAGCAGAATCAGACAATGACGCCACAGCCGAGTTTGATAGTGACCTAACTGTTGTAAATACTAACGATGCCCTTTTAGATAATGAGGCAGATGTGGATGGCAACACAGGAGAGAACGAAGCCAACAGCAACACCGGTTCAGGTGAGGTTGACAGCGGAAATGCAGCCTCCAGCACTGTTGAATCTAATACAGCTAATGGAAACAGCGTTATGTCAGATGGAAGCGTTATGAATTCTCTTTTTTCAGCTCTTGCAAGAAACAAAAAAACTGGTTTTGATTCAGATAACGACGCTACTACCGATGTTGAAAACGATATTACTGTTGTAAATACTAATAGTGCAGAATTTATGAATGATTCTACAACCTTGTTGGAGACAGGTTTGAACGAAGCTAACAGCAACACCGGTTCAGGTGAGGTTGACAGCGGACATGCAAGTGGAGACGCGGCAATTATCAATGACGCAAATGCCAATTCGGTTGATATAGAGGTTGGAGGAATCGGTGACAATTCCATGGAGACTGAAAACAATACTACTGGAGCAGAATCAGACAATGACGCCACAGCTGAGTTGGATAATGAAGCTGATATCGTCAACGATAATACTGCCCTTTTAGATAACGACGTAGATGTTGATGCCGGAACAGGAGAAAACGAATCCAATAGTAATACTGGTTCAGGTGAAGTTATGAGCGGAAACGCAAGCTCTGACGCTATGATTGATAATGGCAGTATATTTAACCACAATAGCACTTCACTATCATTTGGTTCTGGTATATTCAGCTTGTCGGCTGGAAATTCAACTACGGGTTTTGACTCAGATAACGATGCTACATCCTCTCTTGATAACGATGTTACTGTTGTAAACGATAATGATGCAGAGGTAACTAATGACGCAGAAGTTACTTCAGAAACCGGCTTAAACGAAGCCAACAGTAATACTGGATCAGGTGAGGTTGACACAGGCAACGCAAGCGGAAAAGCGGAAATATCCAACGATCTTAATGTCAACGAAACAACAATAGGATGGCCAAAAATGGGAGATCTTTCTGCCGAGAACCATACCACCGGAGCAGAGTCAGACAATGATGCTACAGCTGAGGTAGATAATGATTTGGTTGTGGTAAATACTAACGACTCATTAATAACAAATACTGCAGTTGTTGACGTAGGAACAGGAGAGAACGAAGCCAACAGCAACACTGGCTCTGGATCTTCTGAAACAGGAAACGCAACCGCATGGTTTGGAATTGAAAATACAGGAAACGGTAACTTCACTCTTGTAGAATAATCGGCTGGTAAGGAGAATCCGAGCGAGAAAGCTCGGATTCTGCCCCCCACTGATTTTATGCATAAAATCAGTGGGGGGCAGAATTATGCCAATCAATAGCAAATTCAGCAAGTTCATATTAAGGGGAGTCAGGCTCTTTTTAGTTTTTTGTTTTGTTTTTTATTCTGCTTTTCCCTATCCAGCTATTTTAATTGTAAAAGCAGAGGAAATTGATAGTCCTACTGACACAACTACTGACACAACTACTGACACAACTACCAATACAGTTGCTGACAGTGCCACTAATATACCATCTGATACCATCGTTGATTCTAGTGGGGAGGCTGCTGGTGCTCAATCTGGCGCTGTTCAAGATTCAGTACCTAACTCTCAAACACAAGAACAATCATTAACTCAAGAAAGTATTGCAGCAGCCCCAGATGGCGATAGTGGAAGTTCTAGCCAAAGCTCTGTTTCCGGAGATCCAAGCGCGGCTAATTCAAATACTGGGGCAGACTCCACTAATACTAGCGAAACCAACGTAAGCAATGAGACAAATGTAACTAATGAAAACAATGCGCTTACGTACAATAATGCTTATTTAAAGTCAGAAACTGGGGGCAACACAGCCAGTTATAACACTGGTTCTGGGATTATTACTACTCAAAAAGCAGAGGGCAGAGGAGAGCTTGTTAATCTTATTAACAATAATGTTGTTAACGTTGAATCTGCTGATCCAGGCCCTATTGATGTTGGAAACGAAAACACAGGAGCCAGTTCAAACAATGAGGCCACGGTAAATATTACCAATGAAACTGTTATAAAAAACATTAATGATTCAGATACTATCAACAAGTTACAAGCAGATGTTATCTCCGGGAGAAACGATACCAGCTACAATACAGTCCACGGAATCACCCTAACCGGCCAGGCAAATTTGGGGCTTAATTTTATGTCTTTGGCTAACACTAATTTTACTGGAGTAAAGAACTTGTACGCAGATATGCAAAATGTCTTTGGTTCTCATATAGGCAATATGGACTTTAGCCAGGCATCTTCAAATACTCCCCAGATTGCCTCAGCCCTTATTGAGGTCACAAATAAAAACACTGGAGCTGATTCTGTAAACAGCGCTATTGTCAACGTTAATGACCAAACTACTATTACTAATACCAATAAAGGAAAAATACAAAACGAAATTACAGCAAATGTGATAAGCGGCCAAAATAAAGCCAGCCACAACACTGGAACAGGATCTATTGGTACGGGAGATGTAAATTCTTCGGTAAACGTAATGAACTTTTTGAACGCTAATATAACAGCTTCCAATTTCTGGTTAAAATCACTTAATGTTTTTGGAGACTGGTCGGGGAACATCAATCTTCCTAAAATGCCAGCTCCTAATTTGTCAATTTCTTCTTTTGAGCAGGGGGCTTCTGGCTCTAATAACCAAACAGGAGCCGAGTCAGAAAACGAAGCAAATGTGTCTGTCAACAACGAATTTACCCAAACTAATGATAATAAAGCCAATATTTTAAATAGTTTTTTAGTAAAAGCCAATACTGGAACTAATCAAACTTCATATAACAATGGCTCTGGAATAATCAAATACGGAGATGCAAAAGCGGAAGTTAATGTATCTAATCTGGCAGATGTTAATATTACCGGAGACTCGTGGTGGATTTTAATTATTAACAGGTTCGGCAACTGGCTGGGAACCACTATTGGTTCTCCTTCTGATATGGAAGTGAATGCAAATTCACAGGCAACGGTATTGTCCCCCAAATACGGCGGAGTAAAAGTTTCCAACGATTCCACTGGTCCCAATTCTAATAATTCAGCTGGCGCCACGATTAACCACAGTACGGAAGTTTTCAATGAAAACAATGCAGTCATTGATAATAAAGTTTCTGTAATTGCAGTAAGTGGTGAAAACGAAGCTCAATATAATGTAGGACACGGTTATCTAGATGCAGGAAACATTAAAAGTGTTATTAATGCAGTTAATGTTGCCAATGTTAACTTAAGCGTAGGAAATATGCTTATTGGGGTGGTGAATGTATTTGGAGACTGGCGGGGAAATATTGTGTTTAATAACAGTTCAAATATTTCAATTTTTCAAGATAATATTTTAAACTCTGGTCAAACTATCGGCTCAACTATTAATTCTTTAAATGAAGATACTGGTTCTGGATCTGATAACACCTCAACATCAAATTCAGATACAGCTGTTGATATTGCAAACAATAATGACTCTACTAACACCAACACCTCCTCAACTACCTCTTCCAGCGGGCAAAATGACGCAAATTATAATACGGGTTCTGGGATTGTAAGTACTGGAAGCTCTAACACTATATCAAATATTATGAATCAATCAAATAATAATACGGTGGATGTAGGCCAAATAAACTGTGGGAATCTGGAATCTACAAATACAACAACCGGGGCAGATTCAGAGAATAACTCCACTGCCTCTAGTGATTGCAACATTGATGTAAACAATACTAATGTTTCTGAAAATAACTCTGCCCTAGTAATTAATAATTCAACGGGAAGCAATACAGCCAGCTACAATACTGGCAATGGAATAGTGGATACCAGCTGGGTTGATACGTTCGTTCAACTTTATAATAAGAATAATGATAATAAAATTACAGCGGGAGAAATAGACCAAATTATTGATAACGGAAGCGGTGATAGTGGCAATAATGACAATGGTAGTGGTGATAGCGATAACGGTAGTGGTGGTGGCAGTAATGATGGCAGCACTGATAGCGATAATAATGACAGTAATAATAGCAGCGGTGATAATGGTAATAATGACTCAGGCAGTAGTGATGTTCCTGATAATGAAAATGTGGATAACAACGTAGATAACGGAGGTAGTAGTGATAATAACAACAGTAACAATGGAAACAACGATAGCTCTAATGTAAACAATAACAGCTCTCAAGAAAACAATAGTAGCTCTAATGGAGTAAATAATAGCGGGAATGGCGCAAACACTATAAACACAGGAAATACTGGAAATACTTCAGTTCCTAGTTCTGGTAGCTCGGGTAGTGGAGGAGGTGGCGGAGGCGGAGGCGGAGGCGGAGGAAGCGTAGTCCCTACGAAGACAAATAATCCTCTTCAGTCGGCAAATAATAAACCAAGTAAACTTATATGTTCTTCAAATAAACCAAGAGGTGATATAAACTGCGATGACAAGGTTGATATTTATGATTTATCTGTTCTCCTGGCAAATTGGGGAAAGCGTTTTAAAGAAAAGAGAACTGATCTTAATTCAGACGGAAGGGTTGACTTTTATGAATTATCTATTATAATGTCCAATTGGACAAAAAAATCAAATTTAGCTAATTCTGGGCGAACGAATAGTTAGTTTGAACCCCTAATATAATTAGCAGGTGCAAGTAAAATGCTCCAACGAGACCCGGCCTTGTTGATGAGATCAGATCTCATATTAGAGCTTGGTGAATAATGCCATATTGGCGTCTTTATCTAAAATATCGGCTGCAAATTGGTAAAGATTATTCAACGATGCCCTCTGGCATCGCCTCATAATCTTTACCAATTTTCGCTGTGATATTTTAAACAAATCCATCCAAAGAGCATTATTCACCAAGCTCTATGACATTTACCTAGACTTCTAACAGGGTGAAAAAAATAATCCTATTAAGTATTCTATTATCTCTTATGTTCTCTTCTTTTGCTTTTGCTGAACAAAAAGCGGTTCTTTATTTCTCGGGAGTAAGTGGTGAATATTCAGTAGGACAAAATATAAACGTAGTTATTATTACGGATCCAAAAGGCCAATTTCTTGACACTGTAAGAGTAATAATTAATTTTTCTAAAGATGCCTTGCAGGTGCAAAGTGTTATTTTGTCTCCAACATTTTCTGTAGCAGATCCGGATAATTTTTACAGCAATACGAATGGTACTATATCATATACGGCCGGAATTCCTGGTGGAATTAACACATTGTCTCAATTTGCAACTATTAATTTTTTGGTAAAAAAAGCAGGAGATACAAACATATCTTTTGATGGGCAGTCAATTATTCTAAGCGGCGGGGAAAATATTTTGTCTGGATTGGGTAATCCCTTAAGATTTAGTATTAAAGAAATTGGACAATCTGAACCAAACCAGGCAAATGTCCCTCAAAATATACAGCCAAAGTCATCTGCTGTCACTAATAATTCCTTAAAAAAAGAACCGCAAAATAATGTAGGGGTAGCCGCGTTAGAATCGGCGGCAATTCCTATTGTTGAACAAACTTCAAGGATAGAATTTTTGAGGCAAAACTGGCCTACAATTTTAACATTACTATTATTTGCCGTTGCCCTATTTTCCTATAGGAAAAATATTTTCGCTTTTATTGCTAAATTTACTTTTAATGAAAAGTAAAAATATGAAAAATAAAAAAATACAATTATTGTTTTTATACCTGGCATTTTCAATGCTGTTTTTTAGTTCAGAGATAACTTCGGCAAAAGAGAATAGTAGTGTGGTTGTGCATCCTCTCAAAGAAAATATAGCAATTACTAAAGGCAAAAGTGTAAAAAAATCTCTTTTAATAGTAAACAGTAGCAATAAATCCCTAACTTTTAAAGTTTCGGTAAATGATTTTAGGATTATAGACGAGAAGGGAAAAGTTCAATTTTATGAAGAAGAAGGCTCTTATCCAGCAAAAAAATGGCTTATTCCTCAGTACAGTATTATTACCGTTGGTGAACTTGACTCTAAAAAAATGGAGTATATTGTTGCAACAGATAAAGATATGCCGAGCAAAGGCTATGCTGGCGCAATTATTTTCCAGCATTATGATGTAAAGGATAAAAAGATAATAGGAGAACCCTTTGGAACCCTTATTATGCTCAATGTTCTGGGAAAGGGAATTAGTACGGGAGGTACAATAAATTCATTTACCAGCTCCTTTTTGCAATTCAAGGACCCTATAAACTTAAGTTTTACTGTGAAAAATCCTAGCAATTCAAACCTATCTTTGACAGGTGATGTGGTGTTTACCACTGTCTTTGGTAAAGAAGTTGACCGCTTTAAAACTGGCCAATTAGATATATATCCCGGTGCCTCAAGAAACTTTAAATTTCAATGGTCAGACAGCAATATTTTTGGGGCTTATTTAGCTAGTGTCAATTTAGTTAACGGACTAAGGGAAGATAATATCATTAGTTCTTGGACTCTGTTGATGTTCATCCCGTGGCAAAAGTTAGTTCTTGGATTAATTATCACAGTTTTAGCTATATTCCTTATAGTATTTTTGTACCGCAGATACTCCTCCAAAATATTAGCAGGATACCTAGCCCAAAAAAATTTACAGCCGCATAATAATAACTTTATTGGTAATACTATTTTTACTGTAATCTATTTTAAAGAGCAGTTGGCAAAATACTTGCTCAAAGTAAAAAATTTACAGATATTGAAGAAACATTAATAAAAATATTAGAGTTGCCTAAAAAATTCCTGCCGGCTCTTAGCAGGAATTTTTTTAATTCCCAGAGCTAGCAACTGTAGTATTTTTCCGAAAGGTGTTAATTAATTGACAATATTACTCTAGTATGCTACCACCAATTTATGGGTAAATAGCTTATTTCAAGCTGTTCCCTTGTACTTTTAGGAAAGGAACACCCACGATGAGTGACACATCCTCGGATTTCCCTGACTGGTACATCAACTTTCAGTCAGCGATTCTCAAACAACTGCCTCGGCCTGATCAGCTCGATCAGGATGTCGCAGAAGGTTGGGATAAGAACCAAAAGTATCTGAAAGATGTGTTGGCGGGAGTATTACTCTCACCAACACCGAAAGTTGTCTCGTCCGTCCAAAAGTTCGAGATCTTCAAGAATCTCGGAATTCTGACGGTGCCGGCAAACTACATCCATACGACAAGGTTGGCCGATTTCTATGAGAGGCACCAGGGTGGAGAGAAAAAGTCGTTCTATTACTACAACAGTGATATCAACGACCAAAACTTCGCTAACCCAAGCCGGATTCTCAAACCCGGCGAAAAATTCCAGGTGGACGTTGTCCGTCAGGTCTCTGGAGAAGTGACATCAGAAGAACACATGGCATTTTTGGCTGTCCATAGGGGCATCCATTTGGGCGCTCAAGGTGCCAGCCTGGTCTTTGATGACCAAAAGATGCGCGCTGACTTGCCCAAAGGCAAGTGGCACTTCTCGTTCGATGAGAAAGCTCGGCTCTGGCAGGACGCTCCCCGCTACCACCGTGTGCCGGGCATCTACGCCGGCTCGGACGGTGGCTTCAGCTTCCGCCTCGGCTACTTCGCGCGTGTCTGGTACGACGACGACTGTTTCTTCTTCTTCCGCGACTCCTAATTCTTAAGTTCTTGGATTCTGAAAAGAGTCCCTTGAACCGTTTAGCCCTTACCAATCTTTGTTGGCGAGGGCTTATTTTTTTCAAAAATTCTGATATACTGCGTTCGGATAGTAGATCAACCATACGGCCATGGTTTTATGGTATCGAACTCTCGCAAAAGAAATATGCCAGTAATCCGTCGGGCACGCTTTGCGGATGCGAGCCTCTTTTATAACTTTATATACCACGATTTTCAACTAATTAATTGACAGTTTCTGATTAAACTATAAAATTAAATTATATTTTTAAGAATAGAGATTATCCTTGAATTACGAACTATCATCAATTGAGCGTAGGGTCTCTGGCTTTTGCGAAGCAAAACCATGA
>ERZ1292623.1784-Hain-H51-01um-R1-1784-length-20134-cov-8_pt1 | contig 20134 bp, 21 predicted proteins | sample MGYA00564398_ERZ1292623 | MGnify/ENA primary metagenome ERZ1292623 (study PRJEB36523, sample SAMEA6512633) | groundwater metagenome | collected 2019-01-07 | study: AquaDiva: Metagenomics assemblies of 32 groundwater samples | reverse complement strand
GCCTTGGTTTTTGGCCTAATTCCATTTTTGTCCATGTGTAAATAGTATTTTTTTATGAGATTTGTGTCTGGTTTACCTTTGTTCCAGCGTAACTTAGTTTCCTCAAATTTTCCATTGTAAAGTGCATACAAAGTATTTGCACCTTCAGAGTTTACTACTGCTAAACGCGGAATTTTCTTGATCCACCCCCATTCATATAACTCCATCAAGCTCTTGCCACAACTCGAGGTATTTCCAAGTGCACCGCCTGGGTAAACAATCCAGTCTGGTGTATTCCAATCCAGTTGCTCTAGTGCTCTAAAAACTATGGTCTTTTGCCCCTCAATTCTAAATGGGTTTACTGAGTTGACAGTGTACCCACCAACTTCACTTGCTTTTTCCAAGGAAGTGGCAAGTGCGTCATCAAAATTTCCTTTTATTTCTATTACTTGAGCTCCAAACTGAAAAGCCTGACTTAGTTTACCAGGTGCAATTTCTCCAGTAGGAATATAAACATCACATTCTATGTTCTCGTTTGCGGCATACATTGCCGCTGATGCTGAGGTATTTCCTGTAGACGCGCAAATTATTTTTTTTATATTAACAAGCTTTGCATGTGTAACAGCCGTAGACATACCATTATCCTTAAACGAACCACTAGGATTGTATCCTTCTGGTTGAAGCCACAAGTTTTCATGCTTTAATCCAACAAAATCTGCCACCTTTGACATATGATATGGCTTTGACAATCTACCTTCTGCACCATCCAACGACACAAGATATTTTGAGCACTGTTCAACGCTTTCAGTATCTATTTGACAGAAATTTAGCAGTTCCCTGAACCTCCATACCCCACTTTCGTTAAAGATATTGCCCGCAGGATTTCTTCTGTTGTAAAACAGGTCTTTAAGAGAAGGAGATGGTACAATTTTGTATTTTACATCGAGGAGATGGCCACGATCACACTCTATTCTAATTTCAGAAATTGGGTATTCTAAACCACATGTTGAATCTATACATTTTTGAAAAGCTGTATGCTGCATCACTTGGAAGGTGTAGTCAGTACTTATTTAAATCTAAATGGGATTCTTTCTATAACGCTTTAAATTGGTGTGTTCGTCCGAATTTGACACACCCCGTCTGATATATTTGATTATGTTATAATATGTCTCATGTCAGAAATAGCCCAAGAAAACAATTTGTCAGTAATGGTTTTTAGTAAAAAAATAAATACTGACAATATTGACACTCAGACTCAAAGTGGTATTTCAGAGGTATTTGAAAAAATTGAAATGATAAATGAAGAACGAGTAGCTAAGATGGTTGATGAATTATCCAACATAACAGAAGAAACCATTCACAAAATTGAAAGGATGAATGAAGAAAGAGAAGATAAGATAGTTGAGTCAATATCCAACATGGCTGAAATAGCCATAAAGAAAATCCAGCAAATGAATGAGGAGATGGAAGCTCAGAGAGGTTCTACGATGTGGGAAGAAAAATTAGTAGAATGGAAAAAACTCTACTAGATGTGTAGATCCTGATGTCATAAATACAAAGAACTAGTTAGAAAATAGTTACTTTTTTGAGCCAGAACGCATATGGAAATTAATACAACATTTACATTCTTTTGCAATACAGTCACTTTCAGAAACATGGCCACAAATACCACACTCACAATGAGGCTGCATGTATACTAATACCATTTTTGGAGATATAATTTATGGGCAAGTATTTTTCTGATTTCTGACTCAATAATTGTTACTTTTTTGATTTTTTTGTTTTAGAACTCTTAGTGGAGAATTTATGCGTTTTCTTATTGTCTTCTACAGATTTACTTTTTGCTTCATCTGTTTCTTTTGCCTTCTCCTCAACAACTTTCATTATGGCTTGTATAACCCCATCCAAATCACTATCTGATACCATCGGTTCTACAGCGGTAGCAAGTTGAGTAATTGTGTTTGATATAGCAGAGCTTACTTCCTCAAAACTTTCCGGATCTTCATATGCTGCGTTATAGAGCGCCTTTAGTCGTCTTGTATCCATCATTAATTGATCAGTCAGGAGTAGTCGAAATTTTTTCCCGTTTACCATGATCTCCTGACTTATCATGTTTGCACTTTCAAACCTACTTTCATAAAGGTTTCTCTATACAAACTACTAATAATAGATCATTTCTGATTAAATTGAATTGGAAAGAAAGGTTGCAAATGATGCACAAAAATACTTTGTAACAGGTGTTAGTATGATAACTTCAACTGGTCCACTTGGGCACAACGTGATGGCAGCTGAATGGACCATGCAGATTTCATATACCCCGCTACTTATGGCGGTCTTTATTCACCAGAGTGCGGCCACATTCAAAAACATTAAAAAAACAAAAGAGTTTGGTGTGAATGTTGCAACGGATGAACAAACATCCCTTGTCAACATCGCTGGGGGATATTCTAGGACTGAAATTGATAAGCTAAAAGTTAGAAATCATTTCAAGCTTTTGAAATCTAGATACATAAAAGCTCCAATGATTTCGGGTTGCATTATAAATGCAGAATGCAAGTTAATTACAATGAAAAAATTAGGTGATCATACCATGATGGTAGGCAAAGTCATTTCTATCAAATATAACAAAACAAAAAAACCACTAGTATATCACATAGGCAAATATCACAGAATTGGTTCTGTTATAGAACCATTTAGACAAGTTATCAAAGTGAACAAAATGACATTTGAATGGTTTTTTGCTCAGGCTGAAGGTAAATTTGTGTTAAAGTGTGTTGGTGCACTAATCAAATCTGGCAAGAAAATTCTGATATCTGGTTATACAAGAAATGGCAGTTCATATTCCACCGTTCCATATATTGTTCCAAAAAGAGGCGCTGTTCATACTAAAGCGTTGCAAGCGCATTTAAAAAGAACAAAACTAAAAGTTACTTTAACGCATGCCCCAATCATAAAAAGACTCATTTTACAAAACAATAAGAAGGTTCAAAGAATTAACTTTGTTTTATTTGAAGGCAAACTAAAACCACAGTTGTTAAATCAAAATGAGTGGAAATCTGTAAGTTCAGATCCCTTACTTCATGAAATTGCTACTTAGATCACTATGTAATCTAATGCAATAGCATCACTAATCAAAAGATAGTGCCTTGAGCTTAAGACGTATCCATTTTTTATATCTGAAGTTTGAACCCATCTGTTTGTTGAACTATAATGTCTTTTTTCTTTCATCTCTTTTTCAATCTCCTTTAGATCAAATTCAGCTTCCTCAACCTGTTGAGTTTTGAGGTGCTTGATGGTAACAAGAATCTTTTTGACTTTAACTCTAACTCCAAATTTCCAGGTGTGATCCGAAATGTCATCTTCAACCTCAAGTAATTTTATCTTAATTTCTTTTGTTCCAGACACATCATGACTTACAAGACTTCGTTCATCAACAAAATTTTCAAAACTCATAATAATAAATCATATATAGTCATTAAATAAGGATTCGATATTTTATAACAATTGATGTTTTGACTTGAAAGGCATTTCATAGCTTTCAAGCTCAAGTTTTTGTCTATTGCCATTAACTAATGCATAGACGTGTCCATCGTAGGTGCATACACAATCAGATATCTCGTTTGATTCATCCCATACCTTGTAAAACTCTCGCAGTTGTCTTGGTTCGTATTTGCCATTGCCTATTCTCTTTTTTGAGAGAAATTTGAAGGCAAGTATCATCTTTCTTGTCTTGTATAACTCAAACGTGTTTATCCACTTTAGGCAACGAATTATCTGATCCGAAGGAACATGAAGTGTTGTGCCAGTACCAGATTTTGCCTCAATTGTAAAAATGGTATTTGCATTTGTGCTTACCACCAGAATGTCAGGTAACGCTACACTAGGAGAACCAAGTCTAAATGCCTTCCAACCATCTAACGCATTAAATCGTTTTACCAGTGTACCTTCCCAATTATAGCCACGTTGCCTTCGAGTTCGAGCAATTCTCTTGTTAGTATTAATAGAAAGTTGATCATCTTGATTTTTTGTTTTAGATTTTATCAATTTTGATATATTGTTTACAGGCTTGACTATTACTACATTTTTGTGCTGAATATTACTTTTAATAGGCATACCATGTCTCAATTCCCATCATATAGAATTCTAGGTAATTGTATTAACACCAACTAAAACCAAAATGTAACAATCTAGTGAATTCTAGGATATATCTTATAAAGATCTATTTCAACTGAAAAACAAACCTTTCTGTCTTATCATAATCACATTTTGCAAGTATCAACTCTTGTCCGATTGAAATCTCTTCAGATTTTGTTTCCAGCGAGCCCATAACTCTAATTGTACCTTCAAACTCTGCTATACAAAATATGGTGTCATCTTTTTTTGAAAACTCTACAAGTGTTGCTATCGTAGATACTTGCCTCCATCGTACTTTGGTAAAACAATTGCTACAAAAATCGCTTGGAGGCCATACGAGCTTATTACATTTTATACACTCGCTACAGACAAATTTGCCATTTTTTAACTCATTTTCAAACGTGGTCATGATTGCAATATTAACACGGTGGATGATGTTGCTGCAGCTGACATGTTTTGAACAAGTCCTACTTTTGCACCTTGAACCTGTCTTTTTTCAGCCTTTCCTTGAAGCTGTTGGCAAATCTCTGTAATCTGTGCTATTCCAGTGGCGCCAAGTGGATGCCCAGAGCCTATAAGACCTCCTCTAGGATTTATTTTCCTGTCTTGTGTCTCATAACAAATTCTTGCATAACGACTCGCCTCTCCTTTTTTGGCAAACCCAAGGTCTTCTAATTCTATTATTTCACATATTGTAAACGCATCGTGTATTTCTGCAACATCAACATTGCTTGCTTGAATATTAGACATTTTATATGCGTCTGTTGCTGCATGTATCGTTGATTGCATAGTAGTAAGATCAGTATTTTTTGTAAATCCTGCTGAGGTAGTTTTTTGACCTATGCCGGTAATCCATACAGGGCAATCAGTATATTTTTTTGCTGTTTCTTCTGAAGCAAGTAATATTGCAGCAGAGCCACTGCATGGTAAAGAACAATCCAAAAGCCTAATCTCTTCTGTTAAATTTTTTGATTGCATTATTTCATCAACAGAATACTCTTTTTCAAAATATGCATATGGGTTTGCAGTTGCATTCTTATGATTTTTAGCAGAAACAATGGCAAGATCTTCTTTTGTGGTTCCGTATTTTCTCATATGTGCTTTTGTGAACATGGATGACCAGTATATGGGATGTTTGTATTGACCACGCGATCTATCCCATTCTAAAATTCGACCTGGACTGTCAAATCTTTCTGCACCTACAACTAATGCAATATCAGCTAGTCCAGCTGCGATATATGCAAAGGCAGAAACAACACTATTAGCACCAGAGTTACACAGACTTTCAACAGAATGCGAAATTTTTGGGGTAAGGCCAGCAAGCTCTGATACGATACTAGCCAAGTACTTGCTATTATCACTTGTAGATGTTAGAACAACATCAACATCCTTTTGTGCCAAGTTTTTGGTATTCTCAAAAAGCGATTTCATAGCCAAAAGCATAAGAGATTCTATTGAGATATTGCTTCTAGTGAATTTGGTAAGACCTGTTCCTACTAAGGCTACTCCTCTCAACTTTTATCACCTGAAAGCGTAGACACAAGTAGCTCAAATGACTCTATAACGCTTCCAATCGGGTTGAATTGCAATATGGGTAATTCAACTCCTGCCTTGACAAATCTTTCCAGCTTTTTCCTACAGTCTTCTGGTGTACCACATATTACAAGAGAATCAAGCATAGAATTTGAAACCAGCTTGTAATTTGATGTTAATCCTGACTTTTTGAATTCATCGTATATATTTTGGGTTTCATTCTTAAACCCATTTTTTGCCAAGAATTCGCGATAAATTGTTCCTACTGAGATATAAAATGCTAGAGTTTTCTTTGCTCTTTCAATTGCCTTTTCCTCATCTTCTGACACGCATGTAATGAATTGACTTGCTACATCAATTTTTTTCTTAGATTGCATTTTTTGTATTGTGTTTTGTAGCTCCGAAATTGGATGTAGATAAAATATCACCCCATCTGCTATTTCCCATGTCAGATCAACCATTTTCTGGTTTACTGCTGCTAGATATATTGGGATCTTGGTTCTTGGGGGTTTTATAAGAAGACTAAAATTTTTTAGCTGAAAAAGTTTTCCACTATAATTTACTTTTTTGCCTAATATTGCCAGCCTAATTATGTCTACATATTCACGCATTCGCTGTATTGGTTTTTCAAGTTTAAGGCCATGCCATTCTTGTACTATTGACTCGCTGCTTGTCCCTAGCCCAAGGATAAATCTTCCATCTGAAAGCGTATCGAGGGTAGCAGCTCCCATTGCAATAAGAGCTGGGCTTCTAGAATAGATGTTAATTATAGAAGAACCAATTCTAGGTTTTTTGGCTATCTGCAATACTGTAGATAGCATTGAACATACCTCCATTCCCCACGTTTCTGGAATCCATATAGAATCTGGATTGTAGTTTGATAATATGCTAGAACACTCTATTATCTCGTTTACAGACAATAATGAACCTAGGCTGTAAGCTAATCTCATCTAAATCATTTTTTTTTAAATATAAAATTCTTGTAATGCCTTGAATTAATACTCTTTTTACATTCTTCCAAGTCCTTATGGGAATCTATTGAATACCAGAATGCGTTTGGATATTTTATATCTATAAGACAACCCGTTGTAGCAAGAATTGGGAAAGTGGTGTTTTCTATATTTCCCTTTTTTGGCAGGTGCTGCATTATATCTTTTGAAAGATGATATACTCCAGCATTCATCCAGTATTTTGAAATCTTTGGCTTTTCTTCAAACTTAGTAATTTTATCTCCTACTAGATTTACTACTCCAAACGCTGTCCTTAATGGTACTACTGCAATGGAATTTAGTTTTGATTTCAATTTTGTGGGATCAAGATCCGTTATTATGTCTCCATTTATTACAAAGAAGCTCTTCTCATCAATAAAATGTCTTGCATGTCTTATAGCACCACCTGTTCCCAATGGTGTTTTCTCTATCGAATATCTTATTTTTACTCCAAGATTCTTTTTTGCATCTAGATAATTGATTATCTGTTCGCTTTTGTAGCCTGTACAAATGACGAACTCTTTTACTCCAAACTTCATAAAATATCTGATTTGCCATTCTATGATAGGAATATTGTTGATTGGTACAAGAGACTTTGGTACATAATCTGTGATTGGTTTTAGTCTTTTCCCAACGCCTCCAGACAAAATTAATGTCTTCATAAATACAAGCTACTTTTTTTGCAATTAAAAGATTTGCAACATGAAGAGACTATGCCTAGTGATTGTGTTTCATCCATGTGGTTGATAAACTAGGATAAATTGATGGTAATCTAGTTCCATGGTATAGTTGCATTAAAACAATTACAATTGCATATGGCAGGATCATGACTTTAGTTTATTTTGCTTAACCAAACGGTCTATAACAATAAAAGAAGTTTAGCTATTACCATATTGTAAGATGCAAGAATATAGCTCTAAAAATCATAGAAAGTCAGTAAAGATGCGTAGATCAAAGATGCGTAGATCAAAGGCAATCAGTGTTGTGTTGACAACCATGATTATCCTGGTCGCTTCTATCGTTTTGGGAGTGGGTGTTGTCATATATGGTACAAGCCTTTTCAAGACAGGAACTCAGCAAGAAGTGATTGTCATACAGGGTGTTACGTTATGGGTAAACGCTACGAACACAACTGCTACATCTCCCAACATTGCGGGAGTCGCATGGGGCGCAGCTGGGGTAAGAAACAGCGGGGATAAGCTAGTGTCTGTAGATACTATTCTTATGAGAGGCGCATCGATTCCTTACACACAATGGTACTATGATAAAAGCCAAACTCGGGTAACTATTGAAACTATCCAAGCCCAATACAAATTGCCTCCAGCTGGCATGAACACTTTCAATGGCACATTGTATAACTTCCCTGCGGCTGCTCTAGATAGCGTAAATTGTCCAAATGCCTGGGACATATATGTTGACTTGGATGGCTTGGGTGGCAAACCAACATTCTGTTTAACACAGGCATCAGGTCCGATATCGTTAAACCCAGGCGAAAGAATGATAGTCTACTTCAGAGCTAATGCTGGTCTAGTGCTTCCAATAGACTCGGGAACTCCAACTAATGTTAGCATATTCGCAGGTAGAACTGGGGCTCCAATAACTACTATTATTACCACTCCATAATAATTAGTTCAAGTTCTTTAATTTTTCATCAGCGTAACTTGATTCACGTGTTTGAGAGGCAAGAAACAAAAATTATGAATTTTTTCATGAAAACCATTTAACTGGATGAGAATGTTTATTTGTAACAAAATGATTTATCCAAGAAAATGCAGTGAGGCAACACCAAAATAATATCCTATAAAAACCAACAATATACTCCATACAGAAGAGCCCACAAACGTAAAGACAAGAAACTTATCTATTCTCATTTTCAAAACTCCTGCTGGAATGGATATCAGTTCTCTGAGGCCTGGCACCATCCTTCCAAATAAAACAGCTTTTGTGCCATGCTTTGCAAACCAGTTATCCACCTTCATAAGTTGTGTTTCATTAATTCTAGCATATCTTAGATATCGAAGTAAAGCGATTCTGCCAAGCTTAAGTGCTATTAGATAAATCACAAAAGCACCAACCGTAGAACCCGCTGCTCCTGAAAGACCAAGGACAATTACATGAATAAATGGCATGCCATTTTGTGATGCAATATAGCCTGCAAAAGGAAATATGACTTCACTTGGAATAGGTGGAAAGATAGTTTCTATCAATGCGGCAGTGAAGATTCCAGTATAAAGGTAATCAGATACCAGTGAAACGACCCATTGAACAAATGACTCTATTGTCATTACATTCACTTTGATTCAGTGATGTAGTAATGTAGTTTAGTATAACATTCTAGACAGATCTCTTTCTCCTCAGTATGAGAACAACAGCATGTCTTTTTTGTTTCTTGGTTACATTTAGTACAGAATGGCATACCTAACTTACAGGGACGGATGATTTTTTGATCTTTATTGCACCAAGTGCAGTAATAAATGCACCAACTACTATGACGGGTCCAAATTCTGCCATTGCATTTCTTTCCATTCCATTTTCTTTCTCCATGGTACTCTGAATTACAAGAAAGGTTGCAGAACCTAGAACAATTAGCAACCCGCATACAATAATCATAATCCCAAGTGTTTTGGATTGTTCATTTTTCGAGATAAAGTATCCTATAATGGGTAATACAGAGCCTGTTATTCCTAATGTCATTCCTCTTATCTTATGGTCAAAGGGAAGAAAACCCTGTGCGGTTCCACCACCAGCTGCTACATCTGCTCCATAAATTACAAGTAATGCTATTGAAATGGCTGTGATTATGATTGCTAGCTTTAACACCATCACAAGAATTCATTTGATGACAACTAATAAATCATTATGACTGCCAACTGTGATCTTATAATCGCATTTTTTGGATACCGCCAGAAATTAGTTTAATGCAATTCAATAGGGACTATAGGTTCATAGAACCGTTTGCGTTTGATATGGATTTGATCAAATCATTAATTTTCTCACGCTTTCTTTTTAAATCATCATTAAGTTCAACCCTTAAGGCAGCTGATATCTCTAATAATCGTAACTGTCTTTCTATGATCGTAATCTCATTTCTTAATGCTTTTATTTCAGCATATTCTTTTCTCTCGGTTTTTCGCATATCGAGATCTACATCAACAATCTCTTCAAAATTTCTTATTTCATTATGAATATTTTGTTGTTGTTCAAATTTTTCTTGCTTTAAGATGTGAGCTAGAATTTTTTCTATGTGCTCTAGCCGCATTTTAATTTCTGAAATTTCTTTTTTTGTTTGATCTAATAATTTTACGTCCTCGCTTTTACTAAGCTTTGCTTCCTTAATTCCACCTATGTTGGCCAAGTAGTTAGCAAATTTTTCTCGAGATTTTTCATGATCAAGTGTTTCCATCATGTTACTGTGTTAATAAGATTATAATAAATCTGTCTGGTAATTGAATCACCAAAAATTACTTAATGTATTTAAAACAATATCGCCAAAGACAATCTGAACTACAAATCCCGCTGTGATGTAAAGAATGTATGGGATACTTGGTGTAATCCAAGTATCAGGCTTACTACAGAACTCTGCCTTTTCAGCATGTTTTAATGAAAAATCAAGTTTTTTGTGATTTCCTTCAGTTGTTTCTATTGAAAAACCATATTTGGGGTTTTTCGCACGATATCCTAAAAATATTGCAAGTATCTTTTTTGATCTAGTTTCATTAAATCCCTCAAAAATATCACTGTGATTTAATAATGCTATTACGTTGCGGATTACATTCGTAAATATTGGAATAACGGAAAGTAATGCTGCATTTGTTAAGGTTGTAAACGGCGTAATCAAACCATTTGATAGACTAGCCTGAGGAGCAAGTGCTGCTAAAACCATTAATCCAAGTGCATCGGCACCGCCAAAGAGTCCCATTCTCCACATAACAAGTGCAACAGGAGCAATGATAAGTGATATTCCTATGCTTTTTAGTATGCCAGTTAGATCTGGCTCAAGGAAAATCAAAACAATTGCTACTGCGGCAAATCCAATCCACAAGGCATCACTGATTTCTCTTTTCCATATGTCTATTGATGATGCGATTGAAAGCATTAGGATAGCTAATAAAATTCTAATATTGTAGACATCAAGCAAAAATTCGAACATGCACAATCACTCGCTATTCAATAACTAAGCCCATTCAAAACTTTTTTGACTTGAAATACTAAAAGCAGCAATATGACTCTGATTATTAAGTATCAATATTATTTTATGTATATAAAATTTAGTCCAATCAGGAAAATACAAATAAAAACTTGCAAAATAACAATTTCCATTTTTGGAAATAGTTACATGAGAGAGCACACTAGTCTTTAAATACACTAATAATAAAACACTCTCATGAAACTTTTCTCATCACTGCACGACGTTAAAAACAAAAAATATGCCATGTATTATTCTGGAGTTTTAGTAATAATCGCGACAACTGTAGTCGTGTTGCATTTTGATTTGTTCAAAATGTCAGTACTTGAACGCTCAATGATGTACTTTGAAGGATTTTTTTCATTGTTTATGTTAGCTCGCCACGAGGAAACAGGAAAAGCATTTTTGCTTCACCTGGCGAAGCTTGAAAAGTCCTGTAGAGATTCTATCTTTCACGTAAGTGAGAAATTCTTTCTTTTACTTCGTTAATCCTTTCTATAACACTAATTTTCTCTGTTAATCCATTTAACATGTTTTTCTTTTTCAGAAATATAATGCCTACTGCCGCGGCTGCTACTGGAATTATGATAAAAATAGGGGTTAGCCCAGTTAGACCAAAGGTGGGTATGTTTGATGTACCAGTACCTCCATCTAATGGCAGATTTACGTTAATCTGCTTACTTACAGTAGATAATGAAAACATTCCACCTGACACGGTAGCTTGAACATTAATTGTAGTTGGATCTTGGGAAAGTAGTGAAACTCTTGCAATGCCATTTTCATCTGTTACAGAATCCATACTTTGAATTTCAGCCCCTTCTATGTTCCATTCGACATTCATTCCACTTAACGGTGAGTCAAGATTTTGAACAGTTAGCGAAAGATCAAATACAGTGTTTAGATTTACGTAATCTGGCGAGTTTATGGTTAACTGAGGCATTATGCTATCCACAGAAATTTCATATTTTGAAAGTGGAAGATCACTTGCTAAGACTGAGAGTTCTGTTGTACCGATTGTATTGGCTTCTACGTCAAAAGCTGTATAATAATTTCCCTTTTTTATTATAACGCTTTCTGGCATGGACATTATTGATTGATCGTTTGAAACGAATTTGACTTCAACATCTTGATCTGCAAAGACTGGATTCTCTCCTGCATCAAGAATCTGTACTGCAAATGTGTTCATTATATTAGTAAGCATTGTTTCAGGATAACCCAGATGTATCAACGCTGGTTTCGATGAAAGATTATCTATGTCAGAATTAGCTGTATAATCTCCAGCTTCAAGATCTACTGTAGTCAAACCTTCCTTTAATGACTTGGCATTTAATAGTACGATTGATTGGCCATTTTTGAGCACCTTTGGTTCCACCACGACAAATTCATTTGGAGGAATAGAAAGTGTTAAATCTTCTGGGAAATATGCGGCTTCCTCATCATTTGACATGTATAATGCATAAGGAAAATCTGCCCCAGAAAGCACTTCTGATACTAGTGGTTCTGCGACAAGTGTCAATCCTTCTTTTGTGGGTCCAGTTATTACTGGGTCGACCGTTTCATCACTTTCAGTTACAAGATGAAGTGTTAATGTCTCTGGTACAGCGTATCCAACATAAGCAAAGACAGGAGCTGCTGCTGCGCCTTTATCAATTTTCACATCTTGTACAGAAAATAACTTTTCATCGGTAGAGTCTACCTTGATTAGGAGGTCTTTATTTGAAGCAACTGGATCAACATTTTCATCTTCCAAATGCATGATTCCTATTAACTCATTGTTACCAGTGGTCAAAATAGGCACTAGATCTAACTTTGCTGATTTATCATCCAACAGTTCAAGATTTACAATCTCAAGTTGTTCTGGGCTTGAGACAACATAGTCCTTTGCAAATATGTTGATATCATATGTGCCTTCAAGCCCTCCTTTTGTAACTATCTTGCTAAATGCCCAGTAAGATCCTTTCTTAATTGTAGGAACTTCATTTGCTGAAATACCTGGAAATTCACCACTTGTATTAACAGTTTGTTCTTGATCAGCACTTGTAATTTTTATTGTGACTGGAATGTTTTCCTTTGCTTTTATTGGAATACCATTTGAATCTTGGAGTTGAATTATTGCGAATGCATAATTTGCTGAAAAGCTGCTGATCTTAGTTGGATAAACATAAAGCCGAACTGTTAATGGTTCTCCAATCTCACTGACAGTTACTTTGCTACTTACTGTTTCCATGGATAGTGTTGATGCATATATCAATGCCTCACCAGACTGATTTGCTTGAAATTCTGCAATTGCAAAATATTCTCCTTCCTTTATGACAAGTTCAGTGTTTTTTAAATTTATTACATCGCTTGTCGACGTAGTTAATGTAACAGTGATATCATCCTTTGCTCTTGTTGGAAGTCCGTCTTCATCAGCTAGCTCTACTGCAACATATCCCTTATCAGGACCATTTATGGAGAAAGCGTTGGGAGTAGTTTTTATGAGTAATTGTGCTTGGTTATTCTTGTTACCGTAAACTGTCACTGGAAATTCTGTTGACTCAAGTCCTGAAGCTGCTAATGCAATGTCAGCAATACCTGCACCGACAGCCTTTACTTTTACTGGAGTAAAGAAACCATTTTGATTTTCACCTACTTCCATTACCTGAATTATAGAAGAGTCTGAACTTGTAACTACCAAGTTATCCATTTTGCCGGGTATGATAGTATCCCCCTTCAGATATACTTGCAACACCACTTCTGTGCCTTTGACTATCTTATCTGGAATTAGTCTATATCCAAATTCTGGAGAAATTTGTCCATGTGCCGTACTAAAAAGGCTCATTACAATTACTATTAAGACAAGTTCTAGTTTCAAATCATTAATAATGTCTAAAAATGTCATATTTATGGTGTTCCGAGTATAGATGAAATATCTATCACGCCAGATTGAATGATTACTATTGCAATAAAGGCTACAATAATGAGAAGTATCGAATATAGAAATCCTCCCGAATAAGCACCAGTGGTTATTTTGCCTATAAATAGACCTGCAAGCCAGGACTGTACTAAAACAGAAATAGAAACAGCTTCCATAAGGGAATTTGTTTTCTCTTTGTTTTGTTCAATAGTTTCGTCTCCTAGATTTTTTTGTTTATCAATCTGTTCAAACGAACTTATTACCAACAGAGTTGTAAATGCTGTTACAGCCATTATCATAAAGCCGACCATTACATAAGGTTTTAGCATATTACGTTTATGTAGCTCAACTGTATGCATTTTTTCACTCGTATTAGCCAAAGAATCTAGAGTGTTTACGTTACCGCCACCTGAAGAAATAATCTCAAATAATATTCTAAAACTAATTAGTACTTGAAAGTTTTTTATTTCCTTTTGTAATGTATTGAAAATATCTTTCAAGGGAATTCCCCACTCCAACTTATTCGCTAGAGCGTTTACAACAGAGGTAAATGATTTGAAATCAGTTCTCTTACAAGCACGTATGACACACTTTTCTGGTCCGATGCCTGCCTTTCTTGCCTCTGTGATGTCACGCAAAATTTGTGGTGTCGCATCCTCTGCATCTAGATTTAGTGCATAAATTTTTTTAAATTTTAATGCAGGCCATACAGATGCCGCAATCAGAGCACCGCCCACTACGTACGTGTTTCCATTTACGCTAGAAAGTACATTAGTAAAGACCAGAATTGTGGCAGCCAAAACACTTGGAATGGCATACCTAAGAATTTTTTTTGTTTCAAGTTCATTGATGTTTGACGCATGCATGTTTTGAACAACTTTTAAAAATATAACTGATAATACTGGAGCAACAATCAGCAAGTAATTTTGGCTGCTTGAATCAGTTATGGGTGTAGAGGAGCCAGATATTGCACCTGAGCTCATGGCAGATATCATGATGAATAATGCCAGTACTACTATTTGCATACTTAACCAACCATGTACAATTCCACTGATTGCTTCAACAGATTGTTTTTGCTTATTCTCATGATTTTCATACGCAGTAACCATTTTGCTTTTGAGATAATTTATGACATTTCCACCACTCTGAATAGCTGAAACATAACCGCCAAGAAATTCTCCAAGAGCTTTAGAAGATGGTTTGTCCTTTGCTTGATTCATTGCAGTAAGTGGATCCATGCCAAGCAGATCTATTCTTTTAAGTATTTTTTCAGATTCTGTCTTAACTGTAGGCAACAAATTGATTTCTTTTATCTTTTTAAAAATGAAGTATGGGCCAAGTCCACTTGTTGCAAGTAATGTTACGATTGTGATAAAATATGGAAGCTCGTGGTCTACCTTTTTCTTCTGTTTTTTCTCATAATCCAGTTGATCTAATTTCTTTAAAGATAGCATCATATCAAACACCCAGATCTATCTTCTGCATTAGTGCATGAGGATCTATGTAGTATTTACCAATTGTTTCAGTCACTTTTTTATAATCTCTAATATCGTGCTCAAGCATCCATTTCAAAATACCAATTCTTTTGTTATACTCTTCTAAAATCTCGTTTAGATCACGGCCTGTAGATTCGGCTATCTGTTGAAGTAGCTTACTGTCCTGAAGATAGTTTTTAAAGTAATCTTCTCTTGGGGCCCAAGAAAATACGGTATGAGATGAAGTGTCATTAATAATTTCTGATACACTTATTGCTCTTCTTCCATTATTTCCAGTACTTTCTTTTACTCTTTTTATAACTATGGCACAATTCATCAGCGAAATATATCCAGCTGGAATGTCCATTGGTTTTTGTTGTAGTCTCTTTATTGCAGATTCTAAACTATCCGCATGCATAGTACACAAACCACCGTGCCCCGTGGCCATTGCTTGAAACATTACATATGCCTCAGAACCCCTGATTTCTCCAACTACAACGTAATCTGGTCTATGTCGTAACCCAGCTTTTATGAGATCATGCAATCCAATCTCTCCTTCTCCACCAAGACCAAAGCCACTTCTAGAAATGAGGGTAAACCAGTTGTCGTGATTGATGTTGATCTCAGCAACATCCTCAACTGAAAAAATTTTGTAGTTAGGATTGGCAAGTCCTGTAATTGCATTAAGTATTGTTGTCTTACCGCTGCCAGTAGGACCTATAATAATAAATGACATCTTTGCTTCAACGAGCATCCACAGATAAGCTGCAATCTGTAGGTCTATTGTGCCAAATCCTATAAGATCAATCATAGTGTAGGGATCTTCTCTGAATTTTCGTACTGTAAAGCTTGTTCCTTTAGGAGTAACTTCTTTTTGATATAGCACGGAAAGCCTGTGGTTTCCCTGCAATGCCAAATCCGTGATTGGAAATGCACTACTAATGTGTTTTCCAGCTCGGAACACGATTCGTGAGATAAATGAGTTTAGTTTTTCTTCAGTTAGAAATTGCACACTTGTTGGAATGCTATCATATTTTCTATGCCATATGTAGATTGGCTTGTCTGTTCCACTACAACTAATGTCTTCTATATTCACGTCGTACATGAGAGCATCTATTAAACCAAATCCATTGATGTCTCGTTTTAGATAATACTTTACCTTCTCTATGCTAGAAGCCGAATCGGCAAAAAACATTTTTTCATGTTCTTTGATCACCGTATTCAGGTGTGATTCAAAATTATCACTTTCAGTACTATCTGGTGACTCTAGACTTGCTTCTATAAGGTCATGCAAATTTTCAAAAATTCTTTCTTCTTCTTTAGTTAATCTAAGTTCATCAACAAAGTATAGGTAATTTGCTTTCTCTTTATTATAAAGAATATTCGCGTAGCTGAAAGGTGGATGAAGGGGGTACTTATCGATTATTTCATATCCATGGGGAATAATCTGAGTCTGGCTTTCTTTGAATAGCTGACTTTGTAAGAAATTTTCCAGCTCTTGTTTTTTTATTAATTCTTTATTGGCCAACTTTTTATTTCACCATTATGACTAAATTAAGCTTGACGTACATTGGGTTCTTCCACCACATTCTCTTGAAGCTTTTGTGTTTCCTCCACTTGTTCATTTGTCTGCGCTTTAGAATAATCTGGTGCATCGATGTTTTCTTTACTCGTCATGGATTGAGCCTGAAGTGTATCAGCAATCTGAGTAGACTGTGGATTAGCTTCGCTTTGTGATGGTGCAGAGATATGAGAAAGTTTGAACGCTGGACATGGTATTTCTACACTTTTTGAAATTACATAAAACAGTGGAAAAAGCTCTTGGTATATTATACTTGCAATACGTGGAATATTGTTTTCATCTTGACTAAGATAGTGTGATGTTTCAGATTGATTTCCAAAGATAATAGCTTGTCCTTCTACACTAATCCGTGTATTTTTTGGATTGGACAAAAGAACAAGCGTATATTTTACCATTGTTTGAGTATCGGTACTGCCAACCTCTTCAAGTGATGCCTCTATGTCATATTTGTTAAAGACTGTTTGTTCGTTCTTTGATTTAGCAATAGACAGCGAGTGTATCTCTACTTTTGGGTTCATTAATATCTTAATTTACAAACCTGTTGCAATTTAACCACCTGTCTGTAGTGCCATGATACATCTCCTATGATTAAGTAAGATACGAGGTAGTATTTTGATGAGTGATATGCCAGATCGTCTTGAACAATCCACTGTGAACAGGCAAAATGGTGGCGTGGGGATGATATCTAAGCTTAACGAGGACAACTTCAGCTTAAAGGTTACAATGTCTAAAATACAACATGAAGAGCACAGACTTTTAAAATATTATGATATCAAAAAATACCTAGATCCAAAAAAGTTCACTTTTCTACCCGAATTACAAGAACTAATTCCGAAAGATACTCCGCCATACTTGGATAATGGCCAACGATATGTAGAACGGATTGCAAGGGCACTTGCATTTTTTAAGCAATGTGCACTCATAGGTCCAAGCGGTACAGGAAAAACTCACATCGTATATCTTGTATCCGAGCTTGCAGGGCTTCCAATGTGGGAGATAAATTGTGGTTTACAAACATCTGTTTTTGATCTCTTTGGTAGATACATTGGTCTTGGAAAAGAAAACTGGATAGATGGTTTGATAGTATCATGGTGTAGGCATGGTGGAATACTCTACTTAGACGAAGCAAACATGATGAAACAAGACGTTGCAACAAGACTTAATCCAATCTTGGATCAAAGAGGACACATGGTGTTAACAGAAAAAGATAACGAAATAGTTCCACGACACAAAGATGCTTATCTGATAATCAGTATGAACCCCGTCGCTGCTGAATTTGCAGGAACAAAACCGATAAACGCCGCGATGCGAAGGAGAATGAGCGTATGGTTGAACTTTGACTATATGAGTGTAGGTGATAAGATTGATGAAAAAGAAATTACCCTTATTATGGAAAAAAGTGGTCTAAACAAACAAATCTCAGAAAAAATGGTCAAAGTCGGTGCAGAGCTAAGAAAACAGTACAAAAATGGTGAAATCCCATATGGACCATCAGTTGGAGACTTAGTAAACTGGGCTAGGCTAATTGCAGATGGTTCTTCGATAAAGGAAGCTAGCGAGGAGACAGTAATTGCTACAACTAGTGATGACCCTGAGATTCAGGCAATGGTTAGAAAAATAGTTTTCAGAATATTTGAGATTTCTTCTTAAGAGAAATGGAAAAGACTTTTCTTGATTTTACGTCTCATATATTTTATGAGACATCAAAACGACGTCCTGAAGAGGAGGTTTTTCTTCTCTCAACAAAGAGTACTTATCCAACTCTTAGCTTTACACCACAATCTCAAGTGATAGTTCCCTTACCTAGAATACAAAATGGAACGTATGTTTTTAATGGAATGGTATTTCATAACACAAAAGAGGGGAAGGGTACACTATGGAGCCTTTTTTTGGCGTCAATTTATCATCTGGCCGCACATATAGCTATATCTCAATATTCAATTTATGACAAGTGGTGCAAACACAAAACTCAAAAGATTTGTTGGCAAGTAATTGATTTTATAGAAGATGTTGCAGTAGAAAAATATCTTTCGGTTACAAACCCTGACGCATTAAAAAATATTAACAACATCTATTCTTGTTTGCTGAATACATATGAAACCAATAGAAACATGAATCTAAGCACTGACAATAAATTTTCTGTCATGTATAAAACTGAAAATCAGTATGAGATTAACAAGATAAAAGAAAGTATTCTTACAATGAGGGGCGGGGCTAATCATATACAAGATATGTTATCATGTGCAGATGTGCTCTACAGAAATAGGAAATTACTTCCATCGTACATTTTGCCGTACTGTGAACATCACGATGAGGTGGAACCTATAAAATTTAAAAGATGCGATTTTAGTTTTCAACCAACAGGATTTTTTTATGATGATGTTAAACTTCTTGCTGAGTCATGGGAAACAGAACAAAATAACAAATCTAGGATACTTTCGCGATATAAAAAACACTTACGAGGTCTAAATTTCGATGAAATCATCATTCCGTCAGGAAATATTCATGCTTATCTGCAAATGAAATCACAAAATAATGTGCTTTTAAGAAAAATTCGGGATGGAATACGTATTATAACTAATATGCAAGATGATCCACGAGTTCAGCAGATAGGGCTAATCAATATGCAATATGCGATTCAAGCTATAGCATCAGAAAGTAACACTGTAGAAATTTTTGACCAAGATGAAGCTAGAAGGAGTGAGGAAGCATGGGTAATTTTACTTGATTGTAGTGGTAGCATGAAATTGAAATTTCCCAAGGTGAAAGAATTTGCATTATGTGTTGCTGAGACTGCAAATGAACTTACTGGACGTAGTGATGCATGGGCATTACATGGTTTTGATAACAATTTTACAATAATTAAAGATTTCAAAGAAAAATACTCGCAAGATGTAAAGGCTAGGGTAGGCTCACTAGAAAGTGGCGGATTATCGTTTGTTCCTGATGCCATAGAACTAGGAAACAGGCTACTTGCAGAAGATCCGCGAGAGCGAAAATATCTTTTTGTTATTACTGATGGGCAACCATCAGGCGATGATAAATTTGAAAAAAGATTGCAAAAAATTGTAAAAAACATAGGAATGTCAGGTGTTGGTATTATTGGCATAGGAATGAAAGACGACATTACCAGGTATTTCGGCAATAATTGCGATGGTACCGATCTACGTGAAATGGTGACAAAATTCATCAAGACGTATAGAGACGCTGCGGCTGATATGTAAGTCAAAAAAAATACACCCTCCCTAAGATAACCCAGATACTATTACCTTTCAATAAGAAATGTTACCAAGAATTAGGAATAGAAAAGCAATCAGTGTTGTACTGACAACCATGATTATCCTAGTCGCTTCAGTAGTT
>ERZ1292623.336-Hain-H51-01um-R1-336-length-51384-cov-24_pt2 | contig 20148 bp, 31 predicted proteins | sample MGYA00564398_ERZ1292623 | MGnify/ENA primary metagenome ERZ1292623 (study PRJEB36523, sample SAMEA6512633) | groundwater metagenome | collected 2019-01-07 | study: AquaDiva: Metagenomics assemblies of 32 groundwater samples | reverse complement strand
AAAGAATACGCTAATACATACCATAATGTCGGATTTTTGGCTATTGATTATTTAGTAAAAAATCAAAATTTAAAAATCAAAAATCAAAATGACAATGTAAAATTTAAAAATGTAAAATATTTTAATTATTTGAAAATCGATGAAATTATTTTAATTAAATCAGAAACTTTTATGAATGAATCTGGTAAGATGATTCTAGAAGTAAAAAAATATTTTAAAGCAAAACTAGATGGAATTTTAATCATCCACGACGATTCGGATATTGAAATTGGAAAATACAAAATTTCTTTCGACCGCGGCTCGGCCGGACACAATGGAGTTGAATCAATAATTAAATCGTTAAAAACCAAAGATTTCTGGCGTTTACGAATCGGCATCCGACCGCCTATCCGTATAAATCAGCATAAAATCAGCATAAATCTGCGTCTAAAAGCCGCGGCTTTTGTATTAAAAAAAATCAACAAAAAAAATTTGGAAATTTTAGATAATGTTTTTGAAGAAGCAATGAAGAAAATATAAAAAACCTTTCGCAATGCGGAAGGTTTTTTATATATGTGCCGCGGGAGAGAATCGAACTCCCGACGCCAACCTCTTCAGGGTTGCGCTCTACCACTGAGCTACCGCGGCATTTCTATTCACTTTCTATTCATATTAATAAAAAAATATTTAAAATACAATAATTTATTTTTTGTGTCCCCGCGAGGAATCGGACCTCGATATCCAGCTTAGAAGGCTAGTGTTCTATCCATTGAACTACGGGGACTTGATTTACATCTTATTCATTATCCATTAGAATTTCAACATTAAATCGGGACGTAGTATAGTGGCAGTATACGTGTTTTGGGAACACGAGGTCCGAGTTCGATTCTCGGCGTCCCGAAAGTTATATTGACACAGATTCTTGCGTAGATGTTGGTTGAGACGATGGGATAATGGCCGGTTGTTCAATAATCGGGGCGGGAACAATATTTTCTTTTAGCACTTCGGACGGATTAAAACTAATTCCTAACCGCGAAGCGACTTTGGCAAAATCATCCAAATTAAACGATAAAATTTCCGAAGAGACATCTTCTCCGCCGATTACAAAAGCCGCGTCAATCGCCCGCAGAACGATATTTAAAGAAAAAATAAAAATGCCGGTTATTAAGATAACCATAATGAGCGTTGCCGCCATATATAAAGCGTCTCGCTTTTTCTCTTTAGATATTAATTTAAATTTAAAAAAAGATAAATCCATTTTATTTAATAAAAATTTTACCGCTTAAATTCATTGTTGATTCATTATTAATGGTGGGATTGCCATTGATGCTAAAAGAATCTATTTTTACAAAATAACGGCCCGCGCTTAACTCTTTTAAATATCTCTTAAATGATTCGTAATTGCCGCCCACGGAAGAGTTAAAAGCAACGTAATTGCTTCCGGTCGCGCTATCAACCATCACCAAAGAACTGGTTATTTGAATTGAAATTCTATTGCCATTTCTGGTCGCCAAAGATTCCAATTGGCTGATGAAATAATAAAGATTATCTTCATCGGGGAAAATTCCTTCTAAAACAGGCAAAAAACTTTCTATCTTTTTAAAATTATTCTGAAGAGATACAGAAGAAAGCCGCTCCGCCTTGGCAATTGATAAAAGCCGCTGTTTTTGTCCAATTTCAACAATACTCTTATCAAGATATTTAACAAGGAAAAAAATAATTGTTGAAAAAACCGCCAAGATGGCAAGTGTGATGCCAATAGTTGATAAAATTTTATTTTGGAAATTTCTTTTGTCTATTATTGTCATATTGGTTGATATAAGAAATTTGAATCTTTTAATTTTGCCCTTATCGTAAAATTGATGTTTTCTTTATTAAGAAAAAGCGACAATGGCAACTGTTCGGTATCTAAAACAGCAGAATTGGCAATCTGATTCTTTAAAAAAATAAGAGAGTCCCTGCTGGCGGCATTGCCGGAAAAGGAAATACTGCCGTTTTCATTGACGCTAATTTGGCTGATGGAAATTCCGATATTCGCATATTTTTCCACTTCAGAAAAAACTTTTTGCCATAATGGCGAAGCTGATTGAATTTTATCCATCTGAGCAATCGCTTCGTTAAAAGATTTCGCCCTCTCTCTTATTTCCGCCAATTCCACGGGAAAAACAGTTTCTTTTTGCAAAGATTTTTCCACATTTGAAGAAAGCGCCCTCACCATTATTAAGGCTCCGGTGAATAAAACAACCAGAAAGCCCGCGAATCCTATTGAAAATTTCTGGAAAAAATCCAAAAAAGAAACTAAACGGTGCCGCTCATAAGCAAGCTCCGTTCCGATAGGCATGAGGCTCACTATCGCGTCTTCACGGCGAGGGATAAGTCCCCGTTTTGCGGCTCCTAAAGCTATAAAATGGCCAAGCTCATCAGAGCTCCCTATTTCTTTAATTTCTTTAAAATCAACGCCTGAGATATTTTCTTTTAAAAATTTCTTTAATTCTCCGCTGCCCAAAATAATAATGGATTTTATTTCCCTTGAACGATTATTCTCTGATAAAACAAAATGAATTAGCCGCTTAATGTGATGAATTGAAGATTTTAAAAAATCTTCTTCATTATTAAAAATTTCCTTAGGTAGACTAAAATGAAAATACGGAATTTTCCCATCATAAATGGTAAAAACAAGAGAGTCAAATTGTTCCACCGCCATCATCACAATATCATCCCCTTCTTCCAAAAATTGCCCCAAACTCCACGCGTAAGTTTCAATCGCAACGGGCGCTATTTTATTTTCATCAAATATTTTCAAATAAGAATCTATAGAAATTTTTTTCGCCATCCCCAACACCGCTTCTTTCTTTTTTGTTTTTATATTTTCCAACGGCATCCAATCCGAATAAATTTCCTCTTCGGAAACGGGCAACGTAGAAACCGCTAAATTCATTGCTTCTTCAATTTGTTTATTTTCGGCAATTAACGGAAATTCAAAAAGAGCCGTATAACTTTCAGACAAAGGAAGTGAAACAATAACCGAAGAAAAATCAATCTTGGGCTCAATTTTTAATTTTTTTAATCCTTTGGAAATATTTCCCGCGGTTAATTCGTCAAAAGCGAACTTCTTGTTTAAAATAGTTGTGTTTGCCGCGCCGCTAAAAACCGTCAAATAAAGGCCGTCATCGGTTATCGCCAATCCGGCAATCGGCTTTACGCGTCGCAGAAAAACGGATAACTTTTGTTTTATATTATTAAAACTCATCTTAATGAAACAGTTATTTGTTGGGATTCCGCAACGTCTAAATCGCTTCTCCCTTGACTATTATAAACCATTTTTAACTTCGCTTGAAGAGTCGCCTTAGCCGGCTGTGGATTCAAAATAACCGTAAAAAGACAATCTGCCGGAGTGGTTGTGGCAATCACACTTTCGGAAGTAATGCTTTCTGTGCCATTTACACCGCTGATTTTTAAAATTCCCGATTCAACAAAAATAGAAGAAGTGGCGGCGTTAATCGTGCTAGTGACATTTAAAGTATTAAGTGGGCATATTCCGGAAACACTAATCGCCGAAGCGTCAAAAACCGCTTGTCTGATTTTTTCCGTCGCAAAACGCATATTTTGCGAAACATCAAAACGAACACTCGCTAAATCTCCCCCTTTTATGGAAGCAAAAAATATTTCCGACATTACTAAAATAATGACGGAAAAAATCGCGATGTAAATTATAAGTTCTAAAAGAGAAATACCTTTGTTATAATATTTTATTTCTTTATTCATACTTCATAATTCATTATTTAATTTTATAATATGCCCTATTCTCCACCCGAAAATCAACATATTCTATTTTATTCAATCCGTATTCTTTAATAGCCTGAATTGCTGGCATGGCAAACGCAGGGTCGAATCTCAAACTAAAATAAATTTTCGGCATCAAAATATTTACCGGTTCAACTGTTGCTTCCTGTAAGCTTAAATCTTTTATCTGTAATGTCCTGACATTTAAACCGCTTTGTTCAAGAATATTGAAAATTTTCAATAAATTAGCCAATAAATCTTCTTTAATAATTTTATTGCCGATTATTAATCGCCTTTCGGAAAAATCATCAACTTTATAAATCATTTCTCCTTCCGTTTTGGGAGCGTGTTCAAACACCACGCCATTTTTATCAAACCACCAACAAATTTCGTTTTGCTGGCACCAAATGCCAAATCGTTCTCTTTTTTGAAAATCAACCTTAACTTCTCTGCGAAAATAATTTTTTTCAACCGATAAATTCATAATTTGGGGATTTTGTTTTAAAAAATCCCCAACATTATTATTCCAAATTAATATATTATCTCTTCCCAAAAATTTCGCTATTTTTGAACGGCTACTGAAAAAATTTTTAAGCTCTTCTATATTCACGTCAGCATTAATTCTCGTTATCCGAAATAACGGCGAATAAACAACGGCATAAAAAACTCCGACCAATAATAATAGAAAAACCGCCAATCCGATGTAAATTTTCAATTTAAAAATCTGGCGCCTTTTTCTATGCTGTTTTTCATCAACATAAAATTCCATAAAAATGATTATTTATTTTCAATTACTGAAAAATTTAAATATTTCCTTAGAACTTCGGGAATAATCACACTGCCGTCTTTCTGCTGGTAATTTTCAAGAATAGCGATAATGGCGCGGGAAACCGCGATAGCGGTGCCGTTAAGCATATGCAAAAATTCCGCGGTACCATTTTTGCGCTTAACTTTAATATTGAGCCGGCGGGATTGATAAGTTGTCGTATCCGAAGTTGAAGTCACTTCTCCCCAGCCGTTTTTGGAAACCATCCACGCTTCCAAATCGTATTTTCGGTAAGCCGGTCCGCCCAAATCACCGGTGCAAATATCAATCACCCGAAACGGCAATCCCAAATCTTTAAAAATTTCTATTTCAATATTTTTAAATTCCGTATGTATTTTTTCCGACTCTTCCGGCAAAACATAAGCGAACATTTCCACTTTTGAAAATTGATGTACGCGATATAAACCGGCGCTGTGTTTTCCGTATCCGCCGGCTTCAGTTCTGAAACAATGGGATAATGCCGCGTATTTTAAAGGCAATTTTTCTTCGGAAATTATTTCATTCATATGATAACCGCCCATTGTGATTTCCGCGGTTCCAACCAAACTTAAATCCGAATTTTCAATTGAATACACCTGGGTTTCAGGACCGCGCGGATTAAAACCGATTCCTTCTAAAACAACGTCTTTCGCCAAATCTGGAGTGATAAAAGGAATAAATCCTTTAACAATTAATTTATCAAGCGCAAGCCTGATTAAGGCCAATTCCAGCAACACGCCTTCATTTTTAAGATAATAAAATTTTGAACCGCTCACTTTTGCCGCTCTTTCAAAATCGACCAAATCAAGATTTTTCATTAATTCCTCGTGTCCCTTCGGCTCAAAATCAAATTTTGGCAATTCGCCGTATTTTTCAATTTCCCCGCTTCCGGTTTCTTCTTTACTAATCGGAGCCGCGGGATGCGTTATATTGGGAATTTGCATCAAAAGTGTTTTCCATTCTTCTAATATTTTATCCAATTCCGGCTCGTTTTTTTCTAATTCACTTTTAATTTGTTTGCCCTTCTCAATAATTTCATTTTTATTTCCGCCGGATTTTAAAATATCGTTTAATTTATTTTTTTCGGATTTTAAATCGTCAATTTTTATTATCAGCTCCCTTCTTTTATCGTCTAATTCCAAAAGCCGTTCAATATCGCATTGAAAATTGCGGTTTTCACAATTTTGCTTTACTAATTTTTCATTTTCTTTGATAAATTTAATATCCAACATATAACAATTTTAACCCAAAAATATCCAAAAAACAAATTAAAAATGGCAGAAAATAAATTAATTCTCTGCCATTAAAAATTATCTTGTCTTTAATCTTGCGGCACTTTTTAATAAGAATTGCGCCGCTGTTGTTCTTCATATCTTCTCGCCCACAATGACGGAAGCATTGGCGCCCAGAGCCTCATAGGATGAGACATGGAAACAGAACCGAAATCTATTCCCGCCGCGCCCATTTTCAAAACGAAATCCATATCTTCATAATTCCAAATACTCGGGGCTATGACAGGGGTTTTTGACGCTTCGAGCAGTTCTTCCATTATTAGCCAATTTTCCGGCTGAGCTATTTTACCCGACAGCGCGCCGCCGCCTTTTGCAGGAATGCTATTAATTCTTAGGGCTTTTACCATTCCCTCGGTTTCTTTAGCAATCATCTTGTAATGATTACTCGCCTTCCCCACCTTAAGGAAAAAATCAACGTTATTAAAATTTCTTTTAAGAAATTCTGTATTTCTTATAGTCTCGTTTGCGCCAACACGAACTTCTTCACAATTTGAACATGCAACATCATACTCAAGAGCCAAAATATTTTTAAATTTTGAAAGCATAACATCTACCATTATCCGCAAATCATATCTTTTTTTTCCGGCGAACGAGATTATAATATTATTTTTCTTTTTTATCTCTTTACTATTCTCTAAAAGAAATTTATTAAGGCCGGGATTATCCAGCCCATAATTATTCCACCAGCCATTTTTTAACGGCTTTATCTGTTTAGGACCGGATATTGGATGGAATGTTATGGTTTTAGTGGTAATGGCAAATAAAGACGGGTCATACAGTCCCATTTTAGACAATAGACAATAAAGATGTTTATGAGCTACCGTTGCCCCATTTCCATCAAAACCCATCATTCCAGAAGCCATAAAAAATTGATATTCTTTATCATTTGAAAATCTTATCACACACCTCACCTCCCCCTTATTTTTTTATAAATTTTAAATTTAAAATTAGAGCTAATATAAGTTAACTATAAAAAATATGAAAAGTCAAATTTTTAAAATCCGGAAGAAATAAAAATAATAAAAGCTATGATTAAAACTTGCGAAATAAATCCCCAAAACGACCTGTTTATAAAAATCCGTTTGCCGTGAATCGCAATATGGAATTTATGCAATGGTTCCAAAACGCGCCAATTTTTAATGGTATACAACGCCTCCAACGCATCCGGCAAAACAGAACCGAAAACAATCAAACCGAATAAAACAAATTCTAAAAAATTTTTTGGAAAACCAACGATAAAAACCGCGCCTGCCAATCCCGCAAGACCGTCCAAAATATTTTTAAATAAATCCTTTGCGAATAATTTTTTTTTAAAAATAAATATTGTTTCCCCGTTTTCTTTCGGGAACGACAACATTTTATAGTCCCAATGCGGCAAAGCGTCAAGGAAAAAATGGCTTAAAAACGAAGCAAAAAAAATAAACGCCGTGTTAGCAAAATCCAAGGGCCTGCTTAATAACGGCGCCGCGACTGCCGAAGCGGCAATTATATGGGAAAATAAAATCACTTATTTTTTTCAACCCTCATTAAGGGAAAAATTGTTGTTTCGCGCACCGGCTTATCCATCAAAACCGCGAAAAGCCGCTCCGAAACGCCGAATCCGGCCGCCGGCGGCATTCCATATTCCAACGCTTCCAAAAAATTTTCATCCAAACGCTGTGCCTCTTTATCTCCTCCCTCGCGAAGCGCCATTTGCTCTTCAAAACGCTGACGCTGGTCAATCGGGTCATTGGCTTCTGAAAATCCCTTGCCAAGCTCGGTGCCGCAAGCGACAATCTGAAAACGACAAACTAAATTTTTATTTTTCTCCTGCCTTTTCGCCAACGGCTCTATTTCCGCCGGCTGGTTTACAAGAAAAACCGGCTGAATTAAAGTCGGCCTTATTATTTTCTTAAATAATAAATCTATCAATCGTCCCTTACCGAGTCCCGCTTCCGGTTTTAAACCCTCTTCTTTAGCTTTTTTAAACAATTCATCGCGCCCAACCTTACTGAAATCCAAACCGATTTTTTCCTTAAAAATTTTTGAATAATCAATTTTAGGCCATTTCTTGCTCCAATTTATTTTTCTTGTCCCGTGGGAAGCTTGCTTTCCTTCGGGGTTACCCTGCCAATTTGTTTCCAATTTGCCGCAAGTTTTTTTAATGACTTCTTTATACATTTTCTCAACGAATTTCATCAGCGTATCCTGACTCTCATGAGCCCAATAGAATTCCAATTGCGTGTAATCCTGCAAATGTTCGGAGCTGATTCCCTCATTCCTGAAAATTCTGCCGATTTCAAAAATTTTTTCATAACCGCTTACCAATAATTTTTTCAAAGCGATTTCCAGGGAAATTCTCAAATAAAAATTCTGTCCCAAAGCATTATGATGTGTCATAAACGGCTCCGCGTCCGCGCCGCCGGGAACGGCTTCTAAAACTGGAGTTTCTAATTCTAAAAATCCTTCTTTTTGCAAACATTCGCGAAACGTCCTCCAAAAAATATTTTTTTTGATAAAAATTTCTCTTGTCTCTGGATTAGTTAAAATATCCAAATATCTTTTCCGCAAACGCGTTTCAACGTTTTCTAATCCATACCATTGCGACGGTAAGGGTCTTAACGACTTTACCAAAAGCCGCAGACTTTTTATTTCAACGCTTTTTTCGCCGGTTTTTGTCGTGAATAAAAAACCGCCGACTTCAATAAAATCGCCCATATCCAAATTATCCTTAAATAACGCAAATTCCTTTTTTAAATTGTCTTTTTTGAGAACGCCCTGAATTTTGCCACTTTCATCGCGTAAATCGTAAAAAGCGATATTGCCCATCACGCGCATTCCGAAAATTCTTCCGCAAATAAATATTTTCTTTTTTGATTTTTGTAGAAATGAAAAATCAGCCAAAACTTCAAAAATTTTATGTGTCCGCTTGACTTTTTCCGGATACGGTTCAATTCCGGCTTTAATAAAATTTTCCAGCTTTTTTTTACGCTCGCCTATAATATCTTCAAGCATGATAAAATATTACTCAATTTTCATTATTTTATATTCAACTTTTCCTCCAGGAGTTTCTATTTTCACAACATCGCCTTTTTTCTTTCCTAAAAAAGCTTTTCCAAGCGGAGATTCATTGGAAATCAAATTGGCTTCCGGCCGCGCCTCATTGGAACCGACAATGGTATATTTTAATTCTTTACTTCCTTTTTTAACTTCAATTGTGGAGCCTATTTGAATAATGTCTTTCCCGCCTGTTTTTTTGATAATACTGGCGTTTCTTAAAACATTTTCCAATTCAAAAATCCGGCTCTCAACGCGCGCCTGTTCTTCCTTGGCTTCGGAATACTCGGCGTTTTCCGAAAGGTCGCCATATTCCTTGGCGCGCTTAAGACGCTCGGCAACTTCCTTACGAGCTTCTTTTTTCAACCTTTCCAATTCTATTTTTAATTCTTCGTATTTATCTTTTGAGAGATATTGCATAGTATAAATTTCTAATTTTTATATTTCCCCATTGTTATCCAGTACCGTATTTTAACTACTTCCCATAAAACTTGAATATAAGCCGATGCTTTGACATGCGAAAACGGACTATTCACCCAAACAACGGGAATTTCTTTAATTTTATAGCCGAATTTTTTCGCCAAAGCCAAAATTTCAACGTCAAACCCCCAACGGTTAATTTTAATCAACGGAAAAATTTTTTCAGTCGCTTCTGCGGTGAAAGCCTTAAATCCGCATTGAGTATCCCAAATACCCGGCAAAAGCATAAATTGAATAAATAAATTACCAAGATTACCCACCAACCTTTTATACCACGGTTGAGGCGGCACCAATTGCGCTCCTTTAACGTCGCGGGAACCGATTACAACGCCATATCCTTCTTTTCCGTCCTTAACGGAGAAATAAGGCATCATCTTGTCAAACTGGTCAATGGCAGTGGAATTGTCGGCATCCATAAATAATCTGATTTGTCCCTTTGCTTCCAACATTCCATTTTTTACCGCTCCGCCCTTACCGGTATTTTTTTGATTTATTAATCTCAAATTTTCCATAATATGCGAAAATCTTGCAACCGCTTCGGCAGTTTCATCCGTTGAGCCGTCATTAACAATTAAAATTTCATAAGAAAAATCCGCCTTTTTCAAATGTTTATTAATATCAATCAGAGTAAGCGGCAATCTTTTGGCTTCGTTATAAGCCGGAATTATGACGGATAAAAATGGTTTTGTATTCATTGATTTGTTGTTATTTTACAGATTTTTACATCTGCGTCAACACTTTCGGCCCTTTATCGGTAATCGCAATAGTGTGTTCAAAATGAGCGGACAAGGAGCCGTCGGCCGTTGCCCAACTCTCGTCTTTTTTTTGAATAATTTTTTCGGTACCGATGGCAAACATCGGTTCAATCGCCAAAACCATTCCGGATTTTAATTCAATCCCCTTGCCTCTTTTCCCGAAATTATAAATAGTCGGGTCTTCATGAAGTTCGCGACCGATACCGTGCCCCGTAAGCTCTTTTATGGTTTTTACTCCGAATTTCTTGGCAACTTTTTCAATTACCCAGCCGATATCGCCTAAAAAATTTCCTGGCTTCGCCATTTTAATCGCTTCTTCCAGCGCCATTTTTGTCGCTTTTATCAATTTTCCGGCTTCCGGCAAAATTGTTCCAATGCCGACAGTTATGGCGGCATCCGAATAAAATCCCCGATGCTTAACGCCAGAATCAAGTTTTAAAACATCCCCGTTTTTTAATTGATAATTATCCGGCAAACCATGCACTATTACGTCATTAACCGAAGCGCAAATTGTCGCCGAATACGGCTTGAGCGCGCCACTGGGACGATAATTTAAAAAAGCCGGCTCAGCGCCCAATTCTTTAATCAACTTGAAAGCCAATTTATCCAAATCTTTTAGAATCATTCCAACTCTCGCCTCTTTAGCCGTCTTTTCAAAAACTTCCGCTAAAATTGCTCCCGAATCAGCAATGGATTTTATTTCCGATGAAGAATAAATACAAATCATTTTTTATCCAATGATTTTAAAATATCTCCGGCAACATTTTCTATTGATTGTTCTCCATTTATCGCAATAATCATATTTTTCTTTTTGTAATAAGCGACCACTGGCAAAACATCCGTTTTAAACCATATTAATCTTTCTTTTACGCCTTTTAAATTATCGTCTACTCTCTTTTCTAAATTTCCCCCGCATTCATCACATTTTTTAAGTTTTCTGAATTTCTCGAAATAAGGAATTATCCTGCCGCATTTCTTGCACATCTTTCTTTTAGTAAGCCGATTTATAATTTCTTTGGACGGGATATCAATAAAAATAACTTTTTTATTTTTATTCCAACCATACCATTCAAGCGCCTGTTCCAACATTTCCGCCTCTGGAACCGTTCGAGGACTGCCGTCAATAACAAAACCTCTTAAATTCTTTTTATTTTTAAAAGACTCTAACTTATCCATCCAAATTTTAAAAATTACCGGCGTTGGCGCTCGTTTTCCTTTGTCTATAACCTCTTTGATTTTTCCCCCGGTATAATTTTTTATTTTTGCCCGATTTCTCAATAAATCGCCGCTACCGATATATTCATATCCAATTTTTTTTCGCAATAAAGCCGCTTGAGTTCCTTTTCCTGAACCGGGAGGACCGAGAAAAATAATGACTTTAAATTTCTTCATATTCTCGCATTGCTAATTGGGAATTTATCTGTTTCATCGTTTCTAAAGCCACGGAAACAACAATAAGAAGCGCTGTGCCACCGATGGCAAATATCGTAATTCCGGTAATCATTTGGGTGATATTCGGTAAAATGGCGATTAACCCCAAGAAAAGAGCGCCGCTGAAAGTAAGACGGCTGATTATTTTTGATAAAATAGCGGACGTTGATTCACCCGGCCTGACTCCGGAGATAAAACCTCCGGCACGCTGAAGATTTTTAGAAATTTCTTTCGGGTCAAAAGTAACAGCAGTGTAAAAATAAGTGAAAACAACGACTAAAATAAAATAAAAAAGGGAATGAATATATTGGTTGCCAAAAAACATATTCACCCAATCATTGAGCTTTAAAGCGAAATCCTGGGAAAAAATAGAGGCAATTTGGGCAAAAAATTGGGGAAAAAGTAAAATGGAAATCGCAAAAATAATCGGAATTACGCCCGCTTGGTTGACTTTCAACGGTAAATAACTGGAAGCGCCGCCGTACATTTTCGTTCCCCTCACCCGCTTAGCGTAAACAATCGGTATTTTTCTTTCGCCCTCCTGAATAAAAACCACGCCAGCGATAACCACCACCGCGACTGCCGCGAAAATAACATAAGTTAATAATTGCGAAGGGTCGTACGAGATAACGGCATTATAAATTATAGTCGGCAATCCACTTACGATGCCGGCAAAAATTATAAGAGAAATGCCGTTGCCGATTTTTTGTTCACTGATTAATTCTCCAAGCCAAACCACAATCATTGTTCCGGCCGTAACCAAAAGAACGTCAATTACAATATCAAACAGCCCGGATTGCGGAATCACCGCTTTTGAACGCAAAATATTCAAGAATCCGTAAGCCTGTAAAAACGCCAATGGAACCGTTAAATATCTTGAATAACGGTTGAATTTCGCGCGACCAGCCGCCCCTTCTTCATAATAAATTTCCTTTAAATGAGGAAAAATCATGGTCAAAAGCTGCATTATAATTGTTGCTGTGATGTACGGCGCGACACCGAGCATGGCAATTGACAAATTTTCCAAACCGCCACCGGAAAACATGCTTAAAAAACCGAATAATTGATTTGACCCAAAAAATTCTTTCAATCTTAAAACATCAATATTCGGCAAAGGCACCGCGGTTAAAACGCGAAAGCAAACCAATAAAAAAGCCACAATAAAAATCTTTTTGCGAAGGTCGCCTATTTTAAAAATTTGGAGGAAACTAGTCATTGATTTTGCCGCCCGCGGATTCTATTTTTTTCTTGGCGTTTTCGGAAATTTCCAATCCCTCTATTTGAAAAGTTTTTTTAATTTCGCCATTGCCTAAAATTTTTATTTTTTTATCAGATTTTCTTATTAATCCGGATTTAATTAAAATCTCCCTATTTATCAATTCACCGTCAATTTTTAATAAATCTTTAATATTGATAACCGCCGATTTTTTATTAAGCGATTTATTTTTAAGACCCTTAAGTTTAGGCAAACGCTGAATCATTTCTCTCTCGGCCGGCTTAATACGATGCCCAGCCCTTGATTTCTGGCCCTTTTGCCCTTTTCCGGAAGTAGTGCCGCGTTTGCCTCCACGCCCAACACGCTTCTTATTTTTCTTTTTAAATTGTGATTTTAATTCGTGAAGTTGCATAACTTTTAAACTTTTAATTTTTTCAACGCTTCTATCGTCGCCATCGCATTTGTTAACTTATTTTTAGTGCCGCCAAGGCATTTTGCGGTTGCGTCCCTGACTCCGACCAAAAGAAGCACAGTCCTAACCGAACCTCCGGCTTTTAATCCGTGACCCTCCTTTGCCGGTTTTATTAAAACTTTTGCGGCGCTGAATTTAGCTTCAATCTCATGCGGTATTGTTTTGCCTTTTAATTTCAGCGCGATTAAATGTTTTTTGGCGTCAGTTTTGGCTTTATCAACGGCTTGCATGACATCCATCCCCTTGGCAATTCCTATGCCAACACTGCCTTTTTCATTTCCGATAACCACCGTTGCTCTGAATTTAAAACGTTTTCCGCCAGCCATAACTCTGGTAACACGCCGCAAATCAATAACCTTCTCCTTAAATTCAGAAGGCTGTCTCTTTATATCTCGCGATACTCTTGAAAATCTTTTTTCAGTTGTTTGTCCTTGTTGATTCATTGTTTATGATTAAATTTTTAATCCCGCTTTCCGCGCGGCATCGGCAATAACTTTAACGCGACCGTGATATTTATAATCACCCCTGTCAAAAATCGCGCTTTTTATTCCTTTTTCAGATGACTTTTTTCCAATAATTTCTCCCAATGATGCCGAAGCGTCTTTTGAAGAAACTTTTGACGCGCTAACCAATGTTTTGCCGGTTGAATCATCAATTAATTGCGCGTAAATATAACGATTACTTTTAAAAATAGAAAATCTCGGCTTCTCCGGCGTTCCTTTAATTTTAGCGCGCACGCGCGTTTTTCTACGTTCTCTAATTTTATTTAATAATTTCTTTTTATTCATCCCTCACCCTTCAAAGATTTTATTATAAATTTTAATAAAATTTATAATATATAATAATTGAAGTTTTTATTTATTGGTTTATTTATATTCTTTATTTTTATTATTAATCCCCGCCTTTCAAATTTTTTATCTTTGAAGGGTGAGGGATTATTTAGTCGCTCCGGCTGCTTTCTTACCTTCTTTTCTTTTTATTATTTCTCCTTGATATCTAATTCCTTTACCTTTATACGGTTCAGGCTTTTTAAAAGCTCTTATTTCAGCCGCCGTTTGTCCGACTAAAAATTTGTCAATTCCGGAAATTTTAATCGTATTTTTATCAACCACTATTTTTATTCCTTTTTGAGGAGCCACTTTAATAGGATGAGAAAAACCAAGATTCAACAATAAATTATTGCCGTCCATTGAAGCGCGGTAGCCGACTCCTTCAATTTCCAATATTTTTTCAAATCCTTCTTTCACTCCGATTATAGCATTATTCATCAACGCCCTCATAGTTCCCCAGTTGGCTTTTGATTGCTGAGATTCGTCTAAAATAGACACCATAATTTTTTTATCTTTAATATCAACTTTAACGCCGGACATAATTTTTAATGAAAATTCCCCGTTTTTCCCCTTAAAATTAAAAACATCGCCGTTAATTTCAACGTCAACATCCTCGGGTATGATTATTGGTCTTTTTCCTATTTTAGACATATTTTTTTAAACTTTTTTATTACCAAATTTCAAACAGCGCCAATCCGCCTATTTTCGCCTTTTTAGCTTCTTGACCGCCCATAATTCCTTTTGAAGTTGAAATTACCATTAATCCATAACCGTGCTTCACCGGCCTTATTTTTTCAAAACCGATATAAATGCGGCGGGACGGTTTGCTGATTAATTTTATTCCGTTAATTGCCCCTTTATTCTCAACATATTTCAATTTAACATCAAAATAACGTTTGATTTTTTGCCCTTTCTTTTCAAAATTCTCTATATAATTATTAGAAACTAAAATTTTCAAAATACCCTCATCAATTTTTGAATAAGGAATTTTTACATTTTCTTTCTTAACCGCCTGCGCATTTTTAAGTTGTGTCAGTAAATTAATATACATAAATATTACCAGCTCGCTTTTTTAACGCCGGGTATTTCCCCCCTACTAGCCATTTCTCTGAAACAAATTCTACATAATCCAAAATCTCTAATATATCCTCTTTTTCTGCCACATTTAAAACAGCGAAGTACGCCTCGCGTTGAAAATTTCTGTTTCTTTTTTGCTCTTGCGATAACTGATGTTTTAGCCATGTTTTTTCAATGGTACTCCTAATTTCCTGTACAATTCTATTGCTTCTTCTTTTATTTTAGCATTATTTACAATACTGATTTCCAATCCGAAGTCAAACTTCAAAAGCTCGGGGTTAATTTCCGGAAACACAACATTTTCTTTTAATCCGATTGTCAAATTGCCGTTGCTGTCAATATTATTAAGGTTAATCCCCTTAAAATCCTTTACGCGAGGCAATGCTATTTTAACCAATCTTTCCAAAAAATCTCTCATTCGCTGGCGCCGCAAGGTTGCTTTCATTCCCACAACCTGTCCTTCCCTTGTTTTGAAGCCAGCAATTGATTTTTTAGCCGATGTTAACGCCGGCTTTTGTCCCGTTATTGTGGCAAAATCCCTTATTATTTCCGGCAATATTTTTTCGGTAAAATTAGGCTGTTGACTCATTCTCCCAACTCCAACATTAATGACAATTTTTTCCAAACGCGGAACAGCTAAATCATTTTTACGTTCGGATTTTACTTTTGTTTTTTTAATAATTTTTTTATTCATTTAATTAGCTTATTAAATATTGGCTGAACATCTTTTGCAAATTCTCGTCTTATTCCCTTTATCTATTTTATATCCGACTCTTGTTGTTTTTCCGCAAGATGAACAAAGAATCGCTGCGTTTGAAACATCAATCGGCCTTGGAATGGAGATAATCTGTCCTTTTTCTCCTTGTTTCTTGGGACGAACATGCTTTTTAAAAATATTCAAATTCTCAACTAAAATTTTATTTTTAGTCGGAAAAACCTTTAAAACTTTGCCCGTTTTATTCTTATCTTTACCCGTCAATATTTTAATTGTATCGTTCTTTTTTATTTTCATACTATTTCTTCCGCCATTGTAACAATTTTTTCAAATCCTTTTTCTTTTAATTCCCTTGGAACCGGACCGAAAATTCTTGTGGCTTTGGGTTCTTTTTTTTCATCAATCAACACAACGGCATTTTCACTGAATCTGATGTAAGAGCCGTCACTGCGGCGCAAAGACTTTCTTTGCCGAACAATCACCACTCTCACAATATCTTTCTTTTTAACGGCTTTTCTCGGCTCCGCTTCTTGAACAGATGCGACAACCACATCGCCTATTTCCGCATAATGACGTTTTGTCCCGCCAAGAATCCTAAAACAACGGACTATTTTAGCGCCACTATTGTCTGCCACTTTTAAAATTGAACGTTCTTGTATCATATAATTTTCTCAATTATTTTCCATCTTTTCTCTTTGCTCATCGGCCTTGTTTCTTCTATCACCACTTTATCTCCATTCTTATATTCATTTTTCTCGTCATGCGCCTTAAATCTTTCGGTAACTTTATAATATTTTTTGTAGCGCGGATGCTGTTTAAGACGCGTTATCGCAATAACGCGCGTCTTGTCCATTTTATCCGATACGATTATGCCTTGTAATTTTCTCATTTGTTTATTATCGTTAATATTCTCGCAATTGATTTTTTAACGTTTTTAATTTCTTTAATATTCTTGACTTTACCATAAAATAAATCAACTTTTAATTTCCTTAGTTTTCCCTGATATTCAGACAGATTTTTCTTAAGCTCCAATAACGACCAATTTTTCATTTGTTTAATTTCTTGTTTTTTCATCCCTCACCCTTCAAAGATTGCTTGTAAATTTTATAAAAATTTACAAATTAAATCTTATGAATATTTAATTTATTTTATTTATATATAACATAAAAATATTTTATTTCCCCAAATTCTTCATTATCTTTGAAGGGTGAGGGATTATTCTTCCACTATTCTTGTTTTAATCGGCAATTTATGGCCGGCCCTTCTCATGGCTTCTCTCGCTATTTCCTTGCTCACTCCGTCCATCTCAAATAAAATCCTGCCTGGTCTTACCGGAAAAACATAATGGTCAACCGCCCCCTTACCGCCTCCCATCGTTACTTCCGGAGGCCTTTTTGTAATCGGTTTATCGGGAAAAATTCTTATCCAAATTCTTCCTCCTCTTTTTGTAAAATGAGTGATCGCTTTCCTTGCGGCTTCTATCTGCCTTGAATTAATCCAGGCGCTTTCCATAGCTTGAATGCCAAAACTGCCGAAACTTAAATATATTCCTCTTGTTTCCGTTTGGCGTTTTCGCGACCTCCCCTTTTGCCATTTTCTATGTTTTACTTTTTTTGGCATTAACATATTTTTATACTTTTAAATCTTTTTTATTAAATATCTCTCCTTTGTAAATCCATACTTTTACTCCCACTGTGCCAAAAGTGGTAAAAGCCGTGGCTTCACCGTAATCAATATCAGCTCTTAATGTTTGAAGCGGCAATCTGCCTTTTGCCAATTGTTCCGTTCTGGCAATTTCCGCTCCATCCAATCTTCCGGACACTTTAATTTTCGCTCCTTTAACTTCTCTGTTTTGCGTTACCTGCTCAAGATATTTTTTAATTGTTCTCCTGAAAGGCATTCTTTTCTCTAAATCCCAAGCGATATTTTGAGCAATAATATTGGCTGAAATATCCGATCTTTTCAATTCTTCAATATTTAAACTTAAAGAAATTTTATTTTTATCGTCTTTTATTTCTCTTATTTTTTTCAAAGACGCTTCCAAGGCCTTCGTTAATTCTTCTATTCCCTTTCCTCCTCTGCCGATAATTAAACCAGGCCTTGCCGCCTTAACCGCAATTTTATATTTATTCCCCATTCTTTCTATCTCAACGCTGTCAATGCCGGCATTCTTAATTCTTTTATCAATAATTTTTCTAATTAAAACATCCTCTTCTAATAATTTTGCGAAATTAAATTTCTTCGGAAACCATCGAGATTTCCAATCCTTTGTTATTCCTATTCTAAATGATATTGGGTTAATTTTTTGAGCCATATTTATATTGATTTCCTTCTAAACATTCTTTTTGTAAAACCTATTTTTTCAACTGGTTTCACTTCCTTTATTATTTCTTCTTCTTTTGATTTTTCTTTTGCTTCAAATTTTTCTTTTTTGATTTTTTCCGCTACGCTTTTTTTGATTCTTTCCTGTTTGACTATTTTAAATCTCGGCTTTTTCGCCTTTTCAGATTCAGCCAAAATTAAAGTGATGTGGCTTGTTTTCTTTTGAATCGGCGTGGCTCTTCCCTGCGCTCTCGGCATAAATCTTTTCAGCATCGGCCCCTGGTCAACTCTTATTTCTTTGACAAATAAATTTTCCAATTGAATGTTTTTTTGCTTAGCATTGGCAATTGCCGAACGTAAAAGCTTTAAAATCGGTTCGCCTGCTTTTTTAGAATGCAACAAAAGCTGGGCTTCGGCTTCATTTGCCGATAATCCTTTAATCATATTGGCAACCAAACGCGTTTTACGCGGCGCCATTCTCAAATAATTAAGTTTTGCTGTTGCTATATTCATAAACTTTTAAACTTTTTTATCCTCTGTTTTCTTTTCTAATTCCTTTTGCATTTTTCCGCCGTGTCTGATGAATTTTCTCGTTAAAGAGAATTCTCCTAGCCGATGGCCAATCATTTCTTCGGTTACTCTCACACTAATAAAATTCTTGCCATTATGAACGCCAAACGTAAAACCAACCATTTCTGGAGAAATTTCCGAATCGCGCGCCCAAGTTTTAATAATCGTCGGGTCGCCCGATTTCAATTTTGACATCTTTTTTAATAATTTTTGGTCAACATAAGGACCTTTTTTTGAACTTCTACTCATCCCTCACCCTTCAAAGATTGCTTGTAAATTTTTATAAAATTTACAAGTTAAACCTTATGAAGATTAAATTAATTTATTTTATATATAACATAAATATTCTACCTCCCCCAACTCTTCTTAATTATCTTTGAAGGGTGAGGGATTATTTTCTTCTTTTAACTATCATTTTATTGCTCCACTTCTTCTTATTCCTTGTTTTTCTTCCGCCGGTAATTTTACCCCATGCTGTTTTCGGCTTTCTTGTTCCACGCGGCTGTCTACCTTCGCCACCGCCGTAAGGATGGTCGCAAGGATTCATCGCGGTTCCTCTAACTGTCGGCCGAATGCCCATTCCTCGCGAACGACCAGCTTTACCGATATTCGTCAAACTCCATTCAGAATTGGAAACTTGTCCCAGAGAGGCAAAATTATCCCATTTTATCTTTCTTACTTCTCCCGAAGAAAGTTTTAAATTCGTCCAGCCGTTTTCCTGGGCTAAAACTTGCGCGTAAGATCCGGCCGATCTTGCCAACACCCCGCCCGCGCCTTTATTTAATTCAATATTGTAAATAGAATATCCAACTGGAATATTTTTCAACAATAAACGGTTTCCCTCTTTAAGTTCGGCGTTTTCCGAAACTAAAATCTCATCTCCGACTTTCATATTTTTATTGGCTAAAATATACGAACGCTCTCCATCGCGATAAATAATTAAAGCAATAAAGGCCGTCCTGTACGGGTCGTATTCTATCGTTTCAATTTTAGCCGGAACATTCAGTTTATTTTGCTTGAAATCTATTATTCTGTAAAGTTTTTTATTGCCTCCGCCCTGGTGGCGAACCGTAATTCTTCCTTGATTATTTCTGCCCGAACAATTCGGCAATCTTTTTACAAGCGCCTTAAACGGTTCAACCATACTCAAAACTCCCCGATATGTCGGAACTGTCATATTTCGCCTTGATGGAGTTGTTGGTTTGTATTTCTTCATGGAACATGGAACATGGAACATGAAACATTGTTAATGATTCAAGCTTCATGCTTTATGATTTGTGATTACGTGGGCATTACGTCAATTTTATGGCCTTCTTTTAACGTCACTATTGCTTTTTTATGTCCCGGGACCTTCCCCTTACTGCGCCCCAATGACTTAATTTTCC
>ERZ1292623.1781-Hain-H51-01um-R1-1781-length-20151-cov-7_pt1 | contig 20151 bp, 25 predicted proteins | sample MGYA00564398_ERZ1292623 | MGnify/ENA primary metagenome ERZ1292623 (study PRJEB36523, sample SAMEA6512633) | groundwater metagenome | collected 2019-01-07 | study: AquaDiva: Metagenomics assemblies of 32 groundwater samples | reverse complement strand
TGCGGTGCACGGTATCTGGGATACCCAGTGCGGATTTAAAGCGTTCCGTGCGGATGCAGCACGGAAGATTTTTCGTGTCTCCCGCATTGATCGCTGGGGATTTGATATTGAAGCGCTCGCGCTCGCCCGTCACTTTAGGTACAATGTGCGTATTATTGGTGTGGACTGGAAGAATGACGAGCGCAGTCACGTGCGCATGTCCGCCTACCTGCAAGTGCTCTGGGAGACTACAAAAATAGGATGGTGGATTCGTACCAGAGCGTACGAGCGGCAGTCACGCAGCACTAACACACATGAAAAAACCGTCTGAAGTAAATGAGTTTCGCCGCGACCCTGTTTCGGGGGAGTGGATATTGCTTTCCACGAAGCGAGCACATCGTCCAAAGTCGGCTGGGAAAACTGTTCCGCGCACGCACATAGCTGCCGGGTGCGCGTTTGAGGATCCACAAAAATCTGGTAATGGCGCCCCTGTCCTCTGGTTCGTGCATCCGAGCAAACGCAAAAGCGGGAAACAATTACAACTTGCGGACTGGTTTGTGCAGGTGATTCGAAATAAATATCCCGCGCTTGACCATGAAGGAGCGTCTTGTCCCGTTGAAGTGCGCGACGGCGCTGGGAGGATGCTTGGTGGAGTGGGATTTCACGAAGTCATCATTACACGCCCGCACGAAAAAAGTCTTGCGGACATGAAAGTGCCAGAGGTGGAGCTGGTGATCCGTGCATATCAAGAACGCATCCATGACCTCATTGCGGAAGAATGTTTGGAATACATGCTCGTATTTCATAATCATGGAGTATCGGCGGGCGCGTCTATTGCGCACCCGCATTCACAGCTTGTTGCGCTTCCCGTGATTCCGTCGGATGTATACCGTTCGCTCAAAGGATCCAAACGTTATTTCAGCAAGCATGGCGTATGCGCACATTGCAATGTCATACATTGGGAAAAGAAAAAACAAGTGCGCATGATTGCAGAAAATCGCAAGTTTATTGCGTATGCGCCGTACGCGTCACATTCCAATTACGAAGTGCGCATCTATCCAAAGCATCACAACGCGCGTTTTGAAACCATTGCGACGGAAGACCGTCCACTCATGGCAGAAATTCTAATCATGGTGCTTCGCGCACTCAAGCGCGCACTTGGAAACCCCGATTATAATTATTTCATTCATACCGCACCTATCCACGAGAAGAACGCCGATCACTATCATTGGCACTTAGAAATTCTTCCAAAGACTGCAACACTTGCAGGACTTGAACTCGGCACTGGCATGGAAGTCATTTCCGTTTCTCCCGAAGTTGCGGCCCAGACGCTTCGGGCGAAATTATGATGCACTATTTAGGCAGACTGAAAGAATGGACGATGGGGTTTGCGCGCCGTCCCCATGCGGAACGCGCGCTTGCCGCTATTTCGTTTGCCGAGAGTTCATTTTTCCCGATTCCTCCTGACGTACTCTTAATTCCGATTACGCTCGGGCGTAGAGAGCATTGGGTACGACTCGCTACTATCACCACCGTTGCCTCTGTGATTGGCGGGGTATTCGGATACGCCATTGGATATTTTTTGTTCACCTCAATAGGGCAATGGATTGTTTCGGTCTATCACGCAGAGGATGCGTTTGCCGCGATGGGCGCAAGGTATGAGGAGTTTGCATTTTTGACGGTACTCACCGCGGCGTTCACGCCGATTCCATATAAGGTGATCACCATTTCTGCGGGTTTTTTTCACATTTCATTTCTTCCCTTCATGCTTGCCTCTGTGCTTGGTCGCGCCGCGCGATTTTACCTTGTGGCGGGAATTGTGAGATATGTTGGAGTGTCGGCTGAAAGATTCCTTGAGCAGAATTTTAATTGGCTGAGTCTTGCTTTTTTTGCGCTACTGATTGCCGGGTTCTATCTGGTGTTTCAGGTGTGGTGAACATTCCGAAATCAGAAAAATGACGGTATACTGTGCGTATGCAGAAATATGTCATAGGCAACTGGAAGTTGCACCCGCGAAGTATCCGTGATGCATTGCGCATTGTACAAAAGGTAGCAGGAGGCACGCTCCCGACTCGTGTGAATGTGTGGCTGGCCCCTCCGGCACCATTTCTTGAGTCCGCAATACGGGCGGCAAAAAAGAGTGCGGTGGGGCGTCGTTTTCGCTTCGGCGGTCAGTACGCATTTCAAGAGCATGAAGGCGCGTTTACGGGAGCGGTGAGCGGAAGCATGTTAAAGTCGCTCGGTGCGACGTTTGTGATTGTGGGACATTCCGAGCGGAGAGCATACTTTGGAGAAACGGATGCAATCGTCAACACGCAACTGCGCGCCGCGATCAAGAGTGGACTGACCGCGGTGCTCTGCGTGGGCGAGCGCACGAGAGATCACGACGGCACCTATGTGCGGATGGTAAAGGAACAAATACACGCCGCGCTCAAAGGAGTGAGCGCTGCTGCAACTGCGAAGCTTATGATCGCGTACGAACCCATATGGGCGATTGGTACGGGACACCCCGCAACAGCCGCAGATGTGTCGGAAATGGCGCTATTTATTGAGCGCGTTCTGACCGATTTATATAACCGGACCGTCAGCGCGCGGATCCCGATTCTCTACGGTGGATCGGTGGACGCCGACGTTGCGCGAAAGGTTATTCATCTCGAGCACGTGAATGGATTTCTTGTCGGTGGGGCGAGTAAAAATCCAAAAGCATTTCGAGAAATTATTACGGTAACGGGAGGAAGGTGAACCACCATATTCGCAAACTGACGTCGCGTGCAGTCAAAGGAAAGCGTGTACTTGTGCGCGTAGATTTTAATGTTCCCATGAAGGGGAGTCGCGTCGTGGATGATTTTCGCATTCGTGCGTCGCTCCCCACCATTCAATATATCAAGAAGCATGGGGGAATTCCGATTGTCATTACTCACCTCGAACCCGTGCGACCCGTAGAGCCCGTGATGGAGCGCGCAATGAAACTCGCAAAGTTTCGATTTGAATATTTGGAAAATCTCCGTTTTCAAGAGGGCGAAGAGGCAAACGACGCCGTATATGCACGCGCGCTCGCAAAATTTGGAGACGTATATGTAAACGACGCGTTTAGTGTTGCGCACCGCGCACATGCGTCTGTAGTGCGACTTCCAAAATTACTTCCATCATATATGGGCCTTTCATTTGCGCATGAACTCAAGATGCTCTCTGCCATCAGGCACCCCAAGCGACCATTTGTCTTTATTTTGGGTGGAATCAAATTTGATACCAAAGTAGGTGTACTTGCGCACTATATGCAACACGCCGACACCATCTTCATTGGAGGAGGTCTTGCAAATACGTTTCTTGCGGCAACCGGTACATCGGTCGGGTCCTCACATATTGAGAAAGATGCAATCTCTCGGATCAAGAAAAAATATTTGAAGTCCCCAGTAATTCTTCCGATCGACGTGGTGCTTAATGGGCACAAAACAGTGTTTGTTGGAGACGTACCGCAGTCAGGTGTTGTGTTAGACATTGGGGAGTCATCTATCGCCGCTCTCGCCCCTATTCTCAAGCGAGCGCATACGGTGCTCTGGAATGGACCCATGGGGCACACAGAAAAAGGATATACTACAGGGTCCAAACGTCTCATCAAGATACTTGTCCGCATGAAGGGGACCGTGGTGATTGGGGGAGGAGATACTCACGTGCTCATTCGACGTTCCCTGAAGCGCATTCCCACTCACATGCGGATTTCCACAGGTGGAGGAGCGATGCTCGTCTATCTTGGCACTGGGAAATTGCCCGGATTATCCGCGCTTCAGCACAAACAATCATGAGTGCGTGGGCGGTACGCCAACATGGGAGTGCGGGAGTTATTCGTGCGTTACTGGCGCGCCGTGATATTCCAGAGCATGCCAGCGAGCTATTTTTATTTCCTGACTTTCAGCGCGACACGTTTGATCCAATGCGATTTCGGCATATGCCACTGGTGATTGAGCGCATGCGCACCGCACTTGCGCGCGCGGAGCAGATTGTTATTTTCGGCGACTACGATGCAGACGGAACATGCGGAGCAATGATTATGAAAGATTATTTAGATCGCGCAGGGCACCGTGCGTACCAGGTGTACCAACCCGATCGCTACGCAGAAGGGTATGGGCTCAAGCGCACCCACGTGCACCAATTTCATGAATCAGGTGCAACGTTGCTTATCACCATCGATTGCGGAGTAACCAGTCTCGAAGAAATTGCGTACGCAAATTCGCTTGGCATTGATGTGATGGTGCTTGATCATCACATCGTTCCTCCCGTGTGGCCGGCCGCGTACGCAATCATCAATCCCAAACACCCTGAAGAGGAATACCCAAATAAAGATATTTGCGGGAGCGGACTTTCATACAAAGTGGTAGAAGCGCTTGTGCGCGCGGGCGTTGGGGGCGTGACCCCTGGATGGGAGCGTTGGCTGCTCGATCTGGTGGCAATCGCGACAGTGGCGGACATGATGGACGTGCGTGGAGAAAACCGCGCGCTCATTACCTATGGAATTCAGGTGATTCGCAAAGGACGCAGACCGGGACTCAAACGCCTGCTTGAAAGTGCGCGCGTGCATGTGCCGGAGCTTTCCGCAGAAGACATTGCGTTTATGGTCGCCCCGCGCATCAATGCCGCGTCTCGTATGCGCCATGCGTCGATTGCGGCAGATATGCTCACCGCGCGAAGCGCGGAGCAGGCACGCGAACTTGTGGGCACGCTGGAGGGTATTAATACCGAGCGAAAACTCCTTGTTGAAGAAATTGTAAGCGACGCACATGGTCGCATCGCGCGTCTCGAACGTATTCCCGAGGCAATTGTGGTGGGAGATATGTCGTGGCCTCCAGGGGTGCTCGGGATTGTTGCAACGCGCATCATGGAGGTGTATCACCGTCCAGTATTTGTATGGGGTAGTGCGAACGGAGTACTCAAAGGATCGTGCCGCGCATATGGGGAAGAAAATATTGTGGACGCAATGCGAAGTGTTTCGGACGGAGTACTACTCGATTTTGGTGGACATCAAAAATCAGGCGGATTCGCGCTCATTCCCGAACAACTCACGGAATTTCAGGGGAGTATCGAATCATTTTTTGTAACGGCAACTCCCACCGCGCCTCCGCATACGGTTGTATTTGATGGTGCGCTCCGCATGCAAGATCTTACAACCGATATTATTTCCGAGATCCGGCAACTGGAACCGCACGGTATTGGAAATCCGCGCCCCGTGTTTGTATTTCCAGATGTGCGCGTCAGTCATGTGAAGGAATTTGGAAAAATAAAGCAGCACGTTCGCTGCGTGATGACTGATGGTGTGTCTTCAATCAGTGCCTTACAGTTTTTTGCACGTCCTCCGCTTGTACGTGCACTCGCAAGTGGATCTCACATGGACATTGCGGGTTCTATTGAGCTTGGATGTTTTGGTCGTATCTGTGAGCCACGTGTGCGTATTATCGACGTGCGCCCCGCAGGGGAACTCCTGTATGATACGCAGGTAGTATGAGTACGAAACCAAAAAAGCCAGACTATATCATTTACACCGACGGTGCCTCTCGGGGGAATCCCGGAGACGCAAGCATCGGGGTGGTTATCTGCGGCGGAGATGGAGCAGTGATGAAGTCGTATGGTGAGCGATTGGGGGTTGCAACAAATAACGACGCGGAGTACGCCGCGATTGTGTACGGGCTCAAAAAATTGAAATCACTTGTTGGTTCCAATGCAATCAGTGACGCGGTGGTGGAGGTGCGCATGGATAGTCAGCTTGCGCAGCGTCAGCTCACGCATCAGTATCGCGTCACGGAGGAACGACTATTCGCGCCGTTCATCGCAATTTGGAATCTCATGATTGATTATAGGGAAGTGCGTTTTATACATATCCCGCGCGAGAAGAATCGCACGGCCGACGCACTCGCCAACCAGGCGCTTGATGCTCCCGAGCAACGTCCATTGATATGAAACGGAATGCTCTGCTGATCTTTATAGCAATAGTCACATTTTCACTCATGGCATGTTGGATATATTACATCCATGAGAAGGCAACATTTTCCGAGAAAAACGCAGTAAAAAACTACCAGCTCGATAAAATCATTCATGTTATTGGAGGTATTTTTATTATCTCCGTTGCAGGATTTTTAAAACGCAACCTTACGCCCGCGAGCGCGATCTCTTCACTCATTGTCGTCGCGCTCGTTTGGGAAATAGGAGAGCTTGTTTTTGACCCGGAAGTGAGCAGATCATTTTATACTGAATTTATTCGCTGGAGATCCAACGCGATTTTTGATGTGATCGCTAGTATTATTGGAGGTGCAGTGTTTTATTCTCTGCTTCGTCCAAGGGCATTACGTGAGACCGTGGGAGCATATTCAGATCCACAAAAACCAACGCGGTAACATATGTATGCTCGCGCCGCGCTCTCTGTTGTGCTCATTGCTATCGCGATGGCCACGTGGTCGGCGGTACTTGCGGGGCGAGCGTCATCGTTCCTACACGTGTATGCGCTCAATGTTGGACAGGGAGACGCAATATATATTCGCACGCCGAACGCATCCGACGTACTGATCGATGGGGGCCCGGGAGGGAGAATTATTTCTGAACTTCCAAGGGTAATGCCGCCAGGAGACAAACACATTGATGCGATGATCCTCACGCACCCACATTTTGACCATGTGTCCGGACTTGAACGAATACTTGAAGAATATGAAGTGGCGAGTATTTATACTCCAACGGGAATGCCCGCGGGAGAGCTGACGGATAATTTTATGAGACTTGCACGTAGCGAGACACCAGACGTACGCACTTTGGACGCAGGGGATCGTCTGACATTTGGAGACGGAGTACTCTTTGATGTATTTCTTCCTTCAGATGCCGAATTCTTACGAACAACCGATAATCCGAATGAGTGGAGTATTGTGGGAAAATTACAGTATGGAAATTCGGCGCTCTTGTTGACGGGGGACATGGAACGCAGAGAAGAATTACTACTGATGCGATCCGATGCAGTGCTTGCAAGTGACGTGCTCAAAGTTGCGCATCACGGATCCGCATATGCATCTATCACAGGACTTCTTGAACGCATTCGTCCAGCAATTGCGGTGGTGTCGGTAGGAAAGAATACGTACGGACATCCAAGCGAAGATACGCTCACGCGTATTGCACGCACGGGCGCCGAAATACTCCGGACGGACGAACAGGGAACGGTGCATCTCGTGAGCGATGGAACGCGGTTTTGGGTTGAAGGACAACAATAAAATGGATATACTAGTCGTATGAAAAAGATGAAACAGGAGCGCACACTGGTGCTTATTAAACCGGACGCGGTCAAACGGAGTCTCACCGGAGAAGTTATTCAGCGTATTGAGTCTCGAGGGCTCAAAGTGATTGCACTGCAAATGATTTGGCCAGATAAGGAGAAAATGGAAAAACACTATCCAACGTCTGAAGACTGGGTCACCGGTCTTGGTAAGAATACGGCGCGCGCCTACGAAGAATTTCAATTACCAACAACGCTACTGGATGACTACGGTACAGATGATTTGCACCAGATTGGTAAGCAAGTAAGAGAGTGGCTCATCGAATTTATGATTTCCGGCCCCATTGTGAAAATTGTAATAGAAGGACTGCACGCAGTGAAAATGGTTCGTAAGATTGTTGGGCACACTATACCGGCTTTTGCGGATATGGGGACAATTCGTGGGGATTTTTCAGTAGACTCGCCTGCGCTCGCAAATACCGAGAAGCGGCCAGTTCAGAATTTAATACATGCATCTGGAAACGCAGAAGAGGCAGCGTATGAAATTGCACATTGGTTTACAGAGAAGGAATTGCATTCATTTGTTCGCACGGAAGAAGACCTGATGCCATAATGATGAAACTTTCATTTTATGGAGGTGCGCAGGAAGTCACCGGCGCAAATTATCTCCTTGAAACCGAAAAGACTAAAATTCTTGTTGATTGCGGGCTGTTTCAATGTCCCGATTTTTGCTCCATCGAAAACTACCAACCATTCCGATATGATCCTTCCCAAATTGATGCGCTCCTCGTCACGCACGCACACATTGATCACACCGGGAGAATTCCAAAGCTCATTAGCGAGGGATTTGCGGGAAAGATTTATTCCACCGCTCCGACACGAGACTTTGCGGGGCTAATGTTGGAAGACAGTATTGGAGTGCTAGAAAAAGAGGCCAAGAATTCGTTGCGTGAAGTTTATTATCGCGAAATAGATGTGAAGAATGCACTCACGAGATGGGAGGCGGTGGACGTAGGACAAGAATTTACGATTGGTGATATGAAGATTACCGTAGGGGATGCGGGCCATGTGCTGGGATCCGCTATGTATACCGTCACGCACGGAGAGCGCAACGTGCTTTTTAGTGGAGATCTTGGCAATGCGCCGAATCAACTACTTCCCGAACATTCATGGCCAAAAGATATCACACATATGTTGATTGAGTCTGCGTATGGAGATCGGGTGCATGAAAATGTACGCGAGCGAAGAGATAAATTGGAGCGCGTGATTGAAGATACCATCAAGAGAGGGGGGACACTCATGATCCCCGCATTCGCGCTTGAGCGCACACAAGAGCTCTTGTTTGAGCTCAATGAACTTATTGAACATGGGCGTATTCCATCAGTGCCGATTTTTCTCGATAGCCCACTTGCCATTAAGGCGACCGCAATTTATAAAAAATATTCAGGATTTTATAATAAATCCGCTCGTGATCATATGAAGGTGGATGGAGATTTGTTCCAATTTCCTAAATTAAAATTTACACTCACTTCGCAGGAATCTCGCCAGATTAACGCCGTCCCCGCGCCGAAAATTATTATTGCAGGTGCGGGCATGATGCATGGAGGGCGAATCTTACATCACGCGAAGCGCTATCTCCCAGATCCAAAGAACGCCATTCTTTTTATTGGGTATCTGGCCGCAAATTCACTTGGCAGAAGAATTTTTGAAGGTGCGCGCGAGGTTACGATACACGGAGAAAAAATACCGGTACGAGCGACTGCAAAAGCTATCGGCGGATATTCTGCGCACGCGGATCACGAGGCATTGTTGGAGTTTGTGAACCATACGCGAGACACGCTCAATACGGTATTTGTCGTGCAGGGGGAGCTGAAGGCCGGATTATTCCTCTCCCAGCGCATTAAAGATTATCTCGGAGTAGACAGTATTGTGCCAAAGTTGGGAGATAGTTTCGAACTTTGATACAATAGTGCGTATGATTAAACCATCACCGCACTATCATCTAAAATATCAAATTTGCGTCTCGGGCGCCGCAGAGACTGGGCTGTGTGTGCCGAATGCGCTTGACCTTGCAAAAGAGATAGGGCAAATAATCGCGGAGAAAAAAGCGGTGCTCCTCAATGGTGCCACGACGGGATTTCCGTATTGGGCGGCTATTGGCGCAAAAGAGGCGGGAGGATATACCGTAGGCATTTCTCCTGCAAGGTCCGAGCGAGAACACGTGGAAGATTTTAAGCTCCCCGTAGATTTTATGGATGTGATTATCTACTCGGGCATGGGATTTCCCGGGAGAGATCTTATGCTCACGCGCGCAAGTGACGCGGTAGTGATTGGATGCGGGCGTATCGGCACGCTTCACGAGTTTACTGTTTCATTTGAGGATCAAAAGCCGATGGGGATACTGATTGGTTCCGGGGGAACGACAGATATGTTGAAGGATATTCTCGAGAAATCGCAAAGAAAAGAACACAATCCAAATATTATTTTTGAAACACAGCCACGAGCAATGATGGAGCAGCTGTTTGATCTCGTCAAAAAGCGCAAAGTTATTGAAATATGAGAATCCATCGGGAACTCGATAGTCTCGGTCTTCTTGTCGGTACCATCATTGGCGCAGGCATGTTTGTACTGCCATACGCTACCGCCCAGGCGGGAATCGTATGGGCGGGTATTTATTTAGTTGTTGTCACAGTACTGATGTTTTTTCTCCATACGCTCTACGGTGAGGCGGTATATATTCTTGATGGTAACCACCGACTTCCCGGATATGCACGTTTGCATCTTGGACGAACCTCCTCGTATCTCGCCACATTCTCTCTCTTCTTTGGGTTTATTGCGGCACTTCTTGCATATGGGATTCTGGGGGGTGAATTTCTCCACGTGCTCGCACGTGCGGGAGACGCGTCATATTATGTGTTTGCATTTTTTATTATTGGAGCGTTCGGACTACTCCTGAATCTTGAGCGGATTGGTTGGATCGCCTTCCTGCTTACCATCCCATTAGTATTTTTTATATTAGTACTCGCCGCGCTTGCGTTCCCTCATATCGAATGGACGCGCATTCCGATCATGAATAATGCGAAATGGTTTCTTCCGTACGGAATATTTTTATTTGCAACGAGCGGAGTATCGACAATTCCAGAGATTGCGCAGGTGCTACAAAAGAAACAGGGGAGAGTTTTTGAAAAAATCGTATTACTCTCCGGGGGGCTTGTCGCGTTTCTCTACGCAGTCTTTATTGTTTCCGTAGTCGGAGTGACGGGAGCGGGCACAACGACCGAGGCGGTCGAAGGACTCGTTGAATCGCTTGGTCCTTCCGTGGTCATCATTGGGGCGCTTATCGGATTTCTCGCAGTGGCGCGTGCATATCTCGCGATCGGTCTCGATTTTCGCAATACGCTCATGTACGACTTTTCAGTCACCAAGGCTCGGGCGTGGGTCATGGTGGTGACGCTTCCGGTGGGTCTGTATATGATGGGGGCAAAAAACTTGATTGATATTATTTCAACGGCAGGAGGAATTATGGGAGGGCTTGATGCGATTGTTATCTTACTGCTTGCGATTCATGTTCGGAAACACAAAACACACCCGCGCGGATTTATTCCAGTTGGCATACTTGTGCCAAAGATACTTATCGCAGTATTTGTGGTCGGTATTTTCTATCAGGTGCTTTATGCGCTCGGCGCGGTATAGTCATGATGTATGATGGAGCGAACACTAGAAGAAATTTTGGAAGCAATGCGCACAGATACAACGCTCCCGCTGACCCCTGCAACTCTGGTTTTTGGTGAGGGGAGTGCCGTCGCGCGCGTCATGTTTATCGGTGAAGCGCCCGGAGCGGAAGAGGACAAGCAGGGGAGACCATTTGTCGGTCGCGGAGGGCAGTTGCTTCGAAAGGAAATCAGACGTATTGGCTGGAAAGAGGAAAATGTATACATCACAAATATCGTGAAGCGCCGCCCACCAGAAAATCGCGACCCCACACCAGAGGAAATCGAGGCATATCGGCCATATTTAAAGGAGCAAATTCGTGCAATTAATCCGGAGCTCATAGTAGCACTGGGACGATTCTCTATGAACTATTTTCTTCCGGAAGCAAAAATCTCGCGTGATCAAGGAAAAGTATTTATACTACTTGGGAAAAAGATATTTCCCATATTTCATCCCGCAGCTGCACTGCGAAATCCCGAGATGATGCGAGGATTCATCGGTGCGTTTGATAAACTTCCAGTGGCGCTCAACTCTCGAACAGGAAATAAAGATATATAGACCTTATAAAAAACGTTGTTTTTTCGTACATAGGACGAGTATTTTATGCATGTATATATATGATGAAAAAATTATACGAGTTCATAAAAAAGAATCAGCCCCGGCATAGCCAGGGCTGTCAGTTTGAAGTGTGGTGTACGACGACACCGTAGAAAGAACATGGGTGAGCAATTGAAGAGCGACTGAATGGGTAGGTACCGGAGAAACCGGCGAGACTTTAGAGAGTCCAAAGACCATCAGTACACGTTTCAACTGCTTACTCAAGGATCCTTCTATAGGATAGCAAAGCGCTGAAGATATAAAAGGGCAAAATTATTTTTCATGTGGAAAAATAATTTTATACGTTCAATATCTATTGCAGGCACATTACCATTGCATAGTAATGTGAAATGCATCCTAAACCTTCATACGTAAAAACCCCCGTTCTCACAAGAGTTTTTATTTTTCTATTTTACTGCCTGCAGTACCTTCGCAAATACTGTTGGATGATGTTCTGCGAGATCGGCAAGCATTTTACGGTTCAGCACAATATTTGCCTTTTTGAGCGATCCGATGAGTTTACTGTACGAGACTCCTTCGGTGCGCGCTCCCGCATTGATGCGGATATTCCACACTCTGCGCTGGACGCCCTTCTTTTTTCGGCGATCATGGAAGGAGTGGGTGTACGCATGAAGCAGTGCTTCGGTCGCCGCACGCTCCTTTGATTTGCGCCCCCAGCGATATCCCTTTGTTTGTTTCAGGACATTTCTGCGGCGCTTAATGGTTGTTTTACCTCGTTTGACGCGAACCATATGTATTAGTTATGTGGGAGATATTTAGCGACAATTTTTTTTGACTGTGGCATCGACCTCCAGCTTTTCTTTGCCGACTGCTTCGCGCCAGACTCTTTTGCATTAAAGTGATTCTGGTTTTGGCTCCGTCGAAGAACCTTCCCGTTGGGAGTCACTTTGATTCTCTTTGCTACTGCTTTGTTTGTTTTTACCATGTTTCTCGGGCGCTAGGGTGAGCATAAGACCGCGGGGTCCGCTCTTGGGTCCTTCCATAATCTTGTAAGGAACCGTAATCATATTGAGCATCTGCTGTAAACGTTCATTCACAAATGATTTTGGGAGGGCTTTTTCTCGACCGCGCAGGATAAGGTCAAACCGGATATTATCTCCTCCTTCGAGGAATTCCTCGGCATCCCGGATTTTTCGCTCTAAATCATGAGCCGAAATGTTGATGCGTGCGCGCACTCCTCGTACATCAACCTCCTTCACTTTCTTTCGCGCTGCTCGGGCCTCTTTCTCACGCTGATACTTGAACTTCCCGACATCCATGATGCGACAGACCGGTGGGGTGGCCTTTCCTGCCACTTCAATTAAATCTTTTCCCTCCGACTTCGCACGGGTAATCGCGCCTTCGAGAGTCATCACGCCAAGATTAGACCCATCACTCCCTATGACGCGAACGTCGGTTGCCTGTATTTGATTATTTACTTTTGGTTGTTGGATAGCGATATGCACTGTTGATTAATAACAATGGAGATAGTGTACTGACGTCTAGGTGATTTGTCAATGCGGGGCACAATAAAAAGCTGCCCTACACCATCCGCCGGTTGGCGGAGATATAGGGCGGAAACGATAGTTATAGCGCGGTCCCATTCTCCAGAGCGGATCCGCTTTTCGGGCAAGACACCGCCGCATCCGTGCCAGCAGATCCGATTCACCGGGTCAAATTAATACGAAGCGGAGCCACGGTTGCAGAGATCTTTTTCTTTGTCCCCGCGGGCGCAATGGAGATACTATCATACTCCACGCGACTCGCCGAGCTCACATGCTCCAGTACGTTGGGAGCGTTAAAAAAATCTACTACAGGACACCTGGTGGAGGGAGATGGCGCTCATTACCCGCGGCAGTGAGCACAATGATTACCAACGCGAGTGAGAACAGGACAAGTGCAATAATAAATAATACCAGATTTGCTCGACGTTTAGTTGGAACAAGCTTAGGGAAAGCTTCCATAAATCGTTCAGTCATTGTACGAGGTTTCAGTGGGCGTACGACGTTTGTTTGTTCGATCAACTGGAAGTCAACCATATTACTATAAATTACAGCACAATATTACCATTAAGTCTGCATCGATACAGTGAAATCGTTTCGGGGGAACCTTCGGGGTAGCCCCAGTTGTTGTTAGCATTTTTCCAGAACTCCCATGTTCCTGGGCAATGATGAATAAAAACATATAATGCCTTGCCTCGAGGACAATACTGGACGGCAGTGCGTGAGTATTCATCATCGTCACTATCAAACTGTAGGCGATCCATGTCGCCCACAGCGAACCCATCAAAAGTACTCCTTCGCTCAAATTGCAACGAGAGAAAATATACCTGTGGTCCTAATGCTTTACTAGATCCGCCCGCCCATCCTGCATTGTTAAAGTAGAGGTAATACCCGCCACAAGAATCATATTCCGATTGCGACAGCGGGTCTGCCCCGAGTGTTTGCACAATGTCGCCATTTGGTTGCCGATATGGCCAATTTTTAGCTTCGTACGTAGAATTATTAGGAATTGTTTTGTTCCACAAGCCCGCGTCAATCAGAGGCTGCATGTATCGTACCCCTGAACCTTGATTTGGCAAGAAACTACTTCCAATATCGTCGGCGTATAACTGAACACCAGTAGCTTCGAAGGGATAGTCATTAGGATTACTGACAATGTAGTTATATCCTGGTGATAGTTTTGCCACATTTGGAGGGTAGAAGCCATATTCATCATAGTATTGTTCAAGCGCGAGACGGAGATCGTGAAATGTTGCAAGACGCTCCGCATCCCGCGCGTACGCACGAGCCTCACTAAGACCCGCATATCCCAAAGAGGAGAGAAGACTCACAATAGAAACAACCACCAACATCTCCACAAGTGTGAAGCTGGCGGTGTGCGGTCCATATGTTCTGCGGCGTCGCGACATTTCTTCTATTATATATGAAGCGCATCTGAATACGAAAATGGAGAATATTGCGCGCTGGTAAAATAAAAAGCCCCGCCTTCGCTATCGTCCAAAGACGAAGCAAAGGCGGGGTGCCGTTAAAATCGAATCTCGAGTGCCGTGGAAAACTCCTTTCCACGTTGGCGGAGTGCGATGCCGCCCTTGATGTTGCCGTTGTAGACGAGACCAGGAGGAAATCGCACCTCCACCTGCCCAAATTCCCAAAGTACGCGAGGGCGCACCAGCTCATACGCCGCCCATCCAAACTCTGGGAGAGCAAGATGAAGTGTTCGCTTTCCCGCTTTCCAGCAGAAATGGTTTCCCGCCAGACTGCCATAATTGCGACACGAACTTTGTAGCCAATCGCGATGCTTGCTCGCACGAAGCGCCCCAGTGCGCTCTGTGATGCGCATCGCCACGTACTCGACGTTGATGTTTCGTACCGAAAAGATTTTCGAGAACGAAACCTCTTCCGCGAAAGCACTACGTGTCTCGATGAGAAGAACGAGAGAGGTAATTACCGCTACCAACCAACACCACATCCATGTTTTCATACCTAACTCCTTCTCTCCTTGTCTACAGTAATTATGCCATTAAAATATTTAATTGTCAATGTGCATAAATAATTTTTTCGACGGGCGCGTTTGGTATACTACCCATACGTTCTCATACAAATAACGGTGCAGGTGCGTTATATATGCAGTGACGTCGAATCACGGCAATTACTATTGATATCAATACATGAAAGCAAAAGCGTTAGGAGTGTTCGCGGTACTCATCGTTCTTGTCGGAGGCATTCTCTTCTACCGACAAGCGACAGGTCCACAGCTACCCGCGGGTACCGCAGGAGAAAATAATGGTGCTGTTCCATCCGGTTCAACTTCAAACAATGCAGATGCGTTACCACCAGCGGGAAGTGATTTACAAGCAGAGGCGAGTATTGTCTCGAGTGATCTTATTAGTGCGGCCGCAAACGAGTCGGCGACATTTTCGGTCGATGAGGAAAATTTTTTACTGGACGATGCTGGAGATCTCGATGCAATGAGTCAGGCAATAACGGTTGAATAATATGAATATACGACTAATGAGTGCGGTGTTGCTGATGAGTATGTTTGCCCCAGGAGCAGTAATTGCGCAAACGGGTTCTACCGCAGGGACAAGTACGCGCCCCGCTCGGGCTGCGTTATTTTGTCAGCGCATTGATCAAGCGTCTCCAATACTACTCAATACGCTCCAGCAGAGAGAACAGCGACTGTCCGCGCGGAAAGAAACAATCACCGAACGTTTACAAAATCATCGAGAAGAACGCGATGAGGCACGCGATGAGCGTACCACGCGGCAAGGTGAACGCCGAGAGGCTCTGTTTGACCGATTATCTGAAAAAGCACAAACGGACGAAGAAAAAGCAGCGGTACGCACGTTTGTTGAAGCTGTTGAGACCGCAATCACAAAACGAAACGCCGCGATTCAATCGGCAGTGGACGCGTTTCGCGCGGGTGTGGACGCAGCGCTCAAGGTGCGCCGCGAAAAAATTGCATCCGCAATTACTACGCTTAAGGCAGATGTCAACGCTGCCATAGAAAAAGCGCGTACGTCATGTAGGAACGGCGCAAATTCCGAGACGGTGCGCACGCAATTGCAAACGGACATTAATGCGGCGCGCACAAAATTTCAAAATGCGCGAAAGGAAATTGATAAAATGACGGAATCACGCCGCGCGCTCGCAGAAACTCGAAAGAAAGCGATTCAAGATGCAGTAGAAACCTTTCGTAGAGAAGTAGAAGCCGCTCGCGACGCACTCAAGGCAGCAGTAGGGGACGACACCGCAACGACCACAAGTTCGACGTAGTTTCGCGTACAAAATCCACAGATACGGGAATAAAAATAGTAATGCCCCTACACCTAATCCGCCGGTCGGCGGAGGCGTAGGGGCATTCGTGTTGAGCAAACGCTTTTCGGCTACTTATCGGACGCTACTCCCGAGAGATGTTGTGATCACCCTGTCGCGCATCTCCGCGCGCTTCCTTGCGGGGGTATCGATGGGAAATTTCTCACCGCATAGTGCGCACCTATGTGCTGGCCACGAGCGCATTTGCATATTGACCGCAGCGTAGAGTGAGTGATCTGGAATGGGTAGTTTTTCATACGAAATGCTTTCACGGTTGCACATTGCTCCCACTCCGACAACTTCACCGCCGCAGGCGTTGACCGCCTCGATGGTTGCGATCACCGTATATCCCGTTGTGATGACGTCTTCAACGACAAGTACCCGCTTACCATACACCTCGTGTGCGTCTACGTCGCGCAGGCGAAACATGCCACGTTTACGCTCTTCGGCAAACAGGATGCGCAGCCCATTCGATGAGCGCCCCAGCAAAGCCGCTCCCACATGCCGGGCAAATAACATCCCACCTGTTTCAGGTCCAACCACCACTTCGACGTGTTCTTGCTTAAATCTCGCGGCGATTAAGTCCGCAAGTTCCATCGTCAGTCGGGCGTTTTTGAGCACCTCATACTTATCGATGTATCCTTCGCCGTGCCGCTTAGAAGCGCCCGATTCTGCCTTGAGTCGGTAGTGTCCGGGCAGGATGGCGCCCACTCGGTAGAGCTCGGAGTGATAGAATTTTTCGTAGTTAAAGTCCATTCTTTCCTCCTACGCACAAGTACGTTTGTAGTGGTTATACCATAACTCTTCGGTATATTCCAGAAAAAAAGCGCCCCGTCCCGTATATGCGGGACGGGGCAGTATCATTGCGGTGTGGCATCGAAGGAACTCGAATGCCTACGAGTGATTTTCCCATCGATTGGAACGACACGGTCATTCTCTCCAATGTAAGGTGGCAGTTCAACGCAAACGTGTTACTATATGGAAAAAGTCGGGCATTATGAGCGGGAAGTAATGTAAACACTATGTCTGAACAAACAATGTACGAGAAGTTGAAAGCGGCGTGTCCGTGCGGATCTGGGAAAACATATGTTGAGTGTTGTGGGAAGGGAGAAATGTGCCCATGTGGATCAGGGAAGAAGGCAATTGATTGTTGCTTTGTGAGCCCAGAAACACACGAAGCAAAAGTGTAAGAAGTATTAAAAAAATCCCCGAGATGGGGATTTTTTTAATACTTCTTACATAAATATTCTTCGACTCGCGTAGGGTGTTTTTTCTACTGCAAACGGATACGCGACCACGCATCCGTTTGCAGTAGGCAGTATCGTGCTACGCGGTTTTCTTTTTCGTAATGTCGGCAAGAATTTTTTTTACGACCTTCATTTGCGTGTCATCGAGAATAGAAAGGGGATAGGTGTGTGGATTTTTCTTTTTCAAAGCAGTGACAATTTTTTTGAGTTCTGCTGGGCTCACCATGTCGCTCTTGGATATAAAAACATACTCGGGCTTTTCAAGAAGCTCCTTATTATACGCACCTAACTCGCCTCGAATAATCTTGTAGTCTTCAAGTGGGCGGTCAGACTCGGCAGATATCAAATGAAACAGTGTGCGCGTGCGCTCAATATGTTTCAAAAATTTAATGCCAAGTCCCTTTCCTTCAGACGCTCCCTCAATTATTCCTGGTACGTCCGCAAGTACCAATTCATAAAATACACCCAAATGCGGTTCAAGCGTGGTAAATTGATAATTTGCAACTTTACTTTGTGCGTGCGTCAGCGTATTCAGCAGGCTCGATTTTCCGACATTCGGATACCCAAGCAGTCCCACATCTGCGATCAGCTTTAATTCAAGCCGTACGCGAAATTCCTCACCGGGAAGTCCCGGTTGAAACTGTTTTGGACTCGTGTTTATTGCGGAACGAAATTTGTAATTTCCTTTTCCGCCCCTCCCACCCCGCGCACCAATAATGTGCTCGCCAATGCGAAGCACCTCTTGTGTTGTTCCTGTGTCTACATTATGAATCACTGTGCCCACTGGAACTTTGAGCAATGCATCTTTTCCGTCATGTCCATCCGCAAATTGTGATTTTCCGTTTTCGCCATTTTCCGCGTTCACTTCCTTCTTGTGGCGAAATTGCAGGAGTGCCCCGATATTGGAGACACCTTCAAAAATAATATTTCCACCGTCGCCTCCAGTTGCTCCCGTGGGGCCGAGCGATTTTACTACATTATTAAACGAGACTTTGCCCCTCCCTCCATGGCCGGCCTTAATCGTAATAGTGACGTCATCAATCAACATACTCGGATGATACAGAAAAGTGAGCACTTCGGACAGTCATGTATAATGGAAGCATGCAGAGAAATCTACGGACGGTTTTTATGTTCCTGCTCATTCTTTTTGTTGGGCTTGGTGCAACGCACTGGTACCAGCGGGAGGTGAGTGGATTTAAATATGGGGGAAACTCAACCATTGAGCGAGTTTCGAAACAACTCTACTATTCCGCCGTCGCCACGCTTCCGCATATCAAGCCAGCAACGAAAGATCTCGCGGTGAGATTTCATCGTCAAGAGCATGCGCTTTCCTGTGAGATTGCCGCACTGAAAATGGCACTTAATTTTAAGCAAAAAAATGTGAGCGAGACAGAGTTGTGGGTATATATGCCGTATGACGTGTACGAACCAAGAAGTGCCAACAACGTATGGGGAGATCCCGACAAGGGATTTGTCGGCTCCATCAACGGCACGATGCCAAACAGCGGATATGGAATTTATGAAGGGCCTATTGCAGATCTCGCGCACAAATACGGTGAAGCAAAAGCAATCAACGGGGGAACCCTTGCGGAATTGATTGCGGAAATTGATGCGGGCAATCCCGTGATAGTGTGGAGCGGATACGGGCGTGATATTTCATGGAATACACCAGAAGGAAAGTTTGTACGTGCGTATAAAGGAACACATGTGCGTGTGCTTACCGGGTATGTCGGGAGCGCGGAAAATCCAGAATCGCTCATCATGATGGATCCCATTTATGGAAAAGTGTGGTGGAGTCAGGGAAAGTTTATGAGTCAGTGGGAAGCGCTCGGCAGGCGTGCAGTGGTGGTATATTAAAAAATAGTTGATGCATAAAAAATAAATCCCCAGCAGACGTTGCGTTTCCGCATTGTCTGCCGGGGGAGCTGGGTTTTTACCGACGCTTGAGATTTCTCTCGTGCTCTTCGTACGTCACACAGTCGCAACATCCTTGCTCGCAACGCTCTTGGTACGCATCGCGAATGTGTTCAGCGAGGTCACGAAATGCATTACGGACGATGTTCGGCTCATTGCTCGCAGTCTGATCGTCGCCATCTTTCGGACTTCTTGTAGATTGGTGCATACGCATCCCTCCTGAAAAAATTGAATGAGTAGATGTACTAGGTTTCTGTATAGCACGTATCACTTAAAAAGTAAAGCGCCGCGTGTTACGCGGCGCCTAGGCGGTGCTCCGTACCCTGTGTTCCATTGTGCAGCTCTTGCGCGGCCGCGCAAGAGCTGCACAATGACTTTAAAAGATTACTCTTTCCCTTTTTCTGGAGCTCCGTCCGGAGCCTTCCCGTGCTGATGATCTTCGCAGCTACACTTGGTAAGTGGTTCACCGTGCTTTGTGCACGTTGGATCTTCGCACACTTTTGCAACCGGAGATTCTCCGCCGCACGTTCCCTCACATATAAAATGTTCCATGGATATAGTGTAACAGACATGGTGCCGAACGACTGACCTTGAATTCAACCTTGAAGTGCAACGACTAGGAAACTAAACATACCCGCAGGTA
>ERZ1292623.1277-Hain-H51-01um-R1-1277-length-24525-cov-7_pt2 | contig 20161 bp, 21 predicted proteins | sample MGYA00564398_ERZ1292623 | MGnify/ENA primary metagenome ERZ1292623 (study PRJEB36523, sample SAMEA6512633) | groundwater metagenome | collected 2019-01-07 | study: AquaDiva: Metagenomics assemblies of 32 groundwater samples | reverse complement strand
AATACTATAGGCCCTGCTATAGATGATGGCTTTTATTATGATTTCGAATTCCCTGCCGATATGAAAATATCTGATAAAGACCTTCCAGCACTTGAGAAAAAAATGAAGGGGAATCTGAAATCTTGGACGAAGTTTAATCATAAAGAAATTACAGAGAAAGAAGCGAAAGAACTTTTTAAAGACAATCCATATAAAATAGAGCTTATAAAAGAAATAAAAGAAAAAGGAGAAAAGATTACTTTATATACATGTGGAAATTTCATAGACCTATGCCGTGGAGGACATGCCGAAAATCCAGCAAAAGAAATACCAAATGATTCATTCAAACTCTCAAGAGTAGCAGGTGCCTATTGGCGTGGAAGTGAGAAAAATAAAATGCTTACACGCATTTATGGAATTGCATTCGGATCAAAGCTTGAACTAGGTGATTATGAAACAATGAAAGTAGAGGCAGAGAAGAGGGATCATAAGAAGCTTGGGAAAGAATTGGATTTGTTTATTTTTTCTACATTAGTAGGACAAGGTCTTCCACTTTGGACACCTAAAGGAACTCAAATAAGAAATCTTTTAGATGATTATGTTTGGAGTCTACGTCAAATGAAAGAGTATCAAAAAGTTGAAATTCCACATATCACAAAAAAAGATTTATATGAAAAGAGCGGTCATTGGGATAAATTTAAAGATGAATTATTTAGAATTACAACTCGTGAAGGTCATGAATTTGCTATGAAGCCGATGAATTGTCCCCATCATACACAAATATATGCGAGAAAACTCTGGAGTTATAAGGAATTGCCCCAAAGATATGCAAATACAACTACATGTTATCGTGATGAACAATCTGGAGAATTATCTGGTTTATCAAGAGTTCGTGCTTTTTCACAGGATGATGCTCATGTATTCTGTAGAATGATAGATGTTAAAAGCGAATTCTTAAAAATATGGGATATAGTTAATACTTTTTATAAAACTTTTGGTTTTAAATTAAGAGTTAGAATATCAAAATATGATCCATTAAAACCAGAGAAATATCTTGGTAATAAGGATCAATGGATATTAGCTGAAGGTATATTAGAAGATATAGCGAAAGAAAAAGAAGCTGATTTTTTTATAGGAATAGGTGAAGCTGCATTCTATGGACCTAAACTTGATTTTATAGCAAAAGATGCTATTGGTCGTGAATGGCAAGTGGCAACAATACAATTGGATATGAATATGCCAGAAAGATTTGACTTAACTTGTGTAAATGAAAAAAGTGAAAAAGAAAGAATTGTAATGATTCATGCAGCAATAATGGGTTCCATAGAAAGATTTATGTCTATACTTATAGAACACACTGCTGGCAAATTCCCTCTTTGGCTTTCTCCTGTTCAAGTAAAGATAATCCCTATAGCTGATACTCATCATGAAAAAGCATTGGAATTGAATGAGAAAATGAAAAATGCAGATATAAGGGTAGAGATCGATCTTTCACATGATAATTTTGGAAAAAAGATAAGAAATGCAAAAGTCGAACATATTCCCTATTTCATAATCATTGGAGATAAAGATATAGAAGCCAAGAAAGTCACACTAGAAAGCCGTGATGCAGGCCAGATAGGTCAGCTCACAGAAGAAGAGGTACTCAATAAAATAGTAAAGGAAATTAAATCTTATTCCTGTTAAATATCAGATATAGAACCGTGGCAAAGAGTACTAAGATAACAAGTACCGCCACCCAACCCCAAGGTACATTTCTAAGTGAAAATAGAGATGCTGCAGAAAGAGCACTGTCTTGCGTTACTGCTGACTTATTTTCAACTATAGGTTTACTCTCAGTTTTCACTACTGTTTCAGTTTTAGGTGGTACTGTTTTTTTAGTTATATATTTTACAACGGGAGGAGGAGTATATGTATTATTGTAATAAGCTTGTGTAGGAACACCAATAGTAACATTATTTAAACAAACCTGAGTAATAGTTTGATTTCCAGAAGTAATTGTTATAGAAGCAGTCTTTGGACCAGGAGAATGATAAACTACAGCTAAGGAACTGTTATAACCTTGAAGATAATCACTTCCATTCCATCTATAAGTATAATAACCATTTCCACCACTGGCATAAGCATTCCAGACTACAGTAGTCTCTACTGGAGCAAATATAACATTTGGTCTACATGAAATATAAAGTGGTGAATTATAATTATTGTAATAGTTATTATTATAATTATAAATTTCAACAGTATTGCCACAACTTTTAGTAATAGTCTGGCCATCAGAGATTACGGTAACAGATGCATATTTTGAACCAGAATTACTATAGCTCCTATACATACTTGTTCCAGATCCAGAAAGACCATCTGTTCCAGACCAAGTAATATAATAATTTCCATTTCCACCATAAGGCGAAGCCATCCATCTTATATTATCACCGACATTTCCAGAAGAAGGATTTGAATAACAAGAAACTTCGAGAGGACTTGTATAAGAAGTATTATAAGAAGTGGAATAAGGATATGGATAAGGGTAATTTGAAGTTGTGGTACATATATTTTTAATAGTTTCTACAATCAAATTTCCACTTATAGATGATTGACCAAGTATTAAATAAATGTATTTTGTCCCAATGGAATTTATAGATGTTGAAGGAATAGTGAAAATGCTATCATTATAACCATTTCTCTTTAAAATGAGAATGATATTTGCATCATTATCATTGTAATAAAATTTGTAAGTTGAATCATTTTCACTCGTATAAGATGCACCATAAAGAGATATCAATCTAGATTCTGCTTGTGCATAGGTTAGATTTGCCAAACTATCTACTATAATTCCAGCAAATCCAGCACCTCCAGAATTATATGTTTTTCCCGATCCACTAAGTGTATATGTTCCATCTTTTATGGTACCAATATTCATTAAGATTCCACTATTATTTCCTGAATCATTTTCATTTAAAGAGATAGAATACGATGTATTCGTATCTACACAAGAAGTCGACTGAGAAGAAGCTTGCACTTGTGAAGGTACAATAATTATAAACAAAATATAGGCAATAAAAATAATGATTTTTTTCATAAGATTTATACTATATTAGACAACAGTAGTATATAGTATATTAAATCAAATGTCAATAGTTGCCTTTTTAGCGTTTGATTGTATAAACATTTTCCTAGATGGAACATCAGTTCCCATAAGCATATCGAAGACTTTATCGGCTTCTTGAGCATCGTCAATATTGACTTGTTTTAAGATACGATTCTCTGGATCCATGGTAGTTTCCCAGAGTTCCTCTGCATTCATTTCTCCTAGACCCTTATAACGCTGTATAGACATATCTCCATCGTCTTTCCCTATTCCCTTCACCTTCTCTTCTTCATTATAGAAATACATAATATCCTTCCCTTTCTTTACCTTATAAAGCGGTGGCTGAGCAATATAGACATATCCCCCTTCGATCAAAGGTTTGAAATAACGATAAAGAAGGGTGAGTATAAGAGTACGGATATGTGCTCCGTCAACATCGGCATCTGTGGCTAGAATAATCTTATGATAACGGAGCTTGGAAACATCGAATGTATCACCGATGGCAGTACCGAATGCAAGTATTAGATTTTTAATCTGTTCAGAACCAAGCATTCTATCTAGACGAGCCCTCTCGATATTTAGGATTTTCCCACGAAGTGGGAGTATGGCTTGAGTGCGACGATCACGACCGGTCTTCGCTGTACCCCCAGCAGAATCCCCCTCTACGATAAATAATTCTGATAAAGAAGCATCGTGGGATTGGCAATCTGCAAGCTTACCGGGAAGTGTCATTCCTTCCAATGCACCCTTTCTAAGTACACTATCCTTAGCGGCTTTAGCTGCCTTTCTAGCCTTCATGGCTAGAATGACCTTCGAAATAATTGCCTTCGCATCATCTGGATTTTCTTCCAAGAAAGCAGAGAATGATTCTCCGAATACAGTAGATACCGCGCTCTGAGCTTCCACCGACCCAAGCTTGGCCTTGGTCTGACCTTCGAATTGTATTTCACGAAGTTTTACGGAAATCACTACAGTAATCCCTTCAAGAGCATCATCTCCAGTGAAAGTCTCATCACCATTCTTTCCTATATTATTATTTTTAGCATAAGTGTTTAAAGTCCTAGTCAAAGCAGTCTTAAATCCTGTAACATGAGTACCGTGCTCGGCATTATAAGTATTATTTGCAAAAGGTAAAATACGAGCTGAAATATCATCAGCATATTGTAAAGCAATTTCCACAGATTCTATTCCTTCAACTTTCTTTTCTACATAGAAAATATTCTTATGAATCGGCTTTAGGATTTGATTATTAAATTTAACAAGAGATGTCAATCCATTTTCGAAATAGAAAGTCTGTGAAGGGACTTGTAGATTCAAATCATTCAAATAGAATATATCTGAAGAAATATCCAATGAACTGTCTTTATCAAATTTCAATTCATCACCTACATAATCTCGTGCATCGATCACATTTATTCTAAGTCCTTTCACTAGATATGCTTGCTGACGAAGAGAATGTACTATCCTCGTAAAATCAAATTTTACTTCTTTGAAGATTTCAATATCTGGTTCAAATGTAACTATGGTTCCATGTTTCTTGGTCGATGCTATTTTCCTTACATTTGCCTTCTTTTTCCCTTGAGAATATTCCTGTGTATAAATACCTCCATCTTTATGCACCCAGACTTGGGTATATACAGAAAGAGCATTTACTACAGATGCTCCCACTCCATGAAGCCCACCAGAGATTGTATATCCTCCTTCACCGCCAAATTTACCACCGGCGTGGAGGGTAGTCATAACTGTTTCCAATGCTGAAACCTTGGTCGCCTTATGTGTATCGATAGGAATACCTCGGCCATTATCCACTACTCTTATGCGATTGTGTGGAAGAAGTGCCACTTCTATATGATCACAAAACTTACCCATCGCTTCATCGCGTGAATTATCAAATATCTCGGTAATAAGGTGATGAAGACCATCTGGTCCTGTTGTCCCTATATACATTCCCGGACGCTTCCGTACTGGTTCTAGCCCTTCTAGGATCTGTATTGCATCTGCTCCATAACTATCTTTTTTTGCCATGTTTTATTGTTTTTTATATATGAATTATAGCAGATTTTACCTCACCTGCCAATCTTTTTCTTTCGCATCTTTATACACCTTATCCATAAAAGCATTTACTTCAATATCTGTGAGTGTGCGATTATTCGCTTGAAATATCATACGAAATGCCAATGATTTCTTCCCTTCTTTTTCAAATTGATCAAATAAATCCGGACCTTTTATAAGTAATTCTTTTGCAACTGATTGGATTGATTTTTTTATTGTCTCTTCTACATCTTTCACATTTACCGTACTTGGCACAAATAAAGCAATATCTCTTACTATGAATGGCTCTTTTGAAAATGATATAAACTTTGCCCTTGAGCCTTTCTCTATTTTTATTGAAGATATATTCAATTTAATATTTAATTTCTCTAGATTTTTTATATATCCAAGATTCGATTCTATTTTTGAATTCAATTTTTCTCCTATTTCTTTTTCCAATTCTTTTATAAGATTTTCTATTTCACCTTTAATAATTTGATCCTTATTCTTTATCTTTTTTATATATGAAATACCGAAACAGAGATCGAGCTGTTCTCCGCTTTTGGGGAAAGTCTTACCTATTTCAAATATCTGAATCTTATCTAGACCTAGAAGTGGAGCGTTTTTCTCTGAAAGTCTGATAGATTCTGATATATTTTCTACTAGACTTGTACGCAGAAATGCTTTATCAGAAGCAACAGGATGCGCCACTTCTATATCACCTTTATTTGAAAATGTTCTAGTCTGAATCTCATCAAAGCCTTTTTCTATAAAGAAATCCTTTATTTTTTCAGTGATTAGAAATACCTTTGAAAATTCATGATTTGTCTTCACTTTAGGTAAAACACTCTTTATCTTCTCCAGACCTTCTATGCGACCTATTTCATCTATAATATCTTCAGGGATAATAAGATCGAGGCGTTCAAATGGCGGTATGATTTCATATATTCCCTTTTTTGCATTTACTTTGCATTCCAATTTATTAAGAATCTCTATTATTCTCTTTTCTGGAATTGAATAGTTTAAAATTGATTCTATGTTTTTATGGGAAACATAAACAATCCGAGGTTCTGGAAGCTTTTTATATACATCTGTAATAGTACCTATCTTACAATCAGGAGATACTTTCTTTATTATTTCGAGGAAAACAGAAATCCCCTTCGGTACTAGGTGTGAGGTTATTTCATTTTCATATCTTTTAGATGAATCATTCCTTATACCCACTCCTGTGGAAGTCCTACATATAGAAACAGGATTGAAACTTGCTGATTCTAGAATAATATCCTTTGTATCTTTCGTGACTTCGGCTTTTTTCCCTCCTTTTACTCCAGCCAATGCTAAAGGACATTTATCATCTGCTATTATAAGCTCTTGGGATTTCAATGTGATATTCTTACTTGATATATTTTTCCCTTCAAGGGTTTCAAGAATTTCTCCATCTTTAGCAAGGCGCACGGTGATACCACCTTGTACTTTATTTACATCGAAAGCATGAAGTGGCTGACCAGTGTCAAACATTGCATAATTCGTAGCATCGACTATTACACTAATAGATCTGGATCCAATAGCTTCCAGACAATTCTTAAGCCATTCTGGGGATGATGTATTTATGATATTTGTAATAAGGGTAGCACTGTATCTGTTGCAAAGATCTGATTCTATTTTTACAGATATATCTTTACCGTTTTTCGGCAAAACCACTTTTTCAATCCTTAACGTAAGCCCGAGCACGGCGCATAAATCATAAGCTACTCCTCTATGTGAAAGCATATAATGTGCACGATCCGGAAGAACTTTCAAATCAAAAACTGTATCACCCTTTCCATCGATCTTTATTTTTTCAATACCTTCTACTTCAGAAGATTTCAATATTAAAGCTTGTTCGATCTTTTCATCGCTTGGAAGTTTCTCTACAATATGATCTTGTAACCAACTTTTCAGGATTTTCATAATATTAAAATTGATTTATAAATCTCAAATCCCCATCATAAAGAAGACGTATATCGGTAATATTGTGTTGACGCATTACGAGACGATCAATACCGAAACCGAAAGCGAAACCTTTCCAAATAGTAGGATCTATTCCGGCTGTTTTAAAGACATTCGGATGCACCATCCCCGCACCTCCCATTTCTAGCCATTTATCATGCAATTTCATATCGACTTCTATACCCGGCTCAACGAATGGGAAAAAGCTCGGACGGAAACGAATTTCCACACTATTTCCATAAAGCTTTTTTAAAAAATGTTCAATAACACCCTTCAAATGCCCTAAAGATACATCTTTATCAACGAATAAAGCTTCAAGCTGGGTGAATTGGACTTCATGTACAGCATCCGTAGCTTCATTTCTGAAAACCTTTCCAGGAACAATAATAGCGCAAGGCAGACTATCCTTATGCTTTTCTAGAAATCGAACCTGCACAGCCGAAGTCTGGGTACGCATTACTAGCCGATCCTTAGGAGAAGCAGGAGATTCGTTTTCTGAAGCCGAGGACTGTTTGAGCTTCTCTCCGAACGAATGTGAGGAGAGGGCGAGTTTCGCAAGCGAGGAAAATGAATCTCCTGCTTCTCCTTTTGTCTTGACCCAAAAAGTATCCTGCATATCACGAGAAGTATGATCAGCAGGAATATTAAGAGCATCAAAATTATAAAATTCCGTTTCAAGCTCTGGCCCTTCCGCCACGACGAAACCCATATCAGAGAAAATATCTACCACTTCGCGGGTGAATTGGGATATGGGGTGTAGATGACCTTTTTTATTTTCCTTTTTCATCCCTTAAATATATCAAAAATAGCTATTTCTAGCTACTTTTTAAATTTCGTCTCTAGTTTTATATTATTTCAGTAATTACATCTCCAAACTAAACTCTATAAGTTTTTCCTTAATTATTTCATCTCTTATTTCAAATCCTGGCAAGAATTCCACAACCTCTTTATAATTTATACCTTCAAAATATGCTAGCTGACTTCTGAAAAGCTTTTCATTGAATACACTGCCGAAAATTTCCCTACCTTTTTCTGAAATTTTACTAATAGAAAAATTATTTTTAATAATAAAATATAAATCCACATAATCCTTCCATTTAGCTCTTTGACCCAAAGCAAAAGCTTTCATAGATGCGAGAGTTAAAAGGTCTGGAATTTTTATTCTATAACCAAAGTTATCAGAGTATATTATATTATAAGGAAAATTAAAAAAAGTAACTTTTACGCCATTAGTGATAAGTGTGAGTTCGTCAAGTCTATTGACAATTACTTGATCGATCGCACCAAAGGAAGAAATTTTGTTTAAAATGCTTTGGTTACTAAATGCCTTACCTGAAAAAAGATCGAAATCTATTGACCTTCGATGTCCAAGGTGAAGGGCGATAGCCGTGCCTCCAACCAATCCAAAATCTTCTGAAAAATTTGCTATTAGCGGTAATAATTTATTTTGTTCATTAGTAAGGATTTCTTTATGCATATTTATTGAAATATAATTGGAAATAATTTTTTATTTCTGGGCGATAATTCTGCCTGTCAAATTTATCAGGCTTAGATTCTTTTTGAAAAATTTCAGCAGTCTTTTTGACACCTAAAATATTAATCATTTCTTGTACATCATTCCAATTGCCATAATTTAGAACATGCTCCACCACAGATTCTTCAGAAAGTTTATCTAAATCCTTTACATACCAAACTAAATAGGGTTTTTGCTTGATAAATTGTTGTATTGTCATGTTGGTATTATATCAAAAATAGCTATTTCTAGCTACTTTTTACTCTGGAGCCACCTCCCAGATTTGAACTGGGGCGATCCCGTTTACAAAACGGGTGCTCTACCAACTGAGCTAAGGTGGCAATTATTTTATTTTCAACACTTCTTCATCCTCCTCCGAAATCCTCTTCAAATATACTGAAGCACCTCCATTTTTATTTATTTCTCCTTTTCCTCGAACCATATCTATTACCTTTTTTGAATGTGGATATGCATGAGCTTTCTTGTGAATCCATATATAAGCTTTTCTCACCCATGAAAGAATATGATAAGCAATCCATTGAATAAGTGCAATAGCACTACGCTTATTTATATATGAAATCATTTTCTTTATCCAGAGATATGTACTATATACACCGTCATTCGTAATATCGGTCAATCTAGAAAACCAAGATTTTTTACCAGAACGTATTTCAGAGCGCTTCATTCCTATCATACCGACAATGCCAAGGAATGCTATATAAAATGAGATTATGGTTGTAGTCATAAAGACAAAATTAACTTTCTAAAACTTTGAAACGTTTAAATCTAGCAACAGCGATTTTCTCACCAAATTTCTGTACAGCTTTCTGAATAAGTGCTTCTATGGTAAGCTCGGGATTTTTTATGAATACTTGATTTAAGAGTACCATTTCACTGAAATATGTTTCTATTTTCCCTTCTAGGATTTTCTCTTGCATATCCTTAGGTATTTTCTTCGGACCATCTTTCATTTCTTTCATGAATACTTCCTTTGCAGTATTTATATCTTCCTTCGAAATATCTTCTTTCTTTAGAAATTTAGGGTTTGAAGCGGTGATATGCATAGCAATATCTCTTGCTAGAGTCTTAAACTCTTCATTATCAGAGACGAAATCTGTTTCGCATAGAAGTTCTATCATGGTAGCTACATTACCTGTAGAGTGAACATAGGCCGCCACAGTACCGGCACGGAATGTTCTATCTCCTTTTTTTGCAGATATTTCGCCACTTTTCTTCTGAAGAATAACTAGAGCTTTCTTCATATCTCCTCCTGCTTCTTCAAGCGCCTTTTTACATTGCATAACGGAAATACTAGTTGTATCACGTAATTCTTTTATTTGTTCTGTGGTGATCATATTAAATTAAATATTGTATGATTTTACTATTTCACGAACGAAAAACTGTATACTTGATTGAGATGCGTCATTTCCGACTATGGGGTATGTTACTTCTTTTAAATTGCAATCGGAACCAGAAAGAGCTATGACTGGAATTCCCATATCTTTTGCTTCCTTGACTGCATTTTTTTCCTTTTTAGGGTCAATAATGAAAAGTGCCTTCGGAAGTTCTTTCATAGATACCACGCCTGAGAAAAAGCGTTCGAGATTGGCAATCTCTTGATCTATAAGAAGTCTTTCTTTTTTCGTATACTTTGCTAATTCACCTTTTTCTTTTTCTGAATTAAGACGCTCTAGCTTCTCTACTCTCTTTCTGATTTGTGCGAAATTTGTCAATGTTCCTCCTATCCATCGCCCATCCACGTATGGCATATTTATAGACAAAGCATTCGCCTTTATAGCATTTCTAGCTTCACTTTTTCCACCGACAAAGAGTATCATTTTCTTTTCCTTTGCTATAGCTTTCACTATTGCCTTTGCCTTTTCTAGCAAATCATTTGTCTTTTCTAGATCAAATATCTCTACTTTATTCTTTATTCCAAAAATAAAAGGCGCTACAGTGGGATGACGTCTAGATCTAGAGAAACCGAAATGCACTCCTGCCTTGAACATGTCTTCGATTATCGGTTTTTGAGTCTTTATATCTGTGATTATTGCCATAATTTATGTAGAGAGAGTGTAACAAATAAGGCTTATTTTTGCAAATTTTGTAGATATTCGATTATTGGATCTAGCTTACCATTCATTATGCTATGTATATTACTCCATGATTCCTTCACTCGATGATCTGTAATGCGATCTTGAGGGAAGTTATAGGTACGGATTTTCTCCGAACGATCTCCTGTTCCTATTTGACCCTTTCTATTTGCACTAAATTTCTTCGCTTCTTGTTCTTCTTTCAATGCTTCAAGCTTGGCCATAAGTATAGACATGGCTTGTTCACGATTTGCTGATTGACTTCTTTCAGCTGTAGCACGTACATCTATGCCGGTGGGTATATGCAAAATACGCACGGCTGTCTCTACTTTATTTACATTCTGCCCCCCTTTTCCTCCAGCTCTAGAGAATTCCATATGAAGATCGGCAGGGTTTACTTCAAATTTCACTTTCTTTCTTATGGGTAAAATAGCTACAGACGCTGTAGAAGTATGGACTCGGCCAATTTTCTCTGTTTCAGGAATTCTCTGTACTCTATGAACACCTGTTTCATATTTCAAGGCATTAAATGCTGTTTTACCCTTTATTTCAAGTACCGAGTCTTCGATAATCCTCGTAGACCAACCTTGAGATTCTGCATATTTCTTATACATTTGAAATAGCTCTTGTGCGAAGAGTGTCGCTTCATCTCCCCCTGTACCAGCACGTACTTCGAGTATGAGTTCTGTCGGCAATTCTATTTCTTCTTTTTCTGATTCGATTATTATCTTTATTTGTTCTTCAATATTTTTCTTTTGCTCCTTGATAGAATTAAGATCGTTCTGAGCTAATTCTTTCATTTCTTTCATTGAAAAATCTTTTTCCATCAATGATAAAAGCTCAGCTTCATTTTTCATAAGTTTTTCATACATTTGCGCAAGATATGCTGTCTTGTGATTTTTCTTGTATTCTTCTAGGTTCATAGTTATCAGATTAAGGCAAAATTGGACTTGCTTGCTTGCGTTCGGAGGCTCTTTTATTTGTTCGCAAGCGAAAAATAAAAGACCTCCTCACCGCGTCAAGTCTCAATTTTGCAAAGAGCTTCCTCCCTGTAGGCGAGCCAATTTTGCCAGAAAGTTAACCCTTCTTCACAGCCTTTGACTGACGAGTCTTAAACTTTTCTACACGACCAGCACTATCGAGAGTCTTTTCTTGATTTGTATAGAAAGGATGAGAAGCACTAGAAATTTCCACATGGTATGCAGGGTATTCCTTGCCATCTGTCCATTTTATCTTTTCTGAAGTTTTAATAGTAGAAGAAATAAGAAACTGAGCTCCGTTTGAATTATCAACGAAGATTACAGGTCTATATTCCTTGGGATGTATATCTTTCTTCATGAAAGAAACTTTATCATAATCCCTGTAAAGGGTCAATCATCGTTCTCTGTATAGTATCTGCCTTATTCATCACTTGAACTCCATATGTATTATTTATAGACTTTGTACTACATGATTTTCCAGAATAATATCTACAAGCGGCATTCTTTTCTCCAGTATAACTTCCAGCATATGCGCCAAGATCAGTAAGATACATAGCCGAAGCCATAAATGCATCTGGTGGTGACCAAGGATTCGGAATACCTACTCCTAGAGCCTTGGCAATGCGATCCTTAAGAAGCATCCATGTCGAAGCGATAAACTGTGCAGGACCCATAGCTCCACCCCAGCCGACAGACTGCGGACATGATATTAATGTTTTCATAGGATCAAGACCTAAAGAACGAGTGATATCTAAGAATGAAGAAACATCTCTATTAGGATTCATCACATTTGAAAAAACATTACCAGATTTTGTGCTGACGCCCGCTCCAGTATTCGTATCTGATAAATAGCATGAACCGACATTTTTACCCAAAGCTGATTCTTGGGTCAATATTGCAAGAAGAAATGCAGGTCTTATACCAGTGACCTTGGAAGCTTGCTGTGCGTAGGCAAGTGCCTTTTCAAAAGGAATAGCTTCAGCATCCCTAAGTGCAAATAGCGCAGCACGAATCTGGGCAGCTTTCACCTTTTTTTCAGCTAAAATTTGAGAGTATGTCTTTTCACTACTTTTACTGATACTTAGAAGTTTTTGTTTTTGTGCTTCATTACTTTCTATATCCTTTTTATCATTTTCAATAGCTATGCGTGCATCTGTTTCAGCATTCTTTCTTTTATCTAAATTACTTTTTTCTGTCTCTGTCTGTGCTTTATCATTCCTTATCTGTTCAAATGTAATCTTTAAAGATTCTTGTACAGATTCGAATTTATCTATATCAGAAAAAAGAGCTGATAAATCATCTTTTGCAAGTAATAATTCGGGTAATGTATATGAATTAGCCTCATTTGTTTTACGCATTATTTGAGCCAATGTTTCTCTGCCCCTATCAATACGATCATCTAATGTATTGATCTTTTCTTGCTTTTTATTTATATCTTTTCCTAATGTCTCAATAAGAATATTCTTAGCTTTTATATTTAATTTTGCTACTTTTATCTTAGTATTTAAAATCAAAATATCACGCTGTAAAGATGCACTTTGATTTTGTGCATCTTTTAATATTGCTTCTGTTTCTGCCTGTTCTTTCTCTACTTGTATAAGTTCAGCTTGTAATCTAGCTTCTCTTTGAGCTGGTGTTTCTGCTATCTGAGCATTGGTATATACAGGAAAAACAAGAATGCTTGCAAGAATGGTAAAAAGAATAACAAAAAAGACCTTTATCATTGATTTCATAGGTCTTAATTGTATCATTTATTTTATTTCTTTTCTTCCTTTTTCTTTTCTACCTTCTTTTCCTCTCCTGCCTCTGGAGTAGCTGTCTCTGCTCCTGCTTCACCTTCTTTAGTTTCCTTACCTTTCTTTTCTACTTCTATTGCTGACATATCGACTGGCTTTACTTCTTCTACTTCTTCTTTAGCTTCAGAGACTGAAGCGACTATTTCATCTTTTCCCGCTATCAAAGTAACGCCTGGAGGAAGTACTATATCCTTAGCTGTAATAGTACTTGAAAAATCAATAAGTGATGAAATATCTACCTTTAATTCATGTGGTAGATCTTTAGGGGCTGCCTCTATCTCTAGATCTCGAGCAACCTTCACCAGAATAGCTCCTTTATCCTTCACTGCTGGAGAAATTCCTTCGAATATAAGTGGAATATTGACCTTAATTTTCTTTCCCTTCTCTATGACATAGAAATCAGCATGGCGTGGAGCTCCTGTCACTGGATGTACATCTATATCGTGTATCAGAGCTTCATGCTCGTTCCTTCCTTCTTTTAGAATAATAACGGATGATTCTCCAGCTTTCTTGAAGACTTTAATAAAATCAGTCAAAGAAACTATGACCGAGGTAGATTTTTCCTTAGGACCATAAAAGACAGCTGGCATTTTCCCAGATTCTTTAAGAGTTTCAGACTTTATCTTCATATCTCTCTTTTCTACGTTTAATGTAAGCATGCACACTACTGTATTATAATACTGTCAAAAAATCAAGTAATTATTATGGAGAGACTATATTGAAATATGAAGCACTTATAGGATTGTGTCCTAATCCATCCTTTACTATTATACGATATTTACCCGCTGAAATAGTAACAGGCTGGGTGAGAGCAATATCACTATATACATTTCCAACTGTCCATATAAAGCTTCTAGCAGAGGAGCTCAGATTATAAGCAATATATCCAAGAGAAACATTACCATTTTCATTCAAAAGACTAATTCTAAAAATAGGATAGCCAGGATACACCGTAGATAAATTATCTGCAGTCCAATTTATAGTATATTGATTACCGAGAGTAAGAATCTCTCCACCATTAGGATTTAGAATGGATATAGAAGGATCTGATCCAGGAGTAGTAATTGTAAATGTTTTATAGACTGTACCTATACCATATTGAGAATTATCTATAGTAATACGATATGTGCCTGGAGGAAAATTCGGTATGGGAAAAAAAACACAGGAGCATATCCAACTTAGACCACTTATACCACCAGTATAAAGAAAACCTATAGGTGAACCACTTTCATTAGCAATCCTAATAATATTAGAAACGGTAGAAAAACCAGTACCAAAAATAAGTACTCTTGTACCTGGAGGTGCAGAAGAAATAGGCGTCATTCTTGGAACAGAATTAGGAGAACCAGCAACAGTATTTAGAGAAAATGCATTAACAACAGGATTGATATCTACAGTAAATATGAGAGTTGTAATATAGCTCGCTGGAATATTTCCTGAAGAAGAATATCTTATTAAAAGCGTATGATCACCACGAAAGTCAATAGTATAGAATGTATTTGCATTATAAGGAACATAAGCCACACCATCGAGACTATATTCCATTCCATCTTTCATACCTTGTACAGTATTATTTATATCATCAACTATTACATTTGGAGGTGATGGTGGCGGTACGAGAGAGAGATTTGGTGTTTCTGTCACACAAGCTGAACCATTCCAAACTTGTGAAGAATTACAACCTTCTTGAACATTCAATTTCTTTACAACCCCTTCATTCCCCATATATACTGGATATCCATCCATTTTCAAATATGTAAAAAAAGTGGCACCTTCACCATCTGGCTTTGTATCATCATAATAGTAATAATAATGAGATCCATCAATAGATTTTGGAATTGCAGAAAGAACTTTTTTATCAACCAATTCCTGCATACTTTGTTCATAAAAACCATCACCTTCTTCAGCTATTAAATTTCCTTTAAAATTTCTAGGCATTGTGCCATTATTTTCATAATAAAGCCTAAGTGCAGTACCCACTTCGCGTACTTCTATTTTCTTTTTTGTATCCATAGCTCGAGCGCGACTAGTATCCATAAATGCATACATAACAGAAGAAAGCATGGCAATTATAGATATGACAACCAATAGTTCTATCAGAGTAAAACCATAAGAATTATTTTTTGATTTGAAATTTATTTTATGCATAAAAAATATTATGGTATTAGATACTTTATTATAATAAAAGTCACAATTATATTTGAAATTATAGTAAAAGTCATGACTACATAGACAGAATGTGGTAGTTTAGTCTGATGATGTTTATGATAAAAATGACGAATATTTGATTTTATTTTTTTAAAAAGATCTTTCATAAAGATATAGCTATTAAAACAATAATAATATTCATAATTATAACACCAAGAAGGATTTTTTGCGCTATAGTAGGCGATTCTGCCAAACCACTTCTTACAAGCCATCCTGACATGCTTTTCTTTTCTTTTTCTATAGCTAAAGCTCGTAAGTATAATGCGGAATTACTAATATTATCAAGATTTGTAGAACCATCTGATTTTTTCAAACCAGAAGAATCCACTAACTTGATTAGTTTGGCTTCACTATAGTCAATGGGTTGTTCATCAAATTCTACACCTTCAATATTGGACATGAATATATTATATCACAACATTATTTCTTGGAACTCTGCCCTCCAAACAATCAATAATATTCTGTGCGGAAACTCTGGCCATTTCTAGACGCGCTTCCATGGTTCCAGAAGCAATATGTGGAGTAAGCACAACATTTGATAGTTTCGCAAGACCTTTTGTAAGTTTCGGTTCAAATTCATATACATCTAATCCTGCACCTTTTATTATTCCCTTTTTCAAGGCATCTACAAGCGCAAATTCATCTATTACGGGTCCTCTTGATGTGTTTATAAGATACGCCGTATTTTTCATCATTTTCAATCTTTCTGCATTCATAAGATGATGTGTAGAATCTAAAAGAGGTACATGAATAGACACAATATCTGAAATTTTCAAAACTTCTTCGACAGTATGGTAAAAGGTAGCACTATCTTCTGCCTCCAATTTCTCATTTCTTATAACATCGTAATAAATAACTTTCATACCAAAGCCGAATTTCCCTTTTCTGGCAACATTCGCGCCAATGCGCCCTGTACCGATAATTCCTAATGTTTTACCTTCAAGTCTATCACCATGAAGAAGCATTGGATCCCAACCATGATATTTTCCTTTTCTCATATATGAATCCCCCTCTACTATACGGCATGTAAGTGCTAGAATAAGTGCCCATGTATGTTCTGCCACACGCTCGGCGCCACCACTTGGCGTGTTCGTCACTACTACGCTCCGCGCCTTCGCTTCTTTTATATCTAGATTATTAAAACCTATTGCGAAATTTGCATAAATTTTCACTGTTGATGCATTGTTCATAACTTCTGCATCTATGGTATCAGTAAGAAGCGTTAACACTGCATCATACGGCTTCTTTTTTAGAGCTTTTATAAGTTCTTTTTTTGTAATTGGTCTATCTTTTGGATTTATATCTATTTCATATCCTTTTTCTTTGAGCATATTTATTCCCACTTCTGGTATTTTTCTTGTTATATATACTTTTTTCATGTTTTTTTTATTTTTTTATTTTAGCAAAATTGGACTCGTCGACTTGCGGTCGGAAGTCCCTCTTTTTGTCGCGCAAGCGCGAAAAAAGTAGGGCCTCCTCCCCGTGCCGAGTCTCAATTTTGCAAAGATCTTCCTCCCTGTAAACTCGCACGATTTTACATATTATTAAATAATTTCAACTTTTCTTCTACAACTTTCTGCATGGCATTTCTTGCACCTTTCAAATATTTATATGGTGATATTTCATCTGGATTTTCTTGTAATGATTTCATAAGTCCGACTCTATAAGCTACACGTAGTTCGGTATTTATATGAATTATAGAAATACCAGCTTTTATTGCCTTTCTTATATCATCATCAGAATTTCCAGATGCACCATGAAGTACTAAAGGTACATTGATTGCATCCTTTATTTCTTTTATTCTGGAAATATTTAATGCAGGTTCTCCGCCTTTTACCATACCATGAATATTTCCTACTGCCGGAGCGAGTATATCTATTCCTGTTTCTTTTACAAAAGATTTTGCTTCTTCTACAGTAGTGAGTTTCCCTGCACCGTCTGGAATTGTATCCAATAATTTTGAAGATTTACCTATAAAGCCAATTTCAGATTCTATGAGAATATTAGGATTTTTGGTAGAGGAATTCAACCGCGCATATTCTACACATTTTTTCGTTATGGAAACATTTTCATCAAATGGAAGTTCTGTACCATCAAAAATTACAGAATCAAAACCCGCGTCCACCGCTTCCTTCACCCTATCGAAAGAATATGTATGGTCAGCATTTAGGAAAACTGCTTGTCCTGTAGCTTCACGATACGCTTTTACCATAGCAGAGACTTCATGAACACCGATAAAATCTCTTTCCCCTTCCGAAACACCAATAATGACTGGAACATTTATTTCTTTGGCAGCAAGCACTACAGCATGGAAACCATCGGAATTGGAAATATTGAAATGACCAATAGCTATGGAATGTGCTTGTGCATACTGTATGCATTCTTGTAAATTTTTCATGTTATAATTCTACCATATATGTTTGATAGAGAAATAGAATTTCTTGCAATTGGGGATATCACAACTGATGCCTTTATCCGTATAAAGGAAGCTAATGTTCATTGTCGTATAAACACATCGGATTGTGAATTATGTATGAAATTTGGTGATAAAGTACCATTTGAATATGTAAAAGTCATAAAAGCTGTTGGAAATTCTGCAAATGCTGCTACAGCAGTATCTAGACTCGGTATTCGCTCCGCTCTCATTACCCAGATTGGGAATGATCAAAATGGTAGGGATTGTCTTGAAAAATTAAAGATTGAAAAAGTAGATTCAAGATTTGTGAAAATACATAAGGATATGCCTACAAACTACCATTTCGTACTTTGGTATGAAGCGGATAGGACAATTCTCGTAAATCATATTGAATATCAATACAAATTACCAGAAATCAAATTCCCTCCGAAATGGATTTATCTAAGTTCTCTTGCATCGAATTCCCTAGAATATCATAAAGAAATTATTGAATATTTAAAGCAGAATCCGAATATAAAACTCGCTTTTCAGCCTGGAACATTTCAGATGAAGCTTGGAATAAAAGAATTAAAAGATATTTATAAAAGAACTGAAGTCTTTATTTGCAATGTCGAGGAAGCGCAGAGAATACTTCAGACAGAATCAAGAGATATAAAGACATTATTGGGAGAAATGTATACCTATGGTCCGAAAATAGTACTTATCACAGACGGACCTCAAGGCGCTTATATGCTTGATGGCGAGCATTTCTATTTTATGCCAGAATATCCAGATCCTAAACCTCCTTTAGAACGCACTGGCTGTGGTGATTCCTTCGCCGCCACCTTTATCTCCGAACTCATGTATGGAAAATCCCCTCTAGAAGCTCTAGTCTATGCTCCAGTAAATCCAATGTCCGTCGTCCAATACGTCGGTGCACAAGAAGGTCTTCTAAATCAAGAAAATATGGAATGGTGGCTTAAGCGAGCGCCAGTAGAATATAAGCCGAGAGAGATTTAAACATATGCTATAATCACAGTCATGGACAAAAAAAGATTAACAATTAAAGAGATTCACGAAAATATAGAGGATCGTATATCAAAAATTAGTAAAGAATTCCGGGGAGGTTTTGAATTTATAAAGAAATATCCAAAATCCGTGAGTATTTTCGGCTCATCTAGGCTTTCTCATGATAATAAGCATTATTTGGATGCTAAGAAACTTGCAGAGAAAATAGTGAAAGAAACTGGATATAGTATAATAACTGGTGGTGGTCCAGGAGCTATGGAATCAGCAAATATGGGTGCTAAGGAAGCGGGTGGTGCTTCTGTGGGTCTTAATATTAAGCTCCCTCATGAACAACGCCTAAATCCTTTTACTACTGATTCTTTTCAATTCGAATATTTCTTCACAAGGAAAACTATGCTTACATTTTCTGCTGAAGCATATGTATTTTTCCCGGGAGGATTCGGTACTTTCGACGAACTTTTCGGTATTTTAGCTCTTATTCAGACTAGTAAAATTCCCCATGTTCCTATTATTCTTTTTGGTAGTGATTTCTGGAATGAATTTCGTAATTTTATTTCTTTAAATATGCTAGAGAAAAATCATTCTATTGAAGCGAAGGATATGGATCTTTTTATTATTTCTGATTCTTATGATGATGTTATTGAAATTATAAAGAATGCCCCTGTTTCAGAATGGTGGAAGATGATGGATTAACAAAAAACACTCTTTCGAGTGCTTTTTGTTTGAGTAAGACGAGTGAGTATTACCAATTCCCTCGTGATTCTCCTCGATCGAAATTCTTTCGAGGTGCTCGAGGCTCCATTGGTCTTGCCTCATTTACTGTGAGGTTTCTTCCATCAAGTGGTTTACCATTGAACATGTTGATAGCATTGTCTGCTTCAGTGTCAGTAGCCATCTGGACGAATCCGAAGCCCTTTGAACGGCCTGTCATCTTGTCCATAATAATACTGGCTGATTCAACTGCTCCGGCAGCAGCGAAATGTGCCTTGAGAGCATCTTCGCTTGTACCGTATGAAATACCTCCTACATATAACTTCTTTGCCATTTTCTTTACTTTAACCCG
>ERZ1292623.1778-Hain-H51-01um-R1-1778-length-20174-cov-7_pt1 | contig 20174 bp, 14 predicted proteins | sample MGYA00564398_ERZ1292623 | MGnify/ENA primary metagenome ERZ1292623 (study PRJEB36523, sample SAMEA6512633) | groundwater metagenome | collected 2019-01-07 | study: AquaDiva: Metagenomics assemblies of 32 groundwater samples | reverse complement strand
CGGTTCCAGTCTGGATTCCGATCGGCTTTCCCGAAGACTTAAAAAAAGCCGAAGAGTTTTTGCAAGCTCGCGCGAAAATAAGCTGATAATTTTGACAAATATGTCCAAAGGAAAACATATTGCGGTAATCGGTGACGGCACCTATGTCGTGCTGACTGCTTTAAAAAAATTTCCGGTTTATTTGTCAGCGATTGTTTTAATGGCTGATGATGGCGGTTCAACCGGTCTCCTTCGTCAAGAATTTGGACTCTTGCCGGCCGGAGATGTCCGGCGGGCTTTGACAGCTTTGTCAAATCATCCCGATGAATTCATCACCCGACTTTTTAATTATCGTTTTTCAGAAGGAAGCTTAAACGGCCATAATTTCGGCAATTTTGTCATTGCCGTTTTGGAGCGCGTCTGCGGCAGTTTTGAAAAAGCCGTTGAAGCTGCCTCAAAATTATTGGCCGTGGAGAAGGGAGAAGTAATTCCGGTCTCTTTTGATGATGTCCGTCTTTTTGCCGAATTGGCTGACGGTTCGGTCATAAAAGGCGAGTCCAATATTGATATTCCAAAGCATAATGGTGAAATTACTATTGAAAAAATCTGGCTTGAGCCGCAGGCTAAAGCCAATGCTAAAGCGCTCAAAGCCATACGCGATGCCGGCTTAATCATTATCGGTCCCGGAGATTTATATACCAGCATTATTCCCAATTTTTTAGTCAAAGGAATTGTGGAGGCGCTTGCCGAAAGCCGGGCTAAAAAAATTTATATCTGCAATTTAATGACCAAATATGGCGAGACTCATGGTTTTGTGGCCTATGATTTTGTGAATGTCCTTGAAAAATACATCGGGTTCGGAGTTTTGGACGCAGTTATCATTAATAATCAAAGGCCGCCTGAAAATATTTTGGGGCGATACCGCAAGGAAAAGGCTTTTTTTATTGACCCGTTTTTTTCCAATCCGGCCGGCGCCAAAAAGCCGAAAATCATCAAAACCAATCTGATCAGTAAAGGTGATTTAATCCGTCATAACAAAGAGAAACTGGCTGAGATCGCGCTGAAATTTATATGAATGCCAATTTTGCGAAATGAATTTTGTAAAATTGGTTAATGAATTGAAAAACCGGCAAATAGAAGTTATGCTGAAAAAATGATTGATTTTAAAATGCAGGCTCTGATTAAAGCCGAAGAAAAGCGGCAGTCGGGCGTAATTAATTTGATTGCTTCGGAAAATTATGTTTCAAAAGAAGTCAAAGCGGCGTCGGGATCGGTTTTGACCAATAAATATTCCGAAGGTTACCCCGGCCGGCGCTATTACGCCGGAAACGAAATTATTGATGAGGTTGAGCGGCTGACCCAAGAAAGAGCGCTGAAACTTTTTAAATTAAACCCCAAAAAATGGGGTGTTAATGTTCAAGTTTTGTCGGGCGTTCCGGCTAATTTTTTCGTTTATTCGGCGCTGGTGGAATCAGGCCAAAAAATCGCCGGGCAGGCTTTGGATCAAGGCGGGCATTTGTCGCACGGCGCAAAAGTAAGCTTGACCAGCCGCTTTTGGCAATGGGTTCATTACGGCGTTGATAAAAAAACCGAGCTTTTAAATTATTCTCAAATTTTCAAAGATTTAAAAAAAGAAAAGCCGAAGCTGATTGTCGCCGGCTACTCGGCTTATTCCCGCAAATTGGATTTTAAAGAATTCAGAAAAATTGCCGATTCGGCTGGAGCTTATTTAATGGTGGATATGGCTCATTTTGCGGGTTTGGTCGCCGGCGGCGTTTATCCGTCGCCTTTTAAATATGCCGACATCGTTACAACCACGACTCACAAGACTTTGCGCGGGCCGAGAGGCGCCATGATTTTTTATAAAAAAGATTTGGAGGAAAAAATCAACAAGGCCGTTTTTCCGGGAGGGCAGGGCGGGCCGCATGATCACCAGACCGCCGCCATCGGAGTCGCGTTATACGAAGCCATCCAGCCGTATTTTAAAAAATATGCCCGGCAAATCGTAAAAAACGCTAGAGTTTTAGCCGGCGGACTTAAAAAAAGAGGCTGGCGGATCGTTTCCGGCGGGACCGACAATCATCTTTTTTTGGTTGATGTCTGGAGCCGAGGCATTGCCGGCAAAGACGCTGAGAAAATTCTTGAAGAGGCCGGAATAATCGTCAACCGAAACGGCATACCCTACGATACTCGTTCTCCTTTTAATCCTTCCGGCATCCGTATTGGCGCGCCGGCTGTGACAACCCGGGGAATGAAAGAAAAAGAAATGGCCAAGATCGCTTTTTGGATTGACGGCTTGCTGCGGGGCAGATTAAGCGCTGCCGAAGTTAAAAAAGAAGTTAAAAATCTGGCAAGAAGGTTTAAAATGCCATGAAAATTTCTAACGGGGCGAATATTTTTGATGGCCGGGCTCTGGCCGAAGAGATAAAAGAGAAACTAAAAAAAGAAGTCAAAGCTTTGGGCAAAAAACTGCGGCTAGTTGCGGTGTTGGCCGAAAACCGGCGCTCATCGTTAAGTTTTGTCAAAAGAAAGCAGATTTTCGGTCGCGATATCGGAATTGACGTTGAAATTAAGCGGCCGCCTGAAAACGTGCTGAATTCCCGCAAAAAGTTTCGTAGCTGGCTGGCGTCAATTGTTCACGAAGAAGCCAGTCACGGCATTGTCATCCAGCTTCCGCTTCCTGAAAATCTGGATAAAAAACGGCAGTATTTTTTGGACAGCATTATTTCTGAAAAAGACGTCGATATCCTTTCTTCTTGCTCATTTGGAAAATTTGCCACCGGCCAGCTTGATATTCAACCACCGGTGGTTGAAGCGGTAAGCCTGATTTGTCAGCGCGAAAACATAAATCTTAATAATAAAAATATAGTTGTGGTCGGAGCCGGCACGCTGGTCGGCCGGCCGGCCGCGGTCTGGCTTTTAAAAGAGCGTTTGCCGTTTAGCCTTTTGGTTCGCGACACGCCTCATTTTTTGGAAGTCCTGTCCCGAGCCGATGTTATAATTTCAGGCGTCGGTCAAGCCGGCCTGATTCAGACCGATATGGTCAAAGAAGGCGTTATTGCTTTTGATGCCGGCGCTTCAAGCGAAGCCGGCGAGATTAAAGGCGATCTTGATCCAAAAATTGCCGGGAAAGCCTCGTTTTTTACGCCGGTTCCGGGCGGCATCGGGCCGCTGACCGTGGCCGCGCTTTTTAAAAATTTGATTGCGCTTGTCAAAACAAAATAAGCTTACCCTTATTGCTAAAATTTATTTTCTTATGACAACGCTCCAAGACTTGAAAATTATAGGGTTTTTATTTCAGAAAAATAACGCGGTTCCCCGTTTGCCTTTTTATCTCGCTTCGCTCGTTAAAAAGTTTTCCGACCGCTATTTTTCTTCATAAAAACCATTAATTTTCAAAGTCTTTCCGCGAGTCAACGAAAATGAATTTTAGCAATAAGGGTAATAACCTCGCTGACCAGTTCATTTTTTTTTGATTTCCCAGTCAAGATGCATTTTGGGCAGCATCATTTCGGGATTCCATGATTTTTTGAGCAGGTTGATGTCGTTTGAGGCTTGATATTTTCCGCTTAATTTATCCTGGTGGTATTCTTTGTCGCCGACCGGTTCAACTTCGTAGAAAACCATCTGGGCGACCCGGCGGCCGACAATCAAAGGAATGGTAAAATTCCGCGAATTATTCGTCACCTCCATTGTCCAGCGGTTGAAATAGCCGATGTCTCCCCATCCGGCGTCTTTGCAAACTTCAATGAAATTGCGGCCTAAAGACGAGCGGGCGTACATTTTGCTGACGCAGCAATTTTTTCCGCCGATGAATTCTTGGGTATGGGCAAGAATTGTTTCGCCCGGCCCGAGAAGGATTATTTCATCGTCGGGTTTGATATTCGCGAATTTCATATTAAGCCTTGCGGCAATTTTACGGCAGGGTTCGGCTTCAAACGGTCCGGACCAAATGCGCCGGGTGGAAGTTTGGTCGTAAACATTGTGGATGGTGTGTCCGCCTTCGGGATGTCTTTCACGCCAAAAATGGCGTCCGATTGAAACATCGTAGCTGGTTGTTTTGAGTTTGCGGTCATCAAAGGGTTCAATAATAATATTGCCTTTTTTGATGTGTTTTAGAATAGCGTTTCTGGACAACAGCATATTGAATAATAATATAAAATTTAAAAATAAAATTCCAGCCGATGTTTTTAGATGTTTTTTAGAGGTTTTCCGGCAGTTTTTGCCGGCGTGGTGTGGCCGGGGTGGGAATTGAACCCACATGATCTTGCGATCGCGGGATTTTGAGTCCCGTGCGTCTGCCAGTTCCGCCACCCGGCCGTTCCAATATTTTATACCAGTTTTGTTGATTTATCCACTCCGCTTGTCAATTTGTTTGGGTTTGTTAATCTTTATTACATGTCCATAAATCAATCAACGGAAGAAAACAAACCCGAAAGCGTCTTTTGGATTGAAGTGGATAAAATCCAGCCCAATCCTTTCCAGCCGCGCCGCGAATTTGACGAAGTCAAGCTGAAAGAGCTGGCCGGCTCCATAAGGGAATACGGCATTTTACAGCCTTTAATTGTTGTCCGTCAGGAGCGCGAAGTTCCGACCGGCACCGTTGTAGATTATCAGTTGATCGCCGGCGAGCGCCGGCTTCGCGCCGCCAAAATAGCGGGACTCTCTCATGTGCCGACTTTGGTCCGCGACGAGCCGGCCGAAAAAGTCAAACTGGAATTGGCGCTGATTGAAAATGTTCAGCGCGAGGATTTAAATTCGCTTGATCGGGCCCGGGCTTTTAAACAACTGATGGATGAATTCAATCTGCGCCAGCGCGACGTCAGTTTGAAAATCGGCAAAAGCCGCGAATTCGTGGCCAACACCCTCCGGCTCCTTACTTTGCCGGACTATATTCAAAAAGCCATTGTTGACGACCGGCTGACCGAGGGCCACGCCCGTTCTTTGCTGATGCTGACCGACCATCCCGAAGAACAAGAGGCGCTTTTCAACGACATTTATTTTAAAAGGCTTTCGGTGCGCGACGCCGAGCGGGCTTCGCGCCGGATCGCGATTGAGCGTGTCAGAAAACGGGACGATATTCCCGACGCCGAGACCCGTTCTCTTGAAGAAAAGCTGCGCGAAGCTCTGGGAACGAGAGTCTATATTGAAAGAAAAGGCATTGGCGGGAAGATCATGATTGAATTTTTTTCCGAAGACGATCTGCAAAATTTAATTTCTCATGTCGCCAAGCGGGAAGAGGCATATAGCGAGACGGCGCCTATTATGGATGCCAGACCGGTTGCGCCCGAAGATTTGCCGGCGAGCGAGCCAGCCGGGCCGCAATTGGGTGAAGAAAGCCAATCGGAAGATTTTTCCGAACCGAACCCTCAAATCAAAATTATGACAGCAGGGGCCCGCGAAGAAGACCTCAAAGATTTTACGATTTAAACTATCGGCGGTTCAGTTTTTTTCGGCGATTGATTCCACGCCGCCTATTTTTTTGAGCCGGGTTTTTATTTTTTCAATCTGCTCCCGATTTTTAGGCTCAAATTTGACATTGATAGCCGGATAGAGACTGCTACTGGCCAAGCTCGTTATTGTTCTGATGTTTATTCTGAAATCGGAAAACACAGCCGACACGTCTTTTAAAATACCGATCCGGTCGCGAACTTTGATTTCAAATTCGGTTTCTTTGGGTTTCGTCTCCGTCACCGCGAGATTTGTTCTTAGTTCTTTGCGGATTTGGGATTTGGCAAGGGATGTCCGGGTCAAATTCAGCCATTCCGGACTAGGTTTTCTATTTTTTTGGGTCATAATTTCAACAATGTCTCCCGACGCCAGCTTGTAATCAAAAGAAACCAGGCGCGAATTGACTTTGGCTCCGGCCGCCCGGTTTCCGATCTCGGAATGAATATGATAGGCAAAATCAATTGGAGTGGCGCCGTCGGGAAGATCGATCACGTCGCCTTTGGGAGTAAGAACAAAAATCCGGTTTTTAAAAAAATCAATTTTAAGCGATTCCAAAAAATCTTTGGATGAACTTTTTTCTTTCTTTTTTTCTTTTTGCCATTCTTGAAGCTGGCGAACCCATTCAAATTTTCGTCCGACGAATTTCGCTCCGATCTTCGGCTTTCCGGCTCCTTCCCAAAACCAATGGGCGGCGATGCCGTATTCGGCCTCCTTGTGCATTTCCCGGGTTCTGATTTGGAATTCGGTCGGCTGGCCTTCCAGACAAAAGACGGTCGTATGCAGACTTTGATAGCCGTTAAACTTGGGCAAAGCGATATAATCCTTGATTCTTCCCGGCACCGGCCGCCAGAGCTTGTGAATAACGCCGAGCGCGGCGTAACAACTTTCAATATTTTCAACCGTCAGCCGCAGCGCGACCAGATCCAAAATGCGGTCCCAATTCATGTCGTTACGCAGAAGTTTTCTCCAGGCGCTGTAGACGTGCTTGGCTCTGGCCGAAATATCGGACAATTTTATTTTTTCGGCATGCATTTCTTTTTTTACGAGCGGCATTATTTTTTGAATATATCGTTCGCGTTCCGGCATTCTTTCTTGAATTTCATTTTTCATCCATTCGTATTCGTGAGGGTGAACATAGCCAAAAGCCGAATCTTCCAGTTCGCCTTTAAGTTCTCCCATGCCGAGCCGGTCGGCCAGCGGCGCGTAAATGTCAAGCGTTTCGGTCGCTATTCTCAATCTTTTTTCGGGGTCGGGCAGAGCCCAGAGCGTTTTCATATTATGTCTGCGATCCACCAGTTTTAGGACAACCACCCGAATATCCTGGGCAACGGCCAAAAACATCCGGCGCATGCTTTCAGCCGCCCGTTCCGCTCCGCGGTATTTGAGTTTATTGACTTTAGTGACTCCCCGGACCAAAAAATATATTTCATCGCCGAAAAGTTTTTTGATTTCGCGGAAAGTCGCGGCGCTGTCTTCAACCGTGTCGTGCAAAAGCGCGGCTGAAACGGTTTTGGCGTCAAGTTTCAAATCAGCCGTGTTTAAAGAAACCGCAACGACATGATTTAAAAACGGTTCTCCCGAGAATCGTTTTTGTCCATTGTGGGCGCCGGCGGCGTATTTAAAAGCTTTTTCAATCAGCCGCAAATCTTCTTCCGAAAGTTTGGATCGGCCGCGCGATTTCAGCTCGGCGCTGTAATTTGACCAGTTCCAATCTGTCACAAACTTATTATATGCCGGAATTGCAAGCAAGGGTCAATATATAGGGTTTAAGACGACAATGTCTCTTTGTTTTCGGACGATTTTTTGATTCCGCTTCTGAACGGGCAGGACTTGTTGGCGCATTTTTCGCGCTTGCCCGATTCCACCAAAGGCGATGAACATTCCGGACAAAGTTTCCCGGTCGGTTTTCGCCAAGTCGCAAAATCGCAGTCCGGCCAGCGCGAACAGCCGTAAAAAATTCTTCTTCTTTTGGTTTTGCGTTCAACTATCTCGCCTTCGCGGCAAAGCGGGCATTTGATGTTCAAAGACACCGGCGCCAGCGCTTCGGTATATTTGCATTCGGGATAGCCGGAACAGGCGATGAAGCGCCCGTAGCGGCCGAAGCGGATCAAAAGAGGTTTGGCGCACTGGGGGCATTTCCGATCCAAAGATTCGGTCATATTTTCTTTGGCCACATTTTGATATTTTTCGGCCAGGTTCTTGGCAAACGGCGCGTAGAATTCAGCGATCGCCGGCTGCCATTTTTTTTGGCCGCGCGCGATTTCATCCAAATCTTCTTCCACCCGCCGGGTAAAATCGACATCAACAACATCCGGGAAGTGGGTTGTTAAAATCTCATTTACTTTTTCTCCTATTTCAGTGGGCTCAAACCTTTTTTCGGCGTCGCGGACGGTGTAGCCGCGTTCTTCAATGGTTGCGATAGTCGGGGCGTAGGTTGACGGCCGGCCGATGCCGAGTTTTTCAAGCTCTCTGACTAAAGTCGCGTCGCTGTATCTGGCTGGGCCTTTGGTCTGGCGCTCAACTTTTTCAGATTTTAACGCTTCAAGAATTTCATCGGTCGCGAGCGCCGGAAGAGCCATTTCTTCGGGCCCCGCGGCATCGGATGATTTTTTTGGAACTTGATTTTTAGATGGGTGGATTTTTAAAAAGCCGTCAAAAATCAGGACTAACCCCGTCGCTTTCAGTTCGTAATTCCCTTTATTCTTAGCCGAGATCAAAATAACCGTTTCTTCAAAGACGGCTTCAGGCATCTGGGAAGCCAGAAAACGTTGCCAGACCAGCCGGTATAATTTTTCCTGATCGCCGTTTTGAAATTTATATTTTATTTTTTCAGGATCAGTCGAGGGATCGGTCGGTCTGACCGCTTCATGGGCCTCCTGCGCCAGCTTGGATTTGGTTTGAAATTTTCTTGGAGCCGCCGAAGCGTATTTTGAGCCGAGGTTTTGGAGAAGGAATTCCTTTGCTTTTTCCAAAGCTTCGGAGGCAATATTGACCGAATCGGTGCGCATATAAGTGATGAAACCGGTTTCATAAAGCTGCTGGGCCAGCACCATTGTTTTTTTGGCTGAGTAGCCAAGCCGGCTGAAAGAGTCCTGCTGAAGGGTTGAAGTGGTGTAAGGCGGCTTGGGCAGCCTTTTTTTTATTTTTTTTTCAAGAGATATGATTTTAAAATCAGCCGTTTTGATGTCGGTCAAAATTTCATCGGCTCTTTTTTCTTCGACAATCCCCGGTTTTTCAATCGGTTCTTGGTTTATTTTTTCCAAAACGGCGTAAAAAGGCAGGCATTCCGGCCGAACGGCAATTTCGTTTTCAGTCAGGCCGCGGCATCCATTTTTTTGAAATTCAATCTCAATTGTCCAGAAAGTCTGCGGACTAAACGCCCGTCTTTCTTTTTCGCGCTCAACAATCAGGCGCAGGGCGACCGACTGGACGCGGCCGGCCGAAAGACCACGCATGATTTTTTGCCATAAAAACGGAGAAAGCTTGTAGCCGACCAGGCGATCCAGAATTCGCCGGGCCTGTTGAGCGTCAACCAGATTTTGATCAATGCCGCGCGGATTTTTCAGAGCTTTTTCAATGGCAGATTTGGTAATTTCGTGAAATACTATTCTTTCCCAAGCCCTCGGTTTGGCAGAAGTTTTTGGAGCGTCCAAACCAAGGGCTTGGGCGATGTGCCAGGCAATCGCTTCGCCTTCGCGGTCTTCATCGGTCGCCAGAATGATTTTCGCCGATTTTTTAGCCAGTTCTTTTAATGTTTTGACCGTCTGGCGGGATTTTTTGGGAATGACATAGTGAGGCTCAAAATCTTTATCTATGTTTACGCCCAGTTCGTATTTCGGCAGATCCCGCACATGTCCGAAGCTCGATTCAACTTTAAAATCCCGAGACAGGTATCGGGATATGGTTTTGGCTTTGGTCGGCGATTCAACTATGATTAGATTCATCATAATTTATGGAATGTCCCGCCGATGTTTTTTATTTTTCCGTAAAGTTCAAGCATTGTCAGTTTTTGGTTAAGTTCTTTTATTTCAAGGCCGCTTTTTTGGGCGAGCCAGTCGCGGCTGGCCGGTTCGGCCAGCAAACCCAGTAAATGTTCTTCATTTTCGTCAAGATTGTCAAGAGCCGGGGTTTTTGCGGGCATTCCTAAAAGTTCAAAGATATCTTCAGCCGACCTTATGACAGCGCCGCCTGATTTTAGAAGAAAATTAGTCCCTTTTGAATTAATGGAGCTGATTTCGCCGGGCACCGCTCCGACGTCGCGGTTGAAGTCAAGCGCCAAGCGGGCCGTTATCAGCGCCCCGCTTTTTTCCGGCGCTTCAATCACGATAGTGGCCCGCGAAAGGCCGGCAATAATCCTGTTTCTTTGGGGAAAAGTCCATCTATCGGGCGGATAATCGGGCGGAAATTCGGAAATAACCGCGCCGCCGCTTTCAATTATTTTTTGAGCCAGAGTTTGATTGGTTGCCGGATAAATTTTATTGACGCCCGAACCCAAAACGGCGATGGTCGGACTCGGCCCTTCCAAAGCTCCGCGATGGGCTTCGCTGTCAATTCCCAGAGCTAGGCCGCTGACAACTGAAACGCCGGCCAAAGACAAATCGCGCGAAATGGATTTGGCGGTCTCACGGCCGTATCCGGTGGCGCGTCTCGTGCCGACTATCGCGACTTTAATTAGGTTTTCATTTAACGCTTCAAGCGACCCTTTAAGATAAATAATTTCAGGAGGGAGAGGAATTTCTTTGAACAGCCGGGGATATTCGGCATCGCTTTTTTTTATTATTTTTATCGCGGTTTTAGATTTATCAGCCATTTAAATTAATCATAACACAGCCATGGATTCAATATGCCTGTTGATATAAATATAATGGTATAATGATAAAATTATTGGGAAAATAAAACGAGTAATGAAAAAACAAATTAATTTTCCTGGAAAATTTTTTTGGGGCGCGGCAACTTCCGCTCATCAAGTTGAAGGCAATAATTATAACGATTGGAGCCTATGGGAGAAATCCGAAAGGCGAATAAAATTTTTGGAGTCCAAAGGACTGATAGAAAAATACGGTTTGGAAAATTTTATTTCCGGCCGGGCCGCAGACCATTACAATCGTTTTCGCGAAGATTTTGATATTGCCAAATCCTTAGGCCACAACGCGCACCGTTTCTCAATTGAATGGTCGCGAATTGAACCGGCCGAGGGAAAGTTTGATGAAAAAGAAATTGAGCATTACCGCCTAGTTTTAAAAGCGCTTCGGGAACGGGGAATGGAGCCGTTTGTAACGCTTTGGCATTGGACTATTCCAGTCTGGCTGCAAGATACAGGCGGCTGGCAATGTAAAAAGACCCCGGATTATTTTGCGCGTTATGCTGAAAAAATATCAAATGCTTTTGGTAAGGATGTAAGATTCTGGATAACTTTAAATGAGCCCGAAATCTACGCCAGCCAATCATATCTGACCGGCGCGTGGCCGCCTCAAAAAAGGAATCCGTTTGCTTATTTAAGAACTTTTTCTCATCTGATCAAAGCCCACTGCCAAGCCTATGAAATTATTAAAAAATCCAATCCGGCGGCTCAAATCGGCATTGCCAAAAACAATGTTTATTTTGAGGCTTATCAAAATAAATTTGTAAATCGCGCGCTGATAAAAATTATTGACTGGTGGTGGAACTTTTATTTTTTAAATCAAATAAAAAACCATCAGGATTTTATTGGTTTAAATCATTATTTTCACTATCGCGTAAATTACGGATTTAATAAAAACGAAAATAAAGAAATTTCTGACATGGGTTGGGAATTATATCCGGAAGGAATTTATTTTGTTTTGAAAGATTTGAAGCGTTACTCCAAACCGATCTACATTACTGAAAGTGGATTAGCCGACGCTCAAGATAAAAAACGCGCCTGGTTTATTTTTGAAACTTTGAAAAATGTCAGTCAAGCCATAAATGAAGGAGTTGATGTCAGAGGATACCTCCACTGGTCGCTTATGGATAATTTTGAATGGGACAAAGGATTTTGGCCGAGGTTCGGTCTATTGGAAGTTGATTACAAACTGGAAAGAAAAATAAGACCCTCGGCAATATTTTATCGCAAAATTTCGGCGGAAAATGGAATTAAGGAAGACATATAATTTCCCAAAGGACCGTTTACATGGCTTGACATTATTTTTTTTCTGTAATATAATAGTAAAAGTTTAAAAAATAAAAGGAGGTGATAAAAAAGTTTGGGCAGTTTTTTGAAAAAATGTTTCTTTTGCAAAATTTATAGCAAAAGAGATAAAACAAAAACAAATTTTATCATTTATGCCCGGCTGCGGCGGCATAAATGATGCGGAGAAAAAAATGGAAAAAGAAAAGGAAGAAATAGAGATAGGTATAGTCGGTGAGGCAATGATTGCATCTTTGGAAAAAAAGACCGGCTTAACGATGAAAGAGATTGGCGACAGGTGGGGAAAAATAAAAAAGGAAATGACAATGCCTGAAGAAGTAAAACCGCCGGCGCCGGCACGTGATGTGGAGTCTATAAAAAGGGAACAAAAGATTAAAGAAATTCAACTCGATCAGAAAAACAAAAAAGAGGAAGCTGAAAAGTTTCTTCATTTCCTTATTAAAAAGGATGATGACAAAAAAGATAATTTTTTAGCTTTATTCTATCTGCCCGAATTATTGAAGGGCAGATATGAAGCTAAAATTATCCTGCCGATAATCGGTGAATTAAGAGAACATGGTAAGGATTACCATGATTACCATGTTAAAGAAAGAAATCACCGCTTCGGCGAGGTGATTATGCATTTCAGGCCCAAAAAAGGAAAAGATGTTGAAATTATAGTTGATAAGGCGTCTAACAGACGTCTTGCTGAAATTCTTTTCCATCGCCGTCCGCGTGACAAAGAAGAAAAAAAATGGGGAATCCTTTTTTTAGACATGAAAGGAGAAGATATCCTTTCAATTCGTCATGGCTTAATTAGAGAGTCTTTAAAAAGGGCTCTTAAAAAAGCCAAAACAGCCCGGATGTCAAAAGCCCTGTCCGGGCGTTATTTTGAAGGGAATTAAAAGAAAATAGCCCTGATCCGGTTTAAACCGAATCAGGGTTATATTTATTTGCGTTATTAATTAAAGCGAGATAATATAAAAATAATGAAACTTTTCTCGCGCAATATTTTAATCGCCGTTTTTATTTTGTTTCTATTGGCTTCGCTTTATCCTTTTTTGATTGAGCAGTTTCAAAAAGAAGAAGAAATCTCTTTATCCCGGCTTGTTTCCGAAATAAAAAGCGGCAAAGTCAAAAAAATTGAAATTCAGGGCGATGAGCTCAAAATTTTATTCGGCGATGACAAAGTCGCCCTTTCCAAAAAAGAAGCCGAGGCCGGCCTTTCGGAAACTTTTAAAAATTATGGCGTTGCCGACGCCGATCTCCAAAAAATAAACATTGAAATCAAGACTCCTTCCGGTTTTCTTTTCTGGATTTCAACCATTTTGCCGTTTTTGGCGCCGTTTCTCTTGGTTATTTTGTTTTTCTGGCTTATTTCGCGCCAAGTCCGGCAGGCCAATGTTCAGGCTTTCGGCTTCGGCCGTTCCAAAGCCCGGGTGCTTTTGCCCGAGAACAAAAAAGACCGGGTTACTTTCAAGGACGTGGCCGGAGTTGAAGAGGCCAAGGAAGAACTGGTTGAAATCGTTGATTTTTTAAAAAATCCCAAGAAATTCCTGTCCATCGGCGCCCGTATTCCTAAAGGAGTCCTTTTGATGGGCCCGCCCGGCAGCGGCAAGACGCTGCTGGCCCGGGCCGTGGCCGGGGAGGCCGGAGTGCCGTTTTTTCATATGTCGGCTTCGGAGTTCGTGGAAATGTTTGTCGGCGTCGGCGCGAGCCGCGTCCGCGATCTTTTCCAGATGGCCAAGAAATCGGCGCCGGCCATTATTTTTATTGACGAGATTGACGCGGTCGGCCGGCACCGCGGCGCCGGGCTTGGCGGCGGGCACGACGAACGGGAGCAGACTTTAAATCAGATATTGGTTGAACTTGACGGGTTTGAACCGCACGAATCGGTGATAGTGATGGCGGCCACCAATCGTCCGGATGTTTTGGACCCGGCGCTTCTGCGCCCGGGCCGTTTTGACAGGCGGGTTGTTCTTGATCTTCCCGATATCAAAGCCCGCGAGGCCATTTTGAAGATTCATGCCCGGAACAAGCCAATGGAAAAAGATGTTGAACTTCGCCGCGTCGCCGAGCGCACCCCCGGTTTTTCCGGCGCCGACCTTCAAAATCTGGTCAATGAGAGCGCGATTTTGGCCGCGCGCGAAAACAGAAAACAAGTTTTGCAAAAAGACCTTTTGATTTCAATTGAAAAGGTTCTTTTGGGTCCGGAAAGAAAAAGCCATATTTTGACTTTGCAGGAAAAAAAGATTTCGGCATACCATGAAGCCGGCCACGCTTTGGTGGCCGCGTCTTTCCCTGAAGCCGATCCGGTTCACAAAGTTTCAATAATTGCGCGCGGCCGGGCCGCCGGCTACACTTTGAAACTTCCGGTTGAAGATCGCCATCTTTTTTCAAAAGCTCATTTTTTGGCTGAACTGGCCGTGGCTTTGGGCGGTTACGCTTCCGAAAAAATGATTTTTGGCGATCTGACCACCGGCGCGTCCAGCGATCTTAAAAACGCCACCGCCATCGCCCGCGATCTGGTGACGCGCTACGGAATGTCGGAAAAAATAGGGCCGGTGGCTTTGGGCGAGCGCAGCGAACTCGTTTTTTTGGGACGGGAACTTTCGGCCGAGAAAAATTATTCCGAAAAATTAGCCGAGCTGATTGACGCCGAGATTTCGCGGTTCCTCAAAACCGCTTATCGCCGCGCGCTTGATATTTTGAAAAAACACAAACAGGCTTTGGAAGCCATTGCCAAGCGTTTAATTGAAAAAGAAACCATTGAGCGCGACGAATTTGAAGCGCTGGTAAAATCTTTTGGACTGGAACCAAAAACAACATAGAGCTTGTTTTTGGGTTAAATTCTGATACATTTATATCGGATAAGAAACTTCTTTTAAAAAGGAGGTATATATATGTATGTTGTTGGAGTGCCGCAGGAAACGAAACAAGGAGAATTCCGGGTGAGTCTGACGCCGCAAGCAATAAAAGAATTGATAGCAAATTGTAAATGCCGCGTGCTGATTGAATCCGGCGCCGGCCGAGCTTCGGGTTTTGAAGATGAAGAATATCAAAAAGTTGGCGCGAAAATTGTTCCATGGAAAATAAATAAATCAAATCTCCAAAATACCGATTTAATCGTAAAGGTTAAAGAACCTTTGCCTCCAGAATTGCCGATGTTGATTTATCCCAAAAATAAAATCGTGGCTGGATTTTTTCATTTTGGCGCGAATCCCCAGCTTTTAAATTTTTTTCAGGCAAATAATATCGGTTATTTTGATTATGGCGAAGTAAGCGATGAAGATGGCTATCGCCCGATTTTAGCCGCGATGTCCCGAATCGCCGGCCAATCAGCCGTGTTGGAGGGATTCCATTATCTCCATCAAAGTTCCGGAGGACGCGGTATTATGCCTCAAGACGCCATAGTCACCATCGTCGGCGCAGGGGTAGCAGGAATGGCCGCGGCAGAAATGGTTGCAAATCTTCATGTCAAAAATCTTATCATTTTTGACAGGGATATTGAAAAACTGGTCAGCAGCCGATTTGTTATTAAGATGGCTTCAGCGGAAAATATTAAAGAAGTTTTGCCTAAGACTGACATTTTGATTGGAGCCGCGGCTGCTAAAGGCAAGCTGGCGCCAAAAATTTTCACTCGGGCAATGATTGCCAGCATGTCTCGGGGAGCAGTGTTTGTTGACATAAGCATAGATGAGGGCGGGTCATCGGAAACTTCGCGACCAACTACGCATGCCGACCCATTTTATATTCAAGAAGGAGTGGTGCATGTATGCATCACTAATCTTCCTGGAGTTGTTCCGATAACGGCAAGCCGGGCTTTGAGTAAGGCTTTATTGCCGCATCTAATTTCTCTAATATCTCGTTTATCTCGTTAAAAAATAATCATAAAAATTTAAACCGCCATTTCATTGATTTCAATGAAATGGCGGTTATTTTATGAAAATAAAATTTTGGGTGTGCCAGGACTCGAACCTGGAACCACCAAGGTATAAGCTTGGCGCTCTACCATTGAGCTACACACCCGCCATATTTTCATTTCTTTTTATTTTACATTTATTTGATTGTTTTGCAATTTTTCATATAAACTAATTTATGGATAAGTATCTGCATATCGGCAGTCACAAAGATTTGACCGGCCGGGATCGCGCGATCTACCGGATGTTTGAAATTCTGCCCGGATTTTTAAGCTGGGGGACGCTGGCCGCGGTTGTATTTTTTTCCTGGGCCGCTCCGGTTGGAGTGGCTGTTTTCATCATTGCTTTTGATATTTACTGGCTGATTAAAACTTTTTATTTGTCCCTGCATCTTCGCGCCAACTGGAAAAGGCTGGTCAAAAACCGCAACGCCGACTGGGAACGGAAACTGGAAAATTTTAAATGGGATCACATTTGGCAGCTTGTTATTCTGCCGGTCTGCAAGGAAAACTATGGCGTGCTCTCTGAAACTTTTGAAGCTCTTTTAAAATCAAAATGGCCAAAAGGAAGAATGATCGTGGTTTTGGCCGCCGAAGAGCGCGCCCGCGCGGCCGATCAGGAAAATGCCGGCCGGATTGCTGAAAAATACGGACCATGCTTCGGCCGTTTTCTGGTCAGCTGGCACCCGGACCGACTTGACGGCGAAATTCCGGGCAAAGGTTCAAACACCGGCTGGGCGGCCAAAATTGCTAAAGAAAAAATCATTGATCCTGAAAAAATACCATATGAAAACATTCTAGTTTCTTCTTTTGATATTGATACCCAGATTTATCCGCAGTATTTTTTGTGCCTGGCGCACCATTTTTTGAGCGCGGAACATCCGCATCGCTCTTCTTATCAGCCGGTTCCGGTCTATAACAACAATATCTGGCAAGCTCCGGCGCTTTCGCGGGTGGTGGCGACTTCGGGAACATTCTGGCAGATGATGCAGCAGGAGCGGCCGGAGCGGCTTTCCACTTTTTCTTCGCATTCAATGAGTTTCAAGATGCTGGTTGATGTCGGTTTTTGGCAGAAAAACATAGTTTCGGAAGATTCGCGGATTTTTTGGAACGGACTTCTTTTTTACGACGGCGACTATCGGGTGGTCCCGCTCTCTTATCCGGTTTCAATGGACGCTAATGTCGGCCAAACTTTTTGGCAAACCGTCAAGCAGGTTTACAAGCAGCAGCGCCGCTGGACATGGGGAGTGGAAAATCTGCCGTATTTGCTCTTCGGATTTTTAAAAAACAAAAAAATTCCTTTTGGCAAAAAACTGCGCTATGTCCTAACCCAATTTGAAGGTTTTTGGGGCCTCGCGACCAACCCTATTTTAATTTTTCTTTTGGGCTGGCTTCCTGTTTTTTTGGGCGGCGACGCATTTAACGCTACCCTGCTTTCATACAATCTGCCTCGGATAACAAGGATTTTAATGACGCTGGCCATGCTGGGCCTCGTCGGTTCGGCCATTATTTCAACCAGTCTCCTTCCGCCGCGGCCGCCCGGTTTTGGCAAGCGCAGATTTTTAGCCATGATTATTCAGTGGCTTTTAATACCGCTGACCATAATTTTTTTCGGCTCCATTCCCGGTCTTGATTCGCAGGCCCGTTTGGCGCTAAATAAACCGTTGGGATTCTGGGTAACGCCCAAAAATCGATAGTATATTATTCAAAATGAATATTTTCAAACTGCCCGGCCATAGATTTAAGCAGGGGATAGTTTTTCAGTTCAAAATCTTTTTGTAAAATCGCTTGGGCTTCGGCGCGGGCGGCTTCAACCATTTTTATATTTTTTAAAGCTTCCATGCCGATGTCGGAGAGGCCCCACTGTTTGCCGCCACTAAGCTGGCCGGCGCCGCGAAATCGCAGATCATATTCGGCCAGTTCAAATCCGTTTTTAGACTCGCTAAGCGCCCGCAGGCGATCCATGATTTTTTGGGTTGATGATTCGGTGAAAATAAAACAATAGGGTTGATGAGCGCTTCTTAAAACCCGGCCGCGAAGCTGGTGCAACTGGGCCAAGCCGAAACGTTCGGCTCCTTCAATCATCATTATCGTGGCGTTCGGCACGTTGACTCCGACTTCTATCACCGATGTCGCGACCAGTATCTGAATTTTGCTATCCCGAAATTCATCCATTATTTTTTCTTTTTCTTTGGGGGCCATTTGGCCGTGCAGCGTCCCGACTTTAAATTCCGGAAAAATTTTTTCCGAAAGTTTTTTGAATTCTGCTTTGACCGATTTCATCTCCAGAGACATTTTTGACGCGGAGGCAGAGTTTTCTTCAATTCTCGGACATACCACAAAGGCTTGCCGGCCGTTTTTGATTTCAACCCGCATTTGTTCATAGGCGCGCTGGCGCTGGTTTGGAGGAACAATGGCTGTAATCACTTTTTTCCGGCCCGGAGGCATTTCGTCCAAAAGAGTCAAATCAAGATCGCCGTAAATGGTAAGCGCGAGGGTGCGCGGGATCGGAGTCGCGGTCATGCTCAAAAGATGAGGTAGCGATTTTTGGGCGAGCATTGCTCTTTGATTTATGCCGAAGCGATGCTGTTCATCTATTATCACCAGCCCCAGATTTTTGAATTTGATTTTATCCTGAATCAAAGCGTGAGTGCCGATGAGCATTGGAATTTCTCCGTTTCCGATCCAGCCCAAAAGCTGATTTTTGGCGATATGAGTGTCTTTTGCGGGATAGGCTTTGGACGGAAATTTGCGGAACTCGGCCGAGGTTGCCAGCGCCACCGGCAGGCGGAAAGGTTTGAACCTTTCTATAAATTCCCGGTAGTGCTGGCGCGCCAGCACTTCGGTCGGCGCCATATAAGCGACCTGTTTATCGTTTAAAGCCGCCGCGTAGGCGGCAACGGCGGCGACCGCGGTTTTTCCGGACCCGACGTCGCCTTCAAGCAGGCGCGACATCGGTTTTGGCCGGTTAATGTCGGCAAGAATCGCGGTTATGGCTTTTTCCTGGGCCGATGTCAGAGCGTACGGCAAAGAGTTTTGGAATTCTTTTAATTTTTCTTTGGAAATTCCAATGGCGCCGGTTTCAAGCCGGTCGCGCTCAATTCTTTTTTTCTGGCGGTCAAGCTGAATGAGAAATATTTCCTCGTAGGCGAAGCGTTTGCGCGCGGCTTCGGCTATTTTTTTGTCTTTTGGCTGATGAATCGCCAAAAGCGCGGTTTTGAGCGTCGGCAGATGATAGCGTTTTAGAATTTCTTCGGGGAGAGGATCTTTAACGGCGTCCAGCGCCGGTTTTAAAATTTTTTTAATCGCGAATTGAAACCATTTTGAATGCAGACCTCTTGTTTCAGGATAAATCGGAATTAGTTTATCGCTGTTGTCATTGCCGTCAATTCCTAAGATTGGTTGAGCAGGGGAGTCCGAGTAATCGGGGTTGGCGATGTAAAGACCTTTTTTGTTTTTTTGCACTTTTCCGGAAAAAGAATATTCTTTATCGGGTTTTAAGATGCCGGCCATGTAGGGCTGGTTGAACCAAACCACATTGATAGCGCCGGTGCCGTCCGAAATCAAAGTTTCGGCCATGGCCATTTTTCTGCGCCAGGTTTTAAGAGCTTTTGATTTTATAACCCGGCCGTTTATTTGCGCTTCGTCGCCCTCAATCAAATCGGCAATTGCTTTCGGAGCGCGGAAATTTTCGTATCTTATGGGAAAATGCCGCAGGAGATCGCGGACAGTTTTAAAACCGGCTTTCTCTAAAACGCTTTTTTGCTTTTCGTTCAGATGAAGATATTCAATTAACGGGTCGTCAAGGCGCATAGGTCATGTACAAACGCATTTGGCGGTTTTTAAAAAGTGAAGCGGTGTCGGAACAATTTTGCCATGGATGCGTCCCCACGAGGAATTGAACCTCGATCTCAGCCTCCGCAGGGCTGCGCTCTGTCCGTTGAGCTATGGGGACTCGTTTACATTTTAAAAACCCAAATAACCGGCAATGATTTCTGAAAGCGATTCTTCAATTTTTTCTTCTTTAAGAGTCCGCGCTAAAATTTTTTGCAATTCATTCGGGTCAGTTTCGCCGATCGGCAAAGTCAGGCGGGGCATAAACATTTTTTTGGAGATTACGCTGATTTCTTTTTTTTGCGGCGGGTCGTAATTGATCCAAAAAGATTTTAATGATTCATAAGGATAAAAACGATCGGCAATTTGAATGCCCGACCCCGAAACGGTAAATTTTGCGATTGCCGGCCGCTTGGCGCCGTAAAGAGCGGTGGTAAAGCCGGCAAGCACAATAAAAATAGCAAAAAGAAAATTTTTCATCAAGACGGCCATGATCACCAAAGCCGCGCTTAAAATACCGATTGCCCAATACCATTCTTTTGATTTGGTCCGGTAGTCGTATTCCGGCGCCGACCACGAAATCAGAGCCGGCATTTCTTTTTTTCTTTCGGTTTCCGGTTCGTTTCCAGCCGCCGGCTCGGGTTTTTGAGTTATTTTCTTTTTAGGCGCGACAATATCCATATTTTAAGTATAAACTAAAATTAACCGAAATAAATGAATTTGTGTAACGCCGCCGCGCGGAGCAACCCTTTCAAACGCTGAAGTATCAATCTGCGGTGTATTTTAAAAATAGCTCGAACCATATTTTGTTTGATAAATCCTTTTCCTTTTCGCCAAAAAAGCCCT
>ERZ1292623.1776-Hain-H51-01um-R1-1776-length-20196-cov-5_pt1 | contig 20196 bp, 21 predicted proteins | sample MGYA00564398_ERZ1292623 | MGnify/ENA primary metagenome ERZ1292623 (study PRJEB36523, sample SAMEA6512633) | groundwater metagenome | collected 2019-01-07 | study: AquaDiva: Metagenomics assemblies of 32 groundwater samples | reverse complement strand
CCTGGGGATTTAGGAAAAAAGCTTGAGCGGGAAGATTTTGATAAGGAGTTTGAGAAACATCAGGAAGCTTCAAGAGCAGGAAAAGAAAGAAAGTTTGGAGGTCATGGAATGCTTCTCGATACCGGAGAGCTTAAGGCCACAGATGAGGTAGAGTTAAAAAAAGTAACTAGATTGCACACGGCGACTCATCTAATGCAAGCAGCCTTGAAGAAGGTTCTGGGGGAAGATGTCTCTCAAAGGGGTTCGGACATAACTGTGGAGCGTACCCGTTTTGATTTCACTTTTGATCGAAAGCTCACCGATGAGGAAATCTCCAAAATAGAAGATTTGGTTAATGACGTAATAGAAAAAGATTTACCGTTCCAATATATAGAAATGCCCCTTGAAGAAGCGAAGAAAAGTGGGGCTCTTTTCTTCTTTAGAGGAAAGTATCCACCCAAAGTAAGGGTGTACTACTCGGGTGATTCCTTGAAAAACGCCTTTTCTAGAGAACTTTGTGGTGGGCCTCACGTTAGTCATACTGGAGATATAGGAAAGTTAAAGATCGGCAAGCAGGAGGCAGTATCTGAAGGGGTGCGTCGCTTGAGGGCAACCATAGAGGAACAACTATGAAAATCGCTGATTTAGATTCAAGCAAAGCAGTAACTATATTCCAAGCGGTTAAGATAACACGCGAGCATCCTATCCAAGCACTCACTCCAGTAGATTTGGAAAATCACATCTCACAAGCCGTTTGGAAGTTTTATAACGATTGCCGCAAAGAAGCGGCTAATAGGTTGGGCAAAAGCGAGATGGATCTTACGATGACGGACGTCAGAGTAGTAGGAGTAAAGATTGATGGTCATCAGGTAATTAACCCCAGCGGTTTTACGGGACGTGAGTTGGAAATAAAACTTTGCATTAGCATGACAGGTGAAAGAGCAGGGGAAGGTACTCTGGTGGAAGGAGGGAGCATTAGGGCCCATATTCTGGCTCACGATGAGAATATAAAAAACGGATACTACCTTGAGATAAACGAAGACAAAACCCATATATTTTTGATTACGGATCAAAGAGTCGCTTGTCTTAATAGCTTTGATTGGGGAAGAATAAATATTGATAGAGCAGTTAGGGAAAGGTTTAGTTTAGATAGCGAGATTGCGTATCGCATATATAACCAGTACGCAAACGGAAAAGTTTCAAAGAAAATGGATAGGTTTCTAGGAAGGATTTTCTGGAGGAGTTTCGGCGAGTTTATGAACGCCCTATTGATGAACGCAAGAAACGGGGGGGCATTCAAACTAAAAGAAGCACCATTGGTATATGTGAGGGCAAGTTTCAGTTTACCAGAGCAAGTTTATCGAAAGCGCTATACTTTTGGCAAGAAAAAAATTAACCTCAGAAAAGCTCCGTCCCAACTTGATGTAGAGAGCTTTTTAGAAGATGGCATCCATGGGATATACGAGGATTTGAATGAGTTGGCCAAGAGGCGCATTAAATGGGCGACGCCTTCGAGGTAGTTTCAATAAAAGGACTTAAACCGTATAATATTATCGTTTGAATTGTGAGTAAAAAGATATATCTAAATAAATCCGATTCTACGGCTTCCGCTATAGACAAGGTGCTTAAGGCCGACGACGATGAGGTCATCTTGTATATCCCGAGAGAAGCTGAGGCCGCAGAAAGCAAGAAAGATTTACAGCTTCTGCAAAGAGAAGTAGAAGCGGCCGGAAAAACTTTCAAAATGGAGTCGGTGGATGAAGAAGCCATAGAAAGGGCCCTCTCTTTGGGTATAGAAGCTACTAATCCGTTTTTAGGAAGAGGGAAAAAGACAGTTTCAGACATAGTGGTTCAAAGCAATAGACCCGTGTCAAGATCAGCTACCTCTAAAAAAGTGACTAAACCTCACGAGGGCAGAAAGGTTCGTTCGGTGGTAGGTCCAGAGAGGATGGATGGGGAAGATGAGACAGGGGTGGGGCTTGGAAGGCATAACGCTCGTAAGGGGGGAATGAGTAAAGGCAGGAAAAGGTTGGTGTTAGCTATCTTTGGGTTGGCAGCGACAGCTTTGATAACAGGAGCGGTAACTTTTCTGCCGAAAGTGACTGTAGCTCTTACGCTCGATAAAACGGAACATGGATATATTGGGAGTCTTAGGGTCTCTCCTTTGGTTGAAGAAAGTAATGTTAGTGAAAACACCCTTAGATTAAGAGGAGCAGTCTTTTCTTCAGAGAAAAACATTACGGATAAATATACCGCCAATGGAACTGATTCAGTGGGGAGGAAAGCCAGGGGAACTATTACCATATATAACAATTTCGGAACTGACCCTCAGTCACTAGTGGCCTCTACGCGTTTTGTGACACCCGATGGCAAGATATACAGATTAGATAGTAACGTAAATGTCCCCGGAGCCAAGAAAGACGGAAACAAACTAATTGCTTCAAGTATTGAAGCGGCGGTGACGGCAGATCAACCAGGAAAAGAATACAACATTGGTTCGGTTTCTAAATTTCGCATTCCAGGATTTCAGGGGTCTTCCAAGTACGAAGGTTTCTACGGCGAGTCTAAGAGTTCGATGAATGGCGGCTCTTTCGGAGAAACTAAAGTTCCTACAGACGATGATTTGAGAAATGCCAGGGCGGATTTGGAGAAAAGGCTGGAAAATGTAATGAAAGCAGAATTTTTTGTGGGACTTCCTCAAGATACTAAAATTCTTGAGGGGGCATATGATATGGAGATCACAAGGGAGCAAATAAATGACGTGGTGGACAAGGATGGCAAGTTTTCCTTAACCTTGTACGGACAGATCAAGTTAGTGGGGTTTAATGAAGCAGAACTGGTGGATACCCTGCGCAAGAAGTTTGAGGATGAAGACAAGCTAACCTTGCAAATATACGATTATACAATCGACTACGGTGAGGTGAGTGTTGACTTTGATAAGGAAGAGTTGGGTAGCGCCGTGAAATTTGAATCCAACTGGACGAGACCATTTGCCGTTGCCGAGTTTACTAAGAAAATTGTAGGAATGAAGGAAGTTGAACTTAAAAGTGAGATATTCTCAACCCCAGGAGTACGTTCCGGAGAGGTTAAAATGTGGCCCTTTTGGGTAAATAGGGTGCCCAAAGACCTAAACCGCATTAACGTTGACGCTAAATAGCCATTGTGTTAATATCCAAGCCGCGCTAGATGACCGTTGAAGGAATAATAATGGAAACCCTGCCGGGAGCTGCTTTTAGGGTTAAGTTGGATAATGACCGGGAAGTTCTAGCCTATGTTGCAGGAAAAATGCGCATCAAGCACATTCGTATTTTGCCAGGCGACAAGGTCAGGCTGGAACTCCCAGATGAGCAGTCTGCAAGAGGCAGGATCACTTGGCGGATGTAGTGTATGAGTTTATGAAAGTAAGAGCATCGGTTAAAAAGATCTGTAATAAGTGTCAGGTAATCCGCCGCAAAGGGCGGGTTTATGTAATTTGCAAGACCAGTCCTAAACACAAACAAAAGCAGGGATAAATGAGGCTTTTTGGGATAAATATACCAGATGAAAAACGTGTAGCCATAGCTATAACCAAAGTTTATGGTATCGGTCCAACGCGCGCAGATAAAATCATGGCAGAAGCTAAAATTGACATAGCGAAGCGGACCAAGGATCTGAGTCAGGATGAACTTAATCGCATCAAGCAAATTATAGAGCAAACTTATAAAGTAGAGGGTGAATTACGCCAAGAAGTGCGTACGAACATAACTCGTTTGAAAAATATTAAGAGCTATCGTGGTATCAGGCACATGAAACACCTTCCAGTAAGGGGGCAGAACACCAAACGCAATTCTCGTACGGTACGAAGCAATGTTCGTAATACTATGGGTAGCGGTCGCAGAAAACTAACCTTGAAGTAGTAATATGGGAAAAAAGAAAGTAATAGAAAAAACGGAAGATCAGACAAAGTTCGCAGAGAAGGCCCCCCTTGAAGTTTCTAAGAAAAGGGGAGTAAAGGACCTTGAACAGGGCAGGATTTACGTCAAGGCGTCATATAACAATACTACCCTCACTGTTACTGACGATAAGGGAAATGTAGTGGCCTGGGCAACTGCTGGCGCAACAGGTTTTTCAGGACCCAAGAAAGCCACTCCTTTTGCCGCTTCTAAAGTGATTGCGAGTATCATGGAAAAAATCAGCAAGACTGGTCCTCATAAGGTTGACATATATGTATCTGGAGTTGGTCCGGGAAGGGATTCTGCCATTAGAACCCTAGGAGCGCAGGACCTAGACATTCTTTCAATAAAGGACATTAGCCCTATCGCCCATAATGGTCCGAGAGCTCGCAAACAACGCAGGATGTAGAAAATGATTAGATCCACAGAAAAAAAAGAAAGAAGTTTGGGTATAAGGCTTTCCAGGAAGGGTGAGCGTTCGAGCTCTCCCAAAGCCGCCCTTATTCGCAAACCGTATCGTCCGGGGCAACACGGTAAGCAATTCAAGAAAAAGACCAGTGAATATGGACAACAATTGCAGGAGAAGCAGAAAATCAAATTCAGCTACGGCGTAACTGAACGTCAGCTTCTGAGGCTTTTTAAGGAAGTTGAGAAGAAAAGTAAAGCAGAACATATCTCTGCGGAGGCAGCGGTGATCGATTTTCTGGAAAGTCGATTGGATAATGTCATTATGCGTTTAGGTTTCACCGAAGGGCGAAACTTAGCTCGCCAGATGGTTTCTCACGGGCATTTCAGGGTAAATGACAAGAAGGTAAAAATACCTTCTTATAAGGTCAAGGTCGGTGATAGGATCTCCGTGAGGCCGGAATCTCAAGGTATGGCATACTTTCAAGAACTTCCGGAGAGATTGAAAAAGTTTGAACCTCCAGTGTGGCTCAAACTCGAGAAGGGTCAAATAAAGGGAGAGGTGATAAGTCAGCCTCAAGACATAAATGTTCCATTCAATGTAAGTCAAGTCGTAGACTTCTACTCTAAGAAATAAAATAATGGATTACACATATTTAAGCGAAACAGTAAAAATAAAGAAAGTATCTGAGGACGAACACAAGGGCGTATTCGAAATCGAAGGTCTTTTCCGAGGCTACGGCTTAACCGTAGGCAACGCCTTACGCAGAGTATTACTCTCTTCGCTTCCCGGAGCCGCTATTACTCGTTTTACCGTAAAGGGTGCAGGACACGAGTTTACAACTATTCCTGGCGTGGTAGAGGATGTAGTTGAACTAGGGCTTAACCTCAAGCAGGTTAAGTTCGCGTTTCACGCTGAGGGTCCCCAAGAACTTTCGTTGAGATCAAAAGGCGAAGGTGAGATAAAAGCGAAAGATATTAGTGATAATGCTCAAGTGCGGGTGATGAATCCTGATTGTCACATTGCAACTCTTTCCACTAAGGGAGCAGAGTTAGACATAGTTTTGGTTGTAGAAAAAGGTTTGGGATACGTTCCAGTTGAGGCTCAAAAGACAGAACGATTGCCGGTTGGAACAATCGCACTGGACGCAGTTTTTTCACCGGTCGTTAATGTAAACTACACCGTAGAGAATATGCGTGTAGGAGATCGTACTGACTACAATCGTGTGCGCATTGAGATTGAGACAGACGGAACAGTTTCTCCATCGAGCGCTCTCCACAAGGCGGCTAACGTCTTAACAGATCACCTTAAGAAGGTTGCTGATATAGAAGTGGTCCAAGCCAAAGAGGAGAAAATCACTAAAAAAGAGAAAAAGGCGGAAGAAACCAAAGGAGAATAAACATGAGAGACGGCAGGAAAGGGCGTAAATTTGGTTTAAAAACCGGCAAAAGGCGGTCTTTCTTACGAATTCTCTCTCATAACCTAGTAATGAAGGGAAAGATTCAAACCACAGAAACGAGAGCCAAGGAAATTAGGCCTAAAGTAGAGAAACTTGTTACTCTGGCCAAGAAAGGGGATGTTGCAACATTGAGGATACTCCTGAGGCGGATGCCAAAAGATTCTGCGTATAAGCTTTTTCATGAAATAGCTCCCAAGTATAAGACCAAGAAAGGTGGATATTTGAGGATAAGGAAAACCGCCACAACCAGAAAGAGAGATGGAGTGAAACAAGCGGTAATTGAATTTATATAAATCCATGGCTAACCACACAATAGATGCTAAAAATAAACCCCTAGGACGATTAGCTACAGAGATAGTCACTCTTTTGCAAGATAAAAACCTTCCCAGCTACGCCCCCCATAAAGAGGGAACCAATAAAGTGGTGGTAAAAAATGTTCATCTCCTTAAGGTGACTGGCAAGAAAGCAAGCCAGAAAGTATACCGACACTATAGTAACAGACCAGGAAATCTGAAAGAGCGAAAGTATGAAGATGTATTTGCCAAGAATCCAGAGAAGGTTCTGTTAAATGCAGTAAGCGGTATGCTTCCAAAAAATAGATTGCGTGTTCCGAGACTCAAGAGATTAATTATAGAAACCAAAGACAATGGCTAAAGAACTAGAGAAGAAATATTTTGAGGGTATAGGAAGACGGAAGAGCGCTACAGCCAGGGTGAGATTTTATCCAACGGGCAAGGGGGGAGCTTTTGTAATTAATGGTAAAGATTATAAAGAATATTTTGTCACCCAAAGGTATAGAGCCAATGCTTTTGCTCCTATGGCTATTCTTGACTCTGGAGTCAAAAAAGGCGCTGAGATATCGGTAAAAGTGAAAGGAGGAGGCATTATGTCCCAAGCAGAGGCAGTAACTGTTGGTTTGGGGAGAGCTCTGGTAAAATTTGATGGAGAGCTGAAGGAGCGACTGCGCGTCGCAGGACATCTTACCCGTGATCCCCGCATGGTAGAGCGCAAAAAACCAGGACTGAAAAAAGCTCGTCGTGCTCCTCAATGGAAGAAACGTTAAATGACACGTACCAAAGCTAAACATAACCTTATTCTTTCTGTTTGCTCGTTTTTCGCAGTTCACTTGATAGCCACCTCGAATGATTGGTATAGGTCTTTGGCGTGGATAGACGTCCCGGCTCATTTCTTGGGAGGCATAATGGCGGCTGCAATGTTCTATTGGTTTTTCTACAAAAAGCCTAGCTACTTTGATACTGCTCGTAGTTTTTGGGTAACGCTGTTTTTTGTCTTAGGATGGGTCGCCCTAGCCGGAGTTTTATGGGAGTTCACCGAGTTTCTATATGATTTGACGATAGCGACTTACGGTTTGTCTTTGAAAACTTTGCAGTTTGGGTTGATGGATACTTTAGGGGATCTACTCTCCGATCTTTCTGGAGGATTGGCTTTAGCTATTTTTGTCAGGCTTCGTTACCATAAATAGTGATGGTTGGTTCCAAACCTTATCTTTCGGTAATCATTCCGGCGTATAACGAAGCTGGCAGATTACCTTTGACTTTGGTTGATATAGACAGACACTTATCCACCAGGAACTATACATACGAGATCATCGTGGTGGATGATGGTTCTTCTGATGGTACGGAAGAAGCAACCAAGAAGTTTATAAAGTTAATTCCCAATCTCAAAGTTGTTGGGTACAAGGGTAATCAGGGGAAGGGGAACGCCGTCAAAGTGGGTATGCTCGAGGCCCGCGGGAGATACAGACTTTTTACCGACTCAGACAATTCAACGTCCATTGATCATTTCGATAAAATGATCCCCTTCATTAAGGAAGGATATGATATTGTAATTGGCTCGAGGGACGTTAAGGGAGCGCAGGAGCACCCCCCTCAATCCGCGTTGAAACGCCTGCTTGGGAATATGGGAAACCTTTTTATTCAAGTGTGGCTCTTGCCGGGAATTTGGGATACGCAGTGTGGATTCAAGGTATTTAGCGAGAAAGCTGCGTTACAAATCTTTGGACTTCAAAAAATCAAGCGTTGGGGGTTTGATGTTGAATCCTTGGCTTTGGGGAAGCGCATGGGGTACAAGATCAAAGAAATTCCGGTTTATTGGGTAAATGACGCCGATTCGAGAGTCAAGCCTTTGGCATATTTCCAGGTTCTTTTTGAGACCATGAAAGTGCGTTGGTGGCTCTGGCGCAAGGCATATAACTTGGAGGCTCGATAGCCTCCTTTACTCATTAGGAAAATGTGTGTAGAATTCACCCCTAGTTGTCTTTTCGCATGGAATACCTAACCAAGGAAAAATTTGAAGAGTTAGAGCTCGAACTCAAGAGACTGAAGAACGAAGGCCGGAGAGCAGTCACCGAGAATTTAAAGATCGCCAAGGAGTTGGGAGATCTTTCCGAAAATGCTCAGTATATTGAAGCACGCGAGGAACAACAGCGCGTTGAAAGACGTATTTCAGAAATTGAACAGATGTTGAAGGAAGCAGAGATTATCAGCAAAAAAGCCAAAAAGCGCGATGTTGTTGAGGTGGGCGCGACGGTTGAGGTTTCACACAATGGAAACACGGTAAAGTTTTTTATAGTGGGAAGCAGTGAAACCAATCCGGTTGGCGGCTATATCTCAAATGAATCTCCTTTGGGAAGAGTACTTGTGGGGAAAAAGGTGGGAGATAATGTAGAAGTTAAAACTCCTTCTGGGAAAACTATCTACAAGATTAAAGATATAAGTTAAGCTTTGTCGTTCAGCCGTTGAATATACAAAAAGCAACAAGGCCACCTTCAAATGATGTGGGTGGCCTTTTTCGTTGAAAGAACGAACCAGCGAGGGGGTAGGTGGTATAAGCTTACGCCCACCCACCACTATGCTCTCTTAGTGAAGACACTTGCGGCGGAGGGGATCGTCCCGTTGACCGTTTAACTAGTGTTACCACTAGCAGCACTTCTCGCTGGTATCAGGTGATCATACCAGCACAAGAGACCCCCTCGCTAGAACTAAGGAACTTGTCCATGACGGAGGGGGCTCCGAAGAGCCCCCATCCGCCACTTCTCGGTGCAATGGCGCTTATGCCAGGCCCCCAGTGTCTGGCCTACGAGGCGTCGCTCCGATTGCACAGAGTCAAGCAGTCATTCCTCACGGGAGAACCTCCTGCCTGACTACACCCGATCTGGTCGGGATAAATCTAAAATAATAAATTCTGATTTTTTAGTCAAACGGCCAAATCGGGGATAATTGTGAGGAGGCAAGAATGTGATATTCTAATGGTTAAGCGCAATATGCTTAGCGAAATTAGACAAGACAGACTAAAAAAGCTCAAAAAGCTCAAGGGAGCGGGAGTTAACCCTTATCCAGCTAACGTCCCAAAACGCATAGAAATAGCGAGTGCTCTGAAAGATTTTGGTAAATCGATGCGCTCGGGGAAGGTCACATATTTAGCTGGGCGTATAATGTCACTGCGCGATCAGGGCGGCCTTCTTTTTATTGACGTAAACGATGGATCTGCGTCTATTCAAGTTTTTGTAAACAAGAAAGAGGTTAAGCAATTTAGTCTTTGGAAAGAGACTTTGGATCCGGGAGATTTTATCGGAGTAAGGGGAGTACTTTTCAAAACTAGAAAAGGGGAACGCAGTATCAGGGCAAACAAAGTGGACATACTGGTAAAAAGTTTAAATCCTTTGCCGGATAGTTGGTTTGGACTGAAAGACGTCGAGGAAAGATTTCGTAAGCGCTACCTTGATTTGATTTTGAATAAAGAGGTTAAAGAGGCCTTTGAGATGCGCTCACTGCTTATTAGGCAAATGAGGGAGTTTTTATGGAAGGAGGGATTTGTGGAGGTGGAAACCCCCATCCTCCAACCGATTCCGGGAGGCGCTCTGGCGAGGCCCTTTAAAACTCATCACAACGCTTTGGGAGAAGATTTCTATTTGCGCATCGCGCCGGAACTTTATCTAAAAAGATTGCTCATAGGAGGATTTAATAAGATTTTTGAAATTGGCAGAGTGTTTCGCAACGAGGGGATAGACAGGGAACACAATCCCGAATTCACCATGCTTGAGCTCTACTGGGCGTACGAAGATTACGAAGGCATGATTAAACTAACCGAGAAACTTCTCAAGCCATTCATTAAGGGTCCCTGGAGACGGGTTAAGTATGCCGATGCCTTCAAGCAATATACCAAGATGGATCTTAATAAGGTCAAAAACAAAGACGAGATAGACGAGATGTTTAAGAAGAAAGTGCGTCCTCATTTGAAATCCCCAACTGTTTTGATAGATCAGCCCAAAGTTACCTCTCCCTTGTCTAAATCCAAAATTAATGATCCGGAGCTCACGGAACGTTTTCACTTCATTGTGGAATCCATGGAGGTGGCGAATGGCTTTAGCGAACTCAATGATGCGATTGATCAACGTGAGCGCATGGAGTATCAAGAAAAACTTTTCCGTAAAGGAAATGAAGAAGCCAGCAGAATGGACGAAGATTTCATTGAAGCATTGGAATACGGTATGCCTCCTGCGGCCGGTTTGGGCGTGGGGATTGATAGGATAGTGGCCTTGGCCACAAAGAGGCATTCATTAAAGGAGGCGATATTGTTTCCAACGTTGAAAACTAAAAAATAAAATGTTGGATCCAAATGTAGTTAGAGAAAATCCAGATTTAGTAAGAAAAGGAGTTAAGGATAGAGGAGGCAATCCAGCTCTAGTGGATGAGTTTCTTCGGGTTGATACCGCCTGGCGTGAACTAACCGGAAAAATAGAAAATCTAAGAGCAAGGAAAAACAAGCTTGGCAAAGACGATCAGGAAAAGGGAAAAAAAATAAAAGAGGAAACGAGGGAGCTAGAAATTGAACTTAGGCCTCTAGAGGAGAAAAGAATAGCCCTTTTATTGATGATCCCCAACATCCCGGAGGAGAGGGTGCCTATCGGCAAAGACGAATCTGGGAACGTTGTTTTAAAGGAAGTGGGGAAAATACCGAAATTCAAATTTGAGCCCAAAGACTACCTAACTTTAGCAGGAACAGGAATAGATACAGAGAGGGCGGGAAAGGTCTCTGGGAGCCGTTTTGGGTACATATTGGGGGATCTTGTGCTCTTAGAGTTTGCTCTAGTTCGTTTTGTCTTTGATAAGTTGCAAGAACACGGCTTTGTGCCAATAGTGCCCCCCGTGCTTATTAAACCAGAACCAATGATCGGTATGGGTAAAAATAAATTTATTGTCGATGGAGATGCCTTCTTTATAGAGAAAGACGACCTTTATCTAGTCGGAACCGCGGAAGACACCATTGGCTCCATGTATATGGGAGAAACTTTGGAAAAAGAAGTTCTGCCTTTGCGCTTCGCTGGATTCTCGAGTGCGTTTCGCAGGGAAGCCGGATCGTACGGAAAAGACACCAAAGGAATATTGAGAGTACATCAGTTTGATAAAGTTGAAATGTTTTCTTTTGCGAAGCCAGAAGATTCAGTGGCGGAAAACGATTTTCTTTTAAGGATGCAGGAGGAAATTATGCAATTCTTGGATCTTCCGTACAGAGTGGTGCACATTGCAACCGGAGATATGGGATTTTCAGCTAGCAACCAATTCGATATAGAAACTTGGATTCCCAGCGAGAATAAATATCGAGAAACTCACTCCTGTTCGAATACTACTGATTTTCAATCCCGGGGGTTGAATATCAAATACAAGAATGGCAAGGAAGGAGGACACGTCCACACCTTGAATGCGACCGGAGTGGCGATTGGCAGGATGTTGATTGCTATTCTGGAAAATAATCAGGACAGCCAAGGAGGGGTTAAGATACCTAAAGCTCTCCAAAAGTATGTTGGCAAGAAGGAGATCAAGAAACCGCAGCTCCCTTAGACGCTACGTCGTTTTGGGAGTGCTTTTGCTAACTGCAGGAGGTGCAGTTTATTTAATTTGGTTTTCTCCTGTTTTTGCAATACAGACGGTTGAAGTAGAAGGTGGAGAGCTTGCTCCGGGGATAAACTTTAACGAAGCTATTGGAAAGAACCTAATTTTCTACAAACCCAGCTTCAACTTAGAAAACGCTCCTCAAGCGGCTTTCGTGGAATTGGATAAAAGGTATTTAAGACGTACGGTTAAATTCACCTTGGGCGCGAAAGAACGTTATGCCATTTGGTGTTTTCAGCTTAAGGCAGAGTGTTTTTGGATAGATGAAGAGGGCAGAGCTTTCGCTCCGGCGCCAGATATTAAAGGGCCTTTGATCTTACGTCTGGTGAGGGATGAATCCGAACGAGAGTTGCCTATGGGGGAAAGGGTTTTGGAAAAGAATCTGTTTAAAAACCTTAAGGCGGCTTTTGTCTTATTGGAGGATCTAGACATACCGGTTAAGGAATTTAAGATAGAGAACCTTAAATTCAGAGAGGCGGTTGCCCAAACCAGCGGACCGACAATTTATTTTAGCTTGCAGGATGACCCCTCTTTTGGAAAAACAGTGGTGGAGCAGCTACGGAGCAGCGGGGAGTGGAGCGCAGTTAATTATCTTGATCTGCGCGTTCCAGGAAGAGCCTATTACAGTCAGTAGTTAATCAGAGAGTTTGTATACGAAGATGGATTTCCCAACTATAAAATCCGGAGAGGTTGGATTATTCAACCATCGGTATTCTTTTTCAATATCTCGGGTAAAGCCGGAAACGGCTGGGGCGGTTGCGATTTGAAGTTCGTTGATTGATATAGCCATCCATTCTATGCCGCTTTCAATTGGATTGCCGAATTCTGAATACCAAGGAATGGCTGTCTCTCCCATATAGTATTTAGGGGAACCTCCGCCGAAATAGTGAATGCCCATCTTTTGAATATTGTTTTGCTCTACGAAGGCAGCTAGACGTTTTAGGTCTTGTCCCCAGTCATAGTTTGAATCGGTTGCGTAACGCCAACCGCTGTCTTTGTCCACAAGATCGTTGAAGTAGGGAAGATAGTTGGGAAAAGCCGTAACAGCAATGGCTCCTTGCCAGATGAAAAGGAAGACAACCATGGCCGACCTTAACTGTTTTTTGTATTCATCTTTTAGGGCGTGCTTTCTCAAAACTCCAGTTGCCAGGATATAAATTAGAGGAAGAATTGGGATTAGATGACGCAACCCGATATTTAAAGGACTGACTACGCTGTATAGTACGTATATCCACACAAAAAGCATTGCAGAAAATTCGTGAAGATTAGTATCCAAATACTCGCGGATGGTCGGGGTACGCTTAAAAAGCGCTTTGACTGCCGCAAAGAGGGCAAAGATTATTCCAAGCCCAACCAAGATTAACATTGGCAAGGTCTCCTTGAGCGCGTATATAGTTGGGAAATACCATGGGCCACCCGTCTTGCTCACATCGCCCATAAAATACAAAGTATTATCTTCACTGCTGCGCTTTAGAACCATCAGTATTCCAAGAAGATACTGAGCGTATGGCCTGAGGATTGGTTTGTCGGATAACCAGACGGTGGTATCGGCTAGGTAACCAAGAGGAGGATTCTCGAAGTTTGCATCTCCAATAATAGCTGTTGTATCAGAGAGTTGTTTTTTTGGGGGATTGTTGGTGCTGATGAGGGCGTATAGCGGGTATATAACTAGAGCTCCGATAGTGAATATTAAAAACAATCTTTTGAGGTACGTGAAAATTAACGTAAAGGCGTGTCTCAACTCATGTTTATCTTTGTTGAATCGAAGGAGTGCATAGATTACAGCCATCACTAACATGTGTCCCACGAGTATCAATGCCGAGAATTTAGTAAGTTGGGCAAACCCAAATGCAATGCCCGCTATAATCAGAGTTTTCTTATTGGGGGATGTTAAATAGCGATTAAAGTAATAAAGAGACACAACGACTCCTAAAGCCGCGGCCACATCGGTTGTAACGTAGTGACCATGGGCCAGGAAGTGGGGAGAGAGAGCCACACCGATTGAGGGGAGAAGGGCCCACCAATTTCCCATAAGCTCTCTGGACCAGATGTATACAAAAATAATAAGAAGCAGAGTTAAGACCATAGGGCCAATACGAGCCCACTGAATAATCTGATCTGCATCGTTGCCTGACTGGTAGAGAAATACGTTTCCTATATCCCATTGGCCGTTGACCTCCTCAGTCCAGGCTGGATCGTCTGTGGGGAAATTCAGATCCAAGAAAAGTAGGGGTATACCAGCAAGCATTTTAACCAGTGGTGGGTGTTCCGGATTAAGGCGGTAATCGAGGTTGTTGAGATACGAATAACCAGCTGGAATATGGGCCAATTCGTCCATAATTGCGGATTCCTGCAAGGAAGAGAAGACCATCAAACCCAAAGAAAGGGCAAGAATAGAAACTAATATTATTCTACTTGCGAGATGCATTTATCTATAATGATTATACACGATGAGAGAGCTTAAATGGACAATTCACGCCAAGGCTAAGATGGGTTACTACCGCCTTTCTGAAAGCAGGGTGAGGAGGGTTATTAAAACTCCGGACCGTATAGAGGTTGGCATAGCGGAGGGAACTATTGCCCTAATGCAACCAAACGGACGGGGGAAAGGTGAACACGAGATTTGGGTGATGGTGAGAGATTTAAAAGGGGAACGGAGGGTTATTTCCGCCTGGCGTTATCCTGGACGCACCGTTAAGGGAGAGCCTTTGCCCGAGGAGATTCTGAAGGAGTTCAGGGCTGTTATCCTTTGACGAGAACACATTTTTGTTTTATAAAGTACTCACGTCTGAACCTTGAGTCCAGAAAGTGGACTCTCCAAGGAGGGAGAGAAAACCATGAAGGTTGTGAAGGCTATTGCCCTGAGCGTCGCCTCGTTCATTGCGGGATGGATGCTCGGTAGTCGTAGGGAAGACGACAAACAGACCAAAACGAGGTAGGGGAACGCATGCCGTTGAGTGACAGACACATCATGTATATGTGTCGTGCCGGTCAACTCACGGCCGGTGCCACCATTCGTTTCGAAGGAGAGGAATACGAGGTGTGGGGCGTGAGCGCCCTACAATTCGACGGAACCCGCGTTATCTCAACAGTTGGTCCAAGCACGAAGGACATAGTCGTTCACGACGACGAAGAGATTTCTGTGATTGGGGCTGCGCTGAGAATGCAGGTGCCAAAAGGAAGCCCCGTGACTCTCGAAAGCGTCTGCGAATCAGGTGTATGCCCCCACGAGTTGTCTCGGGGAGTCATGCTCAGGGAGCTTTGGTCGGGTGATGGACCGTTCTCTCTTCGTGGATACTGATGTTTCAACCGGCGCCCCGGGCGCTAGGCACACTTGTGTCTGGCGCCCCGGGGCATTTGTGCTTTATGGGGATTGTGGAAAGAAATAAGGGGGCGTAAAATGGCTCCACACCCCCTTATATAAGACAAGAAGGGGGGATTTCTTCATGTTCAAATTAGTTTCCGAGAATAAACCGGGAGGAGATCAACCGAAAGCTATAAAGAGTTTAAGTCAAGGCATTAAAAAGGGATTGAAGCACCAGGTTCTTTTGGGTGTTACGGGATCCGGGAAAACCTTTACGGTGGCGAACGTAATTCAGGAGGTGCAGAAATCAACTTTGGTGATTGCACATAATAAAACCCTCGCAGCTCAACTTTGCAATGAGTTCAGGGAACTGTTTCCCCACAATGAAGTTCACTATTTTGTCTCTTATTATGACTATTATCAGCCTGAAGCATATATGCCAGGCACAGATACCTATATTTCAAAAGAGGCCCACACTAACGATGAGATAGATAGATTGCGCCATGCGGCCACTACGGCTCTATTAACCAAAAAAGATGTGATTATTGTAGCGTCAGTTTCCGCTATATACGGTTTGGGCTCACCGGAGTTATATAAAGAGCATATTTTGCATTTCAGGGTGGGGGATAAGATTTCCCGGGAAGAATTGGCTCGCAGGTTAATCAAAGTGCAGTTTGTGCGTACCAACGCCGATTTGAAAAGAGGCAGTTTTCGCTTGCGAGGCAACAATTGGGAAATTATGTCCTCCCACGACGATATGATTTATAACCTGCTAGTTGAAAAAGATACGATCAAGGAGATGTATGTAATAGATCCGGTTAAGGGGTTTAGCTATGAGAATACTCCTCAAGTTGAAGAAATATATATTTCCCCAGTCAAGCACTACATCACCCCGGAGGAACAAACCGAAAGTGCCCTTAAGGCAATCCAAGCTGAACTCAAGGAAAGGCTGGCTTTATTTGAGAAGACAGGAAAGTTATTGGAAGCTGAAAGGTTGGAACGCAGGACAAGGGGTGATATCGCGATGATTAAAGAAATCGGATATTGCAATGGTATTGAAAACTACTCCCGTCACTTGGACGGACGCGCTGCCGGAGAACCACCAGCCACCCTCATTGATTATTTCCCCAAGGACTATCTGTTGGTAATAGACGAGTCTCACGTGACGGTACCTCAACTGGGGGGCATGTATGAAGGGGACGCCTCACGTAAGCGCACTTTGATTGAACACGGCTTCCGCCTTCCTTCAGCCGCTGATAATCGGCCTTTGCGTTTTGGGGAATTTCAAAAGAGGGTTAACCAGACGATATATACCAGCGCTACACCGAGTACCTATGAAATGGAAAAGAGCGAAAACACAGTAGAGCAGATTATTCGTCCTACCGGGCTGGTGGATCCAAAGATCACTATTAAACCAGCGCGAGGGCAGATTGAGGATTTGATTCCAAGACTCACGGGGAGAGTGAAAAAGGGAGACAGGGTACTTGTTACGACCCTCACCAAGAAGATGGCGGAAGATCTTAATGACTATCTCCACGATCAAGGGTTTAAGGTAAACTACCTGCACAGTGACGTTCAAACCCTTGATAGAATTAGGATTCTTACGGGTTTACGGCGCGGAGATTTTGATATCTTAGTTGGAGTAAACCTTTTGCGCGAAGGATTAGACCTACCAGAGGTATCTCTAGTTGCTATATTGGATGCCGATAAGGAAGGATTTCTGCGGTCGGAAACGGCTTTAATCCAAACGATTGGACGCGCGGCCAGGAATGTTGACGGAGAGGTTTTAATCTATGCGGATTGGATAACGGGATCGGTTAAGCGGGCAGTGGCAGAGACGGAACGCAGACGTAGACTGCAGATTGCTCATAACAAGCAACATGGCGTTACGCCTCAAACTATAAAAAGAGCCATTAAAGACATATTGCCGGAACTTGATCAATCCAGAGAGGAAAAGATTGAAGAGATTTTGAAGCTTGAAACTAGTGCGCTGCCTCAATCGGAAAGACGCCTCCAGGAAATTTTGAAGAATAAGGAACGCGAGATGAGGGAGACAGCCAAGGCGTTGGATTTTGAAGTGGCGGCGATTTTACGAGACGAGATATACGTACTGAAAGAAAGGTTAAAGAAGAAAAGTAACAAACATGGCGCAAGATAAAATCATTATTAAGGGAGCAAGAGAACACAATCTAAAGAATGTGAATCTTGAGATACCTCGAGACAAGATGATTGTTTTCACGGGCCTCTCTGGATCGGGAAAATCATCTTTGGCTTTTGACACCATTTTTGCCGAAGGACAGCGCAGGTATATAGAAAGCCTCTCGGCGTATGCGAGACAGTTTTTAGGGAGGTTGGATAAACCGGATGTAGATGAAATAGAGGGACTATCGCCTGCAATTTCCATTGATCAGAAAAGCCATTCTTCAAATCCACGCTCCATAGTGGCAACCATCACAGAAATATACGACTACATGCGCGTGCTTTTTTCTCGTATCGGTAAACCGCACTGTGTTGAATGCGGAGCTGAAATCAAGCGTATGAGTAGCGGGGAAATAATCGATGCCATCGTAGGCGCGGTCAAAGACAATAAGAGCACGAAGGAATTGGTGATAATGGCGCCGGTTGTTGTCGGAAGAAAAGGAGAGTATTACCAACTGCTCTACGATTTGCTCTCCTCCGGCTTTACGGAGGCCAGGGTAGACGGAAGATTTCGATCCTTACGTGATCGGATAGATTTGGCTCGACACAAGAGACACAGCATCGATCTAGTTACGGACAAGATCTCGGTCAGTACGGATTTCGCTAGTAAAGACGGGCGTTTGAGGCTGGCAGAGGCCGTGGAGATGGCCCTTAAATACGGGCACGAGACAGTAAAGATTCTCCTCAGCGAGACCTTAAGCGGTATTTATAAAGGCTCTAAGGAGGTTAAGGCCAGTGAACAGGAGTTGATTTTTTCAGCTCGTTTTGCCTGTCCCAAGGATAACTTTTCTTTTCCCGAGATAGAGCCAAGGCTTTTTTCCTTCAATAGTCCCTATGGTGCTTGCGAAGCGTGCCACGGTTTGGGAACGGAAAGCGTTTGGTCGGAAAAGGTTTGTGAACAATGTGGAGGGAAAAGGTTGCGAAAAGAAGCTTTGGTAGTTTCCTTAAGTGGGAAAAGTATCGTGGATGTTACCGCTCTTCCCATATCAAAAGCCATTGAATACTTTGAATCGTTGAAAAATTTGCCAGCACAAGAGAGGGAAATTGCAGAGGCCCCCCTGCGGGAAATTAAATACCGCCTGCAGTTCATGAATGATGTAGGTTTGGAATATATCACCCTCGACAGAAAAGCCGGTAGTCTCTCTGGAGGAGAAGCCCAGCGCATTCGTCTTGCTTCCCAAATTGGCTCAAGGCTAGTTGGTACTTTATATATTCTAGATGAACCAACGATCGGTTTGCACCAAAAAGATAACGACAAATTGATAAAAACCTTGCACGATCTTAGAGATTTAGGCAATACCATTATTGTCGTAGAGCACGACGAGGAAACAATCTACGCTTCAGATTATTTGGTGGATATAGGTCCGGCTGCTGGGATACACGGTGGGAATATAGTGGCACAGGGAGAAATACCGGCGATTTTGAAGGACAAGAGTAAAAATTCCCTTACCCTTAGTTACTTGAGGGGCGATGAGAAGATTCCTGTGCCCCAGAAAAGAAGAGAAATCAAAAAACCAGCAGACTTTTTGAAGATAAGGGGTGCTAAGGAAAACAATTTGAAGAATATAGACATTGATATCCCACTGCGGAAGTTTGTAGCTGTCACGGGAGTTTCTGGTTCTGGAAAAAGTACGTTGGTTTACGATGTGCTTTATAAGACTTTGGCTAATAAGTTTAACCGGGCGAGTTTTGCGCCGGGGAAGCACAGTGCATTACTGGGTTTGGAATATCTAAATAGAGTGGTGAACGTTGATCAATCTCCGATAGGGCGTACGCCGAGATCAAATCCTGCAACGTACGCAGGGGCATGGAGTCACATCAGAGATTTGTTTGCAGCCACTCCAGAAGCGCGTTTTAGGGGGTACAGAACCGGAAGGTTTAGCTTTAACGTCAAGGGAGGAAGGTGTGATAACTGTGAAGGACACGGCCAGATTGCGATAGAGATGCATTTCTTGCCTACGGTTTACGTAAAGTGCGAGATTTGTCGTGGGAAGAGATTTAACCGAGAAACTTTAGAAGTTACATATAAAGGGAAAAACATCTACGATGTGCTCGATATGACCATAGAAGAGTCGGTGAAGTTTTTTAAGGATATTCCCTGGCTTTACGACAGGCTAAAAATTATGGAGGAAGTAGGCCTTGATTATCTCAAACTTGGACAATCTGCGACCACCCTCTCCGGAGGAGAGGCACAACGTATAAAACTTTCTAAGGAATTAGGAAAACGGGATACACGAAGAACTTTGTATATGCTTGACGAGCCTACCACCGGCTTGCATTTTGAGGATATAAAGAAACTTTTGATAGTCCTACAAAGATTGGTGGATAGGGGAAATACGGTGTTGGTAATAGAACACAATCTGGATGTAATCAAAAGCTCAGATTGGTTAATAGACCTAGGCCCCGAAGGGGGAGATGGGGGTGGCAGAGTTGTTGCGGAAGGTACACCAGAAGATATTGCAAGAAATAAGGATAGTTACACGGGTACGTATTTAAGAAAAACCTTAAATAAATGAATAAGCTGATAGAAAATATACCCGATGACCCCGGTGTTTACCTTTTTAAGGGGGCAAAGGGAAAACTTTTGTACGTAGGGAAGGCCGGAAATTTAAGAAGAAGGGTTGCGAGCTATTTCAGTAAGTCCTATTCAAACAAGACGGAAAAGTTAGTAAAAGAAATAAAACGTATTGATTACGTAAAAACCCCTACGGCGATAGAAGCCCTTATTCTAGAAGCAAAGTTAATTAAGAAATTTGAACCGCCCTATAACTTTAAAGAGAAGGATGATAAAAGTTTTTTGTATATCGAGATTACAAATGAAGAGTATCCAAGAGTGCTTTTAGTGAGGGGGAAGGAGGATCCGGGTGGAGAGCGTTTTGGCCCCTTCACTAAGGCTTCGGACGTACGCTCTGCCTTGAATATTTTGCGTAAGATCTTGCCGTATAGTACCCACGAAGCAGATAAAATAGGTTCTTATAAAAGGCCATGTTTTAACGCGCAAATTG
>ERZ1292623.1774-Hain-H51-01um-R1-1774-length-20209-cov-88_pt1 | contig 20209 bp, 19 predicted proteins | sample MGYA00564398_ERZ1292623 | MGnify/ENA primary metagenome ERZ1292623 (study PRJEB36523, sample SAMEA6512633) | groundwater metagenome | collected 2019-01-07 | study: AquaDiva: Metagenomics assemblies of 32 groundwater samples | reverse complement strand
GGTTTTAAAATCCGCACGGTTCAGTTGTTCAAAAAGACGCAGGTTGATCATTCCTTTCAAAAAACGGAAGTCGAGAGTTTGTTGGGTATTTTAAAGGGAAACGGCGTTATGGCCGAAAAAGTTGAGTATGATTTTAACGTTTCCGCCGAGCAAAAAAATAACGCCGAAAGATTATTGAAGAAAAAATGGCCGCGTTTGGCGTCCAAAACGCCGCTGATAATCGTTAGCCCGGGCGGTAAGCGCGAAACAAACCAGTGGCCCATAGAAAGATTTGCCGAAGTCGTCAAATATCTTAACGAAAAATACGGCGCTAAAATCATCGTTGTCGGCGGGAAAAATGACGTTGAAAAAGCCGAAGTCATTAAATCCGCCGTCGGAGATAAGAGCGTTTTAATAACCGCCGGCAAATTGGATTTTATGGAAACGTTTGAGCTTTTAAAACGCGGCAGTTTTTTAATTTCCAACAGCACCGGCATGATTCATCTGGCCGCGGCCGCCGGCTTGCCCTGCGTCGGTTTATACGGCGTTCGCGACGTATTCGGCCGCTGGTTTCCTTATGGGGAAAATCATAAAATTTTATATCATAAATTTTTGGACTGCGATTATGAGAAAGATGAATGTATTAAAAAAAGCATTGAAGCGATTTCGGTTGAAGAAGCAAAAAACGCTTGCGGGAAGCTTATGATAAAAACATAAAAATATGTCGCAGAACGCCGTTTCAAATTCATTAAAAAGATTTTTTTCGCGAAATACGATTTTGTGGTTGATTATTATGATTTACCCTTTTTTGTTTTTGTGGCAGGGCTTGAATTTCAGCGATGAGGGAAACGCGTTAACGATATATCAGTTGATATTTTCTAATCCGCAGAGCATAAGCGACACATTCGGGGCGTGGGGCGCGAATGTTTTTGGCGGCCTGTGGCTACTTATTTTCGGCGGTTTCGGATTAATTGGCGCAAGATTTGCCGGCGCGCTGATAAGCGTTTTAACGGTAGTTATCGCCTACTTTATTCTTAGGGAACATATAGAACGAAAAATATTACTTCTTGGTTTTTTGATTTCTTTTTTGTTTTCTTACCATTTTTTGACTTTAACCATCGTTGGTTACAATAATTTAAGCGTTTTGTTTTTCGTTTTAGCGATATTCTTTTTGAGCAGCGGTCTTAAAAAAGACGATAACGCGTTGATATTTCTTGCGGGTCTTATTTTGTCTTTAAATATATTCGTGCGACTCCCGAATGTTCTGGGATTGTTATTTTTTTTGGCGATACCGTTTTCCGCGCATATTAAAAATACGCCGCTTAAAGCGCATTTAAAACAATATTTCGTTTTTACGGCAGGGGCTTTACTTGGTTTCGCGGTCGCGTTTTTTGCGATGAAAACTCTCGGACATTTTGATTATTACGTTGAATCCTTGCGTTATCTTATCGGGGCCACGCAAATCAACCACGGGCCGTACAGCGATGGCGTATTGTTGACGGCGCTTGCCGGATATTTCCGCTTGTTTTTTGACGCGGCAGTAATGTTTTTTCTGGCCGTTTCGGCAATTTTTCTTTATCTTGTTTTGAAATTTGACCGGATTAATTTCTTTATAAAATTGTTTTTATTGGCGGTGTTTTCGGCGATATTATACGCGAAATATGATTTTATCGGCGTGCCGATAGGCGGCCGCGTGGCATCGCTCTTAACGGGATTATGCTACGCCGTTTTTGCCGTTCGTGTTTTGAATTATAAAAAAGGCGATAATAATTTAAGCATCGTCGTTTTGTTGATGTTGATTTTATTCGTCATCATTCCGCTGGGTTCGGGAGCCGGCTTTGTCAATTCGCTTTATATAATACCCGTTGCTTTCCCGATTGTATTCAGTTATATCCGCAATTTCCAAAAAACCGATTTTTCGCCTTGGATGTCTCGACAAAAAATTTTCCAAAACATTTCGTTGGCCGTTAATGATGGGACATTGGAGAAAGTTAAAGTTTTTTTGCTCGCCGCGTTTATTTTATATGCTCTAGCCAACGCGTTCGCGTTTTCATACGACGATTCGTATAATCGTTTCTCGCTTAACGCCGGCATAGACCACAAGTATTTAAAAGGAATATACACGACAAAAGAAAAGGCGGCTTCGTTGAACGAGTTGATTTTGGAATTGCCGAAATACGTTCAAGGGGGCGATACGCTTTTGGTTGCATGGATTGCGCCGATGATATATTATTTAACGGAAACAAAACCGTATTTTCCGCATCCTTGGACGGAAATATACGCTCGCGATCAGATCGTTGAATTTTTGGGAGGTGGGCGAAAGAACGGGGAATTGCCGGTGGTTATCAGATATAATTATTCAAAAAAACACGAATATGACGACATCCTTTATGAATTTCTTGGTGAAAATTCATATGAAAAGAAATGGAATAATGATGTGTATGAAATATATGCGCCGAATTTATAATTATTGTTAAAAAATTCTTACTATGACAGCATAACAAATTTAAATGTCCGTTAAAATTAAAAAATGCTTACTAAATATTTTAAACTTAAATTAAAAATAATTTTATCGCTAATCCGCGTCAGGAAGATAACTTTAAGAAAATTTTTGAACGCGCTTTATTGTTATTTCGCTTATTATTTCAGACTTAACAAATCGGGAGCCGCCCCGATATTGATAAATTTTGATTTATCCAATTATTGCAACGAAAGATGCGTTTTTTGCCGGACGGAAGACGGCAAGATTTACGACCAAAATCCGTCTAAAAAGTGCGGTTTTATAGAAACGGGGATAATGCGGTTGGAAATATTCGAGGAGATTATTCGGCAAACCAAGGACAGATTGCTTATGGCCGTTCCTTACGTTAACGGCGAGCCGTTTATTTATAAAGATTTGGGGAAAGCGATAAAATTCGCGACTGACAACAATGTTGCGACAATGATTGCCACAAACGGAATTTTGTTAAATGAGGAGAACATTGACACCGTTTTGAACGGCGGTCTTGATTTCATCAAAATACAAGTTTCCGGATTCAGCAGAAAAGTTCACGGCATAGAGCATCGGGTAGGCGACATTGAATTGATTAAAAGAAATTTAAAGCTGTTGTCAAAAAAAATTAAAGAGAGAAATTCTTCGCTAATCGTAATGATTGATTACATTCTTTATAAACATAACGCTCATGAATTGGAATTATTCAAGGCATTCGCCAACGATTTGGGATTTATGTTCAGCGTCAGGCCCGGCAATCCGCGCGGCATGGAGGACAAAGAAAAAAAACAATACAAAAAGTCTTTACCGGTTAATGTTCCGTGCGACTGGCTTTGGAAGGTTTTGACTGTCAATTGGAACGGAGATATATTTCCTTGTTGTGATTACGTAATTTGGAGCGATATTAAGGGATACGGAAAATTTTCTCCGGGCAATACCAACATATTGGAGATTTGGAACGGCTCGGATGCGGTCAAAATGAGAAAAATTCACAGAGAAGAAGGCCGTCGTCCCATCCCGATTTGTTCTAAATGTCCGCGGAAAGGAGTTGAGTTTAAGTTTTAATATGGAAAAACAGGTTAAAATTGTTCTTGAGCAAAATAAATGCGTCGGTTGCGGGACTTGCGCGGCAATCTGTCCAAAATTTTTTGAGATGAAAAACAGCCTGGCCAATTTGAAAAATTCCCAAAAAAACGAAAATAAATCAGAACTTTCGGTTTATGTAAACGAAGATGATTTATTGCGTCTTGAGCAAGCCGAGAAAAATTGTCCGGCAAGAATTATAAATATTGGAAAAAATCAGTAAAAAGCCTCTGTAAAAATATTGTCTTCTTTTACGCCTATTTTTTTTAATTCCGCCCATAAACCATTCACGAATCCAACCGGTCCGCATATAAAATAATGCTTTTTATCAAAAAATTTTAAGTGTTTTTTCAGACTTTCCGAGTTGATTCTTTCAAACTCTTTAATTGTGGGATGTTTTATTTTTTCCCTCGTTAAAAAGTGGGTTATTTTAAATTTGCGGAATTCAGACGACAATTTTTCCAGCTCTTTAAAAAATACGATATCATTTTTCGTTTTATTGCTGTATAAAAGATGAATGTTTTTATCCAAGCCTTTTTGCGAAAAATCTTTGATTATGCTGTAAAAGGGAGTGATGCCGACGCCGCCGGCCAAAAAAACAAGTTCTTCCGCGCCGTTATTCGGATAAAAAAATCCTTGGGGTTCGTTTGTTTTGATTTTGTCGCCTGTTTTTAAATCGTGAAGCGCTCCGGAGACCCTTCCTATTTTTTTTACCGTAATGGACAGAAAATTTTCGCGCGGCGGACTTGAAATCGTATAAGCCCTCTTCAGATCGGACAATTCATTATTTATCAATTCAACCATTACGAATTGGCCGGCAAAAAAAGAAAATATTTTTCCTTTCTCCGGCAGGAATTTTAAAGTCACAACGTCGTCAGTCTCTTTTATTTTTTTCTTGAGTATAAAAATATTGTTTTTCATTTTATTTTTTTGCGTTTCTTAAGTAGTCCGTCGCAGCTTCTTTTAAAGCCAAATGTCCCAAGACAGAACAGTGGAATTTTCTGTCAGGCAAGCCGCCTAATCTTTCCAGTATTTGTTGAGGTTTTAAATTCATCGCTTTTTCGACCGGCATGCCGCCTTTTTCCGTTACCATTATGGACATCATTGAAGTGGAGGCGATTGCCGAGGCGCATCCGAAAGTGCGCCATTTGCAGTCTTTGATTCTTTTTGTCTCCGGGTTCACTTTTATGTATACCATCATCATATCGCCGCAGACGGGACTGCCGGCGGCCCCCATGCCGTCGGCTTCATAATCGTCGTTAAGCAGAATGTTTCTCGGATGGAAAAAATGGTCCTTGACGATATCGCTGTAAATCCAGCTTTCTAATTTCGACTTGCATTTGTTTTTCACCGTTGCGTTAATTGTTTTTTTGCGATTTTTTTTCATCTTAAGGAAGATGCCGTTTTAAGCTTTTTGACCGCTTGCGGCAAAATTTTCAAAACATAATCAATGTCTTTTTTTGTCGTTTTTCTGCCCAAAGTAAATCTTATGTTGCTGTGTGACAGTTCGGGAGAAATATCTATCGCGGAAATTACGTGCGACGGCTCAAGGTCGGACGCGCTGCAAGCAGATCCGGTTGAAGCGAAAATTCCGTATTTATCAAGCATTAACACCAGCGATTCGCCTTCAATTCCTTTTATTGAAACATTGACGTTGTTTGGCAGTCTTTTTGCGGGGTGGCCGTTAAGGCGGCAATCCGGTATTGATTTTATAATGTTTTTTATAAAATAATTTCGCAAATTTGTAAGACGTTTATTTTCTTTGAATTTTAGTTTTTCGGCTAATTTAAACGCTTCGACAAACCCGATAATTGAAGCCAAGTTTTCCGTTCCGGCGCGTAAGCCCCATTCTTGTTCTCCGCCGATAATAATCGGTTCCAATTTTATTCCGCTTTTAACGTACAAGCAGCCGATTCCTTTCGGGCCGTAAATTTTTGAACCGTTTAAAGTCATAAGGTCAACGCCTAATTTATTGACGTTTAAGTCCAACACCCCGGCTGCTTGGCAGGCGTCGGTGTGAAACAAGGGAAGGCCTTTATTTTTAAAAATTTTTATAATTTTGGAAATTTCGGCAATCGGTTGGATGGCGCCGATTTCGTTATTGGCAGTCATTATTGAGATTAAAATGGTGTCTTGCTTTATTGATTTTTTTAATTCCGATATTTTAATTAATCCACTTGAATCCACATTTAAATAAGTAATTTCAAATCCATCGCGTTTCAGTTTTTTTGCGGCTTCAAGCACGGCTTTATGTTCTATTTTTGAGACTATAATATGTTTGCCCTTACTCCTGTTTCCGTAAGCGGTTCCCAAAACAGCCAAATTGTCCGTTTCCGTGCCGGAACCGGTAAATATTATCTCTTCCGGTTTGGCGTTTAATATTTCGGCGATGTCGTGTTTGGCGTTTTTAATAATGGATTTTGATTGTCGCCCCATTTTATGCATGGAAGACGGATTGCCGAAATATCCCCGGAGGCAGGGTATCATTTTTTTTAGAACAGCAGGGTCAAGGTAAGTTGATGCCGCGTAATCAAGATAAACGCTTTTCATGTTTTTCGTCGTTATCAAATCCAAAAGTGCTTTCAACGATAAAATTAGGCCTCTTTTTGGTTTCTATAAAAATGGAATTTACGTACAGCCCCAAAATGCCGATGGCCAGAAGATTAAGGCCGCCCAGAAACAGCATCGTTACCATTATGGCCGACCAGCCCGGAAGATTGTGCCCCAAAATTTTTTTAACCACAACGTAAATTAAAAAGAAAAAAGCGCCGGTTGACATCAAAAATCCCAAAAATGACGCCAGTTTAAGCGGCGCGTCGGAAAAAGAAATCAGGGCGGAATTGAAAAAATTACTTATCACTTTTTTGCCAAAAACCGGAAACTTCGTTTTTCCGGCGGATCGTTTCTCTCTGTTATATTCAATGGTCGTTTGTTTAAATCCAATCCAATTTATTAAACCGCGAACAAACGGTCTGTTTTCTTTTAATTGGATTAAATGGTCAACGGCTCGTCGGGAAAGCAGTTTAAAATCTCCTGTTTCGGGCTGGATATCAATTGAAGAGAATTTTTTAAGGATAAAATATCCCAATTTTGTTATTAAAAGCTTTACGCGGGATTCGCCGTCCCGGGATTTTCTTTTTGTGTGGACTACATCGGCTTTTTGCTCATTACGGGCGCGAAGCATTTCCGGAATCAATTCGGGAGGATCCTGAAGGTCGGTGTCCATGTACACCAAGACGTCGCCTTTGGCATATTGCATCCCGGCCATAACGCAGGGAGAAACTCCGAAATTGCGGGACATATTGATTATTTTAATGTCTTTATTGTTGTGCGCTTCGGACAATAAGATTTCCAGCGAACGGTCGGTGGAGACGTCGTTCACGAAAATTAATTCGTAGCCGCCAATCGCGTTCTTTGTTTGTTCGGCAAGTAAAACTTTTCTTAATCGTCTTATTAATTCCGGCAACACTTCCTCCTCGTTCCTAAAAGAAAGCACTATCGAGAGATAGTTATTGAATTTAGAAGATTTCCGGACTTTGTCTTGATTTTTCGTTGTCATAAAATACGAAATTCACCGCCAAATTATTTGACAAAATTTTAATATTTTTATATAACGTCATTAGTTGTTTTAATATTTTAATATAGTAATGTTAATTTGTAAATTTAGTCAAAGGAGGTGATGGCAGTGGCTGATATTATTGTTATTGGCGCCGGCGTAGTCGGTTTGGCAACCGCCTTAAAACTAAAAACCATTTTCCCGGATAAGAAAGTTGTTGTTTTGGAAAAAAATGGGCGTCCTTTTGCGGAAGCGAGCCGTTTTAACAGCGGGGTTATTCATTCCGGCATCCACCAAAAGCCGGAATTCCTTAAATCCAAGCTGGCTCGCCGAGGCGGTCCGATGCTGATTGATTTCTGTAAAAAAGCGGAAGTTCCCTTCCGCAAATCAGGAATGCTGATAGCGGTAGCTTCGGAAGATTTGCTGGGTTTGTGGAGCGAGGCGAAATTGTTGCGGCTTCTTTACAAAAACAGCCGCCAGCAGAAAATTCCGCTTCAATTTTTAACCGGTCGGCAGATTAAAAGACTGGAGCCGAACGTCAGAGCCGCTTTCGGGCTTTATTTGCCGGAAATTTTTGTTGTTGACCAAATTGAATTGGGCAGAAAATTGCTTGAAGCGGCAAAAGAAAGGGGAGCGGAATTTGTTTTTAACGCTGAAATATCGGCTATCAGGCGAAGGCGGAAAACATACGAATTGGTTTTTGACAAACAAAGCCTTGGCGCCGAAACAGTCGTTAATTCAGCCGGCATAAACGCCGACAGAATCGCCGGTCTCGCCGGATTTAAAAAATATAATATTTTCCCTTATCGGGGAGAATATTATGAGGCAATCGGCGGGAAAAGCGAATTGATTCGTTCCGTCTTGGTTTATCCGGCGCTTCGGCCCGGTCATCCGGTTAAAGGAATTCATCTGACTAAAACCGCGGACGGCCGTTTGCTTGTCGGCCCAAACGTCAGCTCTTGGCTAAAAAAAGAAGATGATTTTTCTGTCCGGACTCCGCCGAAAGAGTTTTTGAAAGCGGCCGGAAAATTTTTGCCGGACCTGGGAATCGGCGACTTGCGTTGGGCGTATTCCGGACTTCGCGCGAAAATTAATCCCGGAGTCGGCGAAGACGACTTCGTGATAAAATGCGAGGCGAGAAATCCGACCTTTATTAATCTCGTCGGCATTGAATCTCCCGGCCTCACCGCCTCCTTCGCGATTGCCGAGGAAGTGGCTCGGCTGATTGACGACGTCGCATAATAGCGGCGTCTTTTTTTATCCCCGCATAAAAACTTATATGGGGGATAAATTTGATTAATGCCGCAATTTTATTTATGATTTAAAATTATGTTTAGCAAAAAGCGTTTGCTGGCCGCGGTGTTTTTATTGGCGTTACTGGCTTCATTTTTTTTCCTAAAAAAGACAAACATATTAAACGCCGAAGATATTATTGTATTTCTTAAAAATTATCCCGTACTGGCTCCGTTTTTGTTTGTTTTCATTTATGTTTTTATGATTGTTTTATTAATTCCCACTCTTCCGATGAATCTCGGCGTCGGTTTTCTGTGGGGAGGGTTTTTCGGCGGCATTATGGCTTTAATCGCCGTTTCTTCGGGAGCGGCAATATCTTTTTTTATTTCCCGTTATCTTTTTCACGATTATTTCAACAGGAAATTCAACAATCAGTTTTGGCAATGGCTTAAAACGCGGATGCAGAAACATGATTGGAAAATCGTCGTTTTTACGCGCGTCAATCCGGCTTTTCCGTTTGCTCTTACGAGTTATTTTTTCGGCTTGACTCCCATTTCTTTTTTGAAATTTATTTTATCAACCGTCTTGCCGGTGGCCTTTCCGGCTTTTTTGTTCGCTTATCTCGGGCATTCAATCGGCGGGATTATTGTGGGAGAGGAAACGAATCAAATTCTGCGGAAAATTTTTATTATTTCAGCTCTGTTTGTTTTTATGTTAATATTTTACATCGCGGCAAAAAATTACTTTAAGACAAAAAATGAAAACAACACTTTTGGTTCTGACGTTAAATGAAATAAACGGCATGAAAGCGATTATGCCGCGAGTTAAAAAAGAATGGGTTGACCAGATTATTGTTTTGGACGGCGGCTCAACTGACGGAACGATAGAATGGGCCAAAGAAAACGGCTATTTCGTTTATGTTCAAAAACAGCGTGGATTCAGACATGCTTATACTGAGGTTTTACCGTATATTGAAGGCGACGTTGTTATTACTTTTAGTCCGGACGGCAATTCCATACCGGAATTAATTCCGGATTTAATCAATAAAATGAAAGAAGGATACGATATGGTAATCGCTTCGCGCTATTTTGGAAATGCCAAAAGCGAAGACGATGACATTATAACCGGTTTTGGAAATTGGCTGTTCACAAGAACGGTTAATTTGCTTCACGGCGGCCGTTATACTGACGCAATGGTCATTTACCGCGCTTACAAAACGCGGATTATTTATGATTTGGAACTTGATAAAGACGAAGGATATAAAACAGCCGAGAAGCTTTTCCGCACAAAAATCAGCTGGGAGCCGTTGCTTTCGGTCAGAGCCGCCAAAAGAAAACTGAAAGTCGCCGAAATTGCCGGCGACGAACCGCCGCGAATAGGCGGCGAAAGGAAACTGAAAGTCATCAAATGGGGAGCGGCTTATTATTTTCAGTTTATAAGAGAATTATTTTTCTGGAAATAGCATATTTGGCGCAGAATTACTTTTTCACAAACACATAGTAATCCGGCCGGTTCATTAGGTTTTCGTTTATGAGCGCGCCGCCGGATTTTTGGGCTTGAGACATTCTTTTTAACAAAAGATATTTAACCAATATTTTTAAGTTGATGTTCGGGAAAGCTAAAGGACTGCGGGTTTGAAAAACTAATTCGTAATTCTTTTTCAGCGATTCAAGGTAGTTTTTGCTTGGATTGATTTTCGTGCTTTGCGGCGAGACAATCAAATAATCGCCGCTTTTTATTGTGTCAATTTCATCTCTTTGAAAAACCGTAAAAGGGAATTGAATTTTTGATTCAAGAGGCGAGATATTTTCAGTTTCAACGTTTGATTTAAGGTCAAATCGTTTTTCGGAAAGCCCCTTAAATCGGAGAAATTCCGCCAGCACGAAATAAGCGCCTCGGCCCGTAGCCCGGTCAACGCCGTCCATAAAGATATTGGCTCGTTCCGACGGATGTTCAGAGCTTATGTTTTGAATCAAAAAGTCCAAAGTTTTATTGAAATTAATCGGCAAGTATTTGTAATAAGTCAGATAATGAAGTCCGGTTGGAAGCGTGTTAAAAACAAGGACAAGAGCGGTTAGAAAAATCGCGCCTTTCCAGAAAAACGTTTTTGTTTCCGGTTGCCCGAAAAAATAAATTAAAGCGGGAACGGCAAAAATGTAAGCCGGAAGCATATAGTACGGCCCGTAGATGTTAAGGATAAAAAACGCCAGCGCGTATGCCGAACCGGCCGCCAGCAAAGAGTCGTAAAAAGGTTTTGTTTCTTCGCGTTTGATAAACACTTTATATGCCCGCCAAGCGGTCAACGGCAGTAATAATAAGATAATTATCGGGTCGGAGAAAAACGTGTAATTAAAGATATTTTTGAACAATACGAGATATTTGTTGTAAATCGCGCTTATATAAGTGGTTTCTCCTAAATTGAGATAGATATAAAAATAATAAATAGCGATATACGCGAATGAACTTAATAAAAGCAAGCCGTTAAAAAATTTCGTTTTTAAATTTGATTTTCTCCAAGAAAGCAGAAGGTAAGAAAAAGCAAAAGCGCCGATAGCGATAAAAGCGGTTTCTTTGTAATAGATCGCCAAGTTGGCGAATAAGACGCCGAGCGCGAGATAAGTTGTTTTTTGGGTTTTAAGATAATAAAGACAACAAAGCAGAAAAGCGGCGAGAAAAAAGATAACATCCCGTTCGTTCATTTGCAGGCGGAAAAACGGAATAGTGAACGCCGGCAGAAAAGAAATTAAAATCGTTAACGCGTATATCAGCAGCCGGCTTTCCGTAAAATGTTTAAGGATTTTTATCAGTAAAAAAATCAATAACGCAAATTGAACGGCATGAAAAAAATAGTACCAAAAAGGAGAAGGCGAAGACGAGAAAAGCCCGAAAAAGTTGTATTCCATCGCGGCCAAAGGCGTAAAGCGGCCCAGGCCGGCGGTGTCGTAATAAGGGAAATCGGCGCTGTAATATAAAATCGGTTCGCCTGACTGAAGGGTTCTTAAAAATATGAAATCGTCGGTCGGGCCGAGCGCCGGACTGATTATGATAATAAGCGCGTAGCCCGCTATAAAAAGCGAAAAAATCGCGGTTAATAAATTTTGTCTTAACCAACCCGCGTTCATTTGAGTAATTATATCCCATATAGTATAATGTTTAAATATTTGTTTTTAGGAAGATGGAAAAACAGGCGAAAATATACATTGCCGGCCACGAAGGAATGCTTGGTTCAGCCATTAGGAGAATTTTTGGGGAAGGCGGCTATTCAGATATTATTGTAAAAAATTCCGGCGAACTTGATTTATCGGACAGCGCGGCGGTAGCCGAATTTTTTAAAAAAGAAAAACCGGATTATGTTTTTATGGCCGCTTCCAAAAGCGGCAGTATTCAGGCGAACATTAAATATCCGGCAGAGTTTATTTACGAAAATCTGGTTATTCAAAATAATATCATCCATAACGCTTATTTGAGCGGCGTTAAAAAACTTTTGTTTTTCGGCGCGTCTTGCGTCTATCCAAAAGATTCGCCTCAGCCGATAAAAGAAGAATATTTTTTAACCGGCGAGCTTGAGCCGACGAACCGGCCGTATGCCGTTGCCAAAATCGCCGGCATTGAAATGTGCCGCGCTTATAATAAACAATACGGAACAAAATTTATTCCCGTCGTGCCGGCGACGCCCTACGGCCCAAACGACCATTTTGACTTGGAAAAATCCCACGTTCTTTCCGCTCTTATTAGAAAATTTCACGAAGCTAAAATGAACGGCGATAAAGAAATAACGCTTTGGGGCAGTGGTTTGCCGGCCCGCGAATTTATTTATATTGACGATTTAGCAGAGGCCTGTATTTTTATTATGAATACCGCTGACGATCGGGACTTAATCAATATCGGTGCCGGAACGGATATCGCCATTAAAGAATTGGCCGAAAAAATTAAAGCCATCGCCGGATTTCAGGGAGAAATAAAATGGGACGTTTCAAAGCCGGACGGCGCCATGAAAAAATTATTAGATACCAACCGTTTGCGGTCATTGGGCTGGAGTCATAAAATTGATTTAGACGAGGGGATAAAAAGAACTTATCAATGGTTTGTTGGTAATTTTAACAGATTATGATCAGCACAGAATTTTTAAAAGAAAAAGCTCTCTGGGCAAGAAAAGAAACGCTTAATATTCACCGTTTGGCTCCGGAAACGCGCCTTGCTTCGTCTTTGTCAGACGTTGAGATATTCGTCGTTTTGTATTACGGCGGGATTTTGAAATTTGACCCGAAAAATCCGAGCTGGGAAGAGCGGGACAGATTTATTATCAGCAAAGGACACGGAGCGATTTCTTTGTATCCGATTCTGGCGGATCTGGGATTTTTTGACAAAAGCGAACTGGCGAAAGTCGGTCAAGCAGGTTCTTTTTTGGGCGGCATTCCGGACACGATGATTCCGGGATTTGAAACTATTAATGGCGCTCTGGGGCACGGATTGGGCGTGGCTTGCGGAACGGCGATTGCTCTAAAAATAAAAAAATCCGACTCAAAAGTTTTTGTTTTGATGGGCGACGGAGAACTTTTTGAGGGAGCGGTATGGGAAGCGATTATGTTCGCCGGCCATCACAAACTAAATAATCTTATTTTGATTATTGATAACAATAAAATTTCAATGCTTGATTATTGCCGGAATATCGTTGATTTATCGCCTTTGGAGGAAAAATTCAAAATTTTCGGCTGGGAAACAGGAGTTATAGACGGCCATAATATGGAAAGCGTTTATAATTCGTTAAAGAATTTAAAAGAGAAAAAAAGCGATAAGCCGGAAGTTTTAATAGCCGACACCATCAAAGGCAAGGGCGTTCCGCAGCTTGAAAACGATGTTTTATGTCATATCAAGTCGTTGAAAGAAGAAGAAATTACCAAAGCAATCGGTGAATTAAAATGAACTCCGCTCAATCAAAAACAATGAGGGATGCCTTTATTGAGGCGATTTATGAGAAAATGCGCGAAAACGAACGGATTTTTTTCTTATCCGCGGATTTCGGCTCGCCGGCGCTTGATAAATTAAGAGAAGATTTTGAAGACCGGTTTATTAATGTGGGAATAGCCGAACAGAATTTAATCAATGTGTCCGTTGGCTTGGCTCTGGAAGGAAATATTGTTTACGCTTACGCCATTGCGCCTTTTATCACGATGAGGGACTATGAACAAATAAGACAAAGTTTGGCGATTTCCAGCCAGGTAAGACCCGTCAACGTAAATCTCATCGGAGTGGGAGCCGGATTAAGTTATGATGTTTCCGGTCCAACTCATCATTGCATGGAAGACATCAGTGTTATGCGGCTGTTGCCGAATTTTACGGTATTTTCGCCGAGCGACCGGCTCTTGGCAAAAAAATTCATTGATTATTCAATTAACGTGAGAATGCCGAAATATCTGCGATTTGACAGCAAGGCTCTGCCGGAGATTTATGATAATATCAACGATTTGAAAATTGAAGAAGGATTTTATGAGCTGGTAAAAGGCAAGAAAGTTTGTCTGGTTTCCACCGGTTTTATGACGCATCGGGCATTGAAAGCGGCGAAAGAACTTCAAGATGTCGGGGTGGTTGACGTGTTTATGCTAAAACCCGTCAATGAAAAGTTATTGTTGGAAACTCTTAAAGAATACGCCTATATTATTACCATTGAAGAAGGATTTATCGGCAATGGCGGTTTGGACGCCCTGATTTCAAAAGTTATTTTGGACAACCAATTAAATATCAAATTAAAAAGAATGGGCTTTAACGACAAATACGTTTTTGAATTGGGCGGCAGGGATTATTTACATAAATTGAATAACTTAGACGAGGAGGCTATCATTAAAGCAATAAAAGATTTTGCTGTTTAATGTTATGAAAGAAATAAAATATTATCTTGCCGAAGACACGATAGATAGAAATGATATAGACGCCTTAATTGATTGGTTGAAAACTTATCCGCGGCTCACCAAAGGCGAGTTGACTTTGAGTTTTGAAAAAAAATGGAGTGATTGGCTTGGGGAAGAGTATTCGGTATTTTGTAATTCCGGCTCTTCCGCCAATTTATTGATGTATTACGCTCTTTTGCTTTCCGGCGTTCTGAAAAATAAAAAAATAATCGTTCCGAGCGTTGGCTGGGCAACCACTATCGCGCCGGCGATTCAACTCGGTTTTGAGCCGATAATGTGCGAAGCGGACAAAGATACCTTCGGTCTTGATCTGAATCATTTGGAAGAATTACTGAAAAAACACGAGCCATCAACCGTTATCATGGTTCAGGTTTTGGGAGTGCCGCACAAAATGGACGAACTGCTCGCGCTTAAAGAGAAGTACGGATTTGTTCTGCTTGAAGACGCCTGCGCCGCCATGGGTTCTTCTTATCGCGGCAAAAAAGTCGGAACTTTCGGCGATATGAGCAGTTTTTCTTTTTATTTCGGCCACCAGATTTCCACTATTGAGGGTGGAATGGTTTCAACGAATAATGAAATTTTTAATGACTTGCTTTTGATGCTGCGGAGCCATGGTTGGAGTAAGGACTTAGATAAGGAAAGACATAATGAACTTGTCAAAAAATACGAGATTAACGATTTTCATTCCCCGTTTGTTTTTTACGAGCCGGGCTTTAATCTTCGTTCCACGGACTTAAACGCTTTTTTGGGTATCCGACAGATTGACAAGATGGATTGGTTAGTTAGCCGCCGGAGCGAAAACCATAATCTTTATAAAAAATTGTTCGGCGAGCGTTTGTATTTTCAAAAAGCGCCGCCGGATTCAGTCATCTGCAGTATTCATTTTGGCGCTTTGGCAAAAGATATTGATGAGCGAAGAAAAATCGTTGAGGCGCTTGGAGAAAACGGCGTTGAAACGAGAATTTTTTCCGCCGGCAATTTGGGCCTTCATCCGTTCTGGTTTGAGAGGTACGGTAAAGCGTCATTTCCGATGGCTGACAGAATTCATCATACGGGTTTGTTTTTGCCGAACAACCCTTCGCTTAAACCGGAAGACATAGAATTTATTGCCAAAGTCGTTTTAAATAGCGTAAAATAACAATGTTATGGCTAAAATTTTAGTAACCGGCGCCGCCGGATATATAGGTTCGGTTCTCGTTCCGGAATTGTTGAAAAAGGGGCACGAAGTCGTTGCCGTTGATAATTTTATGTACAATCAGGCGCCCCTTTTGGATGTCTGTAATTACAAGACATTTACGGTTGTTCGCGGCGACGCGCGCGACAGAGATTTGATTTCAAAACACATTCAAGGCGCGGATTTCATTATTCCTTTGGCTTGTCTTGTGGGTGCGCCTTTATGCGCCAAAGATCCGGCAGCGGCAAAGAGCGTTAATTTTGACGCGATAAAGATGATTTTGGAGCTTCGCCGGCCGGAGCAAAAAATTATTTTCCCCAACACCAACAGCGGTTACGGCATCGGCCAGAAAGGAATTCATTGCGACGAAACAATGCCGCTTAATCCGATTTCTTTGTACGGCCAGCTTAAAGTTGAAATTGAAAAAATGCTTCTTGAGGCCGGAAACGTCGTAACTTTCAGGCTAGCGACTGTTTTCGGGGTCAGTCCGCGGATGCGTCTTGATTTATTGGTGAACGATTTTACTTACCGCGCGGTTAATGACCACTTTGTCGTGCTTTTTGAAGCGCATTTTAAAAGAAATTACATTCATGTCCGCGATGTGGTTCGCGTTTTTATTCACGCGATGGATAATTTTGAAACGATGAAAAACGAACCTTACAATGTCGGATTGAGCGACGCCAATTTGAGCAAAATGGAATTGTGCGAGGAAATAAAAAAACAATCGCCGAGTTTTTATTTCGTTGAAGCGAAAATCGGCGAAGATCCGGATAAAAGAGATTATATCGTCAGCAACGAGAAAATTGAAAAGACGGGTTTTAAGCCGCAGATCTCGCTTCAGGACGGAATCGCGGAACTGACGAAGGGTTATCAGATTGTCAAAAGAAATCAGTTTGCGAATGTTTAATGTTTGACTTAGATTGATAATTTCGGCATACTATTGTCGGAATTATTTTTGACAACTTAATACGGTACGGGACATAACAAAAGGTGCAAAAGGAGGTTTGAAATGAAGAAAAAACTGGATGTTTTGTTTGTCGTTCCGGGCGCGCACAAGAAAGTGTTTCAGAGATTGGCTGGTGATTTCTCGGCGATTGAACCGCCGATCTTGGCGGGATTATTCGCGAATCATTTAAGGATGATAAAAGGATGCGACGTTGCCATTATTGATATGCCGGCATTGGGAGAGGTGACTTGCGGGGCGGTAGCTGAATTGGTTTCGGCTCACAATCCTTACCTCGCAGTTATGATGGTGTACGGTCATCAGCCGTCGGCGTCAACCCAGACAATGCCCGCGGCCAGATCGGTTTGCCAAGCCATCAAAGAAAGAAGGCCGGATATTAAAATATTGATAACCGGCACGCATCCCGCGGCATTGCCTCAGCGAACGCTTATTGAAGAACCCGTTGATTTTGTTTGCGACGGAGAAGGTCTTGCCACTATTTGTGAGGCATTGCGGGTTTTGAAATCCGGAAATTATAATTTCAGCAATGTAAGTAATCTGTGGTATTGTCAAAACGGAACGCCTGCGAGATCCAATGTTTCGGCGTCCCTCATCGGCAATCTTGACGCTGAATTTATTCATGGAGTTGCTTGGGATTTACTGCCGATGAACAGCTACCGGGCGCACAACTGGCATTGTTTTGACGACATTGAGCGCCGGAGTCCTTACGCCGCCATTTATACCAGTTTTGGTTGTCCCTATGCTTGCAGTTTTTGCTGTATTAACGCGCCTTTCGGAAAACCTTCGTACAGGATGTTTTCTCCGGATTGGGTAGTTCGGGAAATTGACATTCTTGTCAATAAATATGGCGTCAGAAATATTAAAATTATTGACGAGATGTTTGTGCTTAACCGGAATCACGTTCTTGGTATTTGCGATCGTATTATTGAGCGCGGTTATGACCTTAATATCTGGGCTTACGCGCGGGTAGATACGGTCAAAGATGAATATTTGGAAAAGCTTCAAAAAGCCGGTTTCCGATGGCTCGCGTTGGGCATTGAATCCGGAAGCAAGCATGTGCGCGACGGTGTAGAGAAGGGGCGGTTTGGCACGGCGGAAATTCTCCGTGTCGTCCGAAAGATTCAGGAGGCGGGCATCCGCGTGATCGGGAACTATATTTTCGGGCTCCCGGATGACAACCTCCTGTCAATGCAAGAAACGCTGGATTTGGCGATTGAAGCCAATTGCGAATTCGCGAATTTTTACTGCGCAATGGCTTATCCGGGTTCAAAGCTGCACGCTGTGGCCAAAAGAAATGGCTGGCCGCTCCCTGGCGATCCGGGTGGTCCCGGCTGGATTGGCTATTCTCAGCATTCTTATGAATGTTTGCCGTTGCCGACGAAAAATTTATCGGCAACGCAAGTTCTTCAGTTTCGCGATAATGCGTTTCGGGTTTATTTTTCCCATCAGAAATACCTAAAGATGATTGGGGAAAAATTCGGGACAAAAATCGTGAATCATATTAACAAAATGAACTCAGTTGTTCTCCGACGGAAACTGGTGCAATGACTGAGAAATCTTGGGCTTACCTTAAAGTAAGCCCGTTTTTTTATTTGATTTTAATCGCTTATCGTGTTAAATAATTATTATATTCAATAATTTTTAATTTTTATGGTTATCACCAGAACGCCTTTTAGGATTTCTTTTTTCGGCGGCGGAACCGATTATCCGGTTTGGTACAAAAATTACGGGAGAGGCGCCGCGCTTTCCGCTACCATCAATAAATACTGTTATCTTTCAGTTCGGCATTTGCCGCCGTTTTTTGAGCATAAAAGCCGCGTTGTTTGGTCAAAAATAGAATTTGTTAAAGAGATTGATGAAATTCAGCATCCGTCAGCAAGAGAAATTTTAAAGTTTTTAAACATTCAAAAAGGCGTGGAAATTCATCATAACGCCGATTTGCCGGCTCGTTCCGGTTTGGGCTCCAGTTCGTCTTTTTCCGTGGGGCTTCTTCATGCTTTGCATGCTTTAGACGGAAAGATGGTAACTAAAAGAAAATTGGCATTAGACGCCATTTATGTTGAGCAGGAAAGATTGAAAGAAAACGTCGGTTCGCAAGACCAGGTGGCGGCCGCTTTCGGCGGATTTAACAAAATTGAATTTGGCGGTCCTCAGGAAATCAGCGTTCGCCCCATTGTTCTAAATTCCGAAAAACTGAATTTATTTCAGGACCATTTAATGTTTTTTTTCACCGGTTTGTCAAGAAATGCTTCCGATGTTGCCGCCGAGCAGATTAAAAATACGCATAAAAAGACAGCCGAATTAGAGGCAATGTTGAAGATGACGGAAGAAGCTCTTAAAATTTTAAATAAAAACGATTCGCTGGATGATTTCGGCAAACTTTTAGACGAGAATTGGAAATTTAAAAAAAGTTTAAGTTCGCAGATCAGCACGGACTATATTGATGATATTTATAATGCCGGCATGGAGGCGGGCGCTCTCGGAGGCAAATTATTGGGCGCCGGCGGCGGCGGATTTATTTTGTTTTTTGTCAGGCCGGAACAGCAGGAGCGCGTAAGGGAAAAACTTAAAAAACTTCTTTATGTTCCTGTCAGGTTTGAAAATTTAGGCAGCCAAATAATTTATTATGCTCCTGAACATAGTTTCTAATATTGATGTTTTTATTCTCTGCGGCGGCAAGGGAGAACGGTTGCGCTCCGCGGTTTCCGACAGGCCGAAGGTTTTGGCCGATATAAACGGAAAACCGTTTCTGGAAATTCTTGTTGAAAATCTCACTGCTTTTGGTTTTAAGCGGATAATTTTGGGCGTTGGATATTTAAAAGAACAAATCATCGGCCATTTTAAGGATTACAATCTTAAAAATCCCGATTTAAAGATAGAATTTTCCGAAGAAAATCATCCCCTTGGAACCGGCGGAGCCGTAAAGAAAATTGAACCATTTATAAAAAGCGGGCATTTTATCGTAATGAACGGCGACGCCTTTTTTGATTTGGATTTCGGGAAATTTCACGATTATCATTTGAAAAACAATTCGTTGGTTTCCATCGCTCTTACGCGAATCGAAGACGCCAGCGACTGCGGAATTGTTGATTTAAACGATGGCGGCAGAATCACGGCTTTTAAGGAAAAAATTCCGGTCAAAAAGGCCGGCTTAATAAACGCCGGAATATATTTAATGAATAAAGAAATATTTTCTCATATGCCGTTAAAAGATGTTTTTTCTCTTGAGTATGATTTGTTTCCTCAAATTTTGGAACATTCTTGTTATGGCTTTATCGGCGAAGGGAAATTTATTGATATCGGCGTTCCGGATCGTTATAAAAAAGCCAAAAAGTTATTGACCAATAACCAATAATTCAATAACTTAATAACTAATGTATCGCCTTGCGATTTTAACTTCCCATCCCATTCAGTACCAGGCGCCGCTTTTCAAAAAACTGGCTGAGCGGCCGGAAATAGATTTAACCGTTTATTTTTGCTGGGATTTTGGAGCGGGAAAAAAAAGTTTAGACGCGGAATTCGGAAAAAAAATAAAATGGGACATTCCTTTACTGGAAGGTTATGAATATAAATTCCTGAAAAATTTTTCCTTGAAACCGTCCAGTGAATTTTTTGGGCAGATAAATTTCGGCATTATTAAGGAATTGCGGCAAAATAATTACGACGCGATTTTGGTTTTTGGCTGGAATTCTTTCACTAATTGGCTGGTTTTTTTAACGGCTTTTTGGCGCAAAACGCCGATATTTTTGCGCGGAGAAAATCCTCTGAATCAGGAATTTTTAAAGTCAGGATGGAAAATCAGATTAAAAAAAATAATTTTGGG
>ERZ1292623.1773-Hain-H51-01um-R1-1773-length-20233-cov-6_pt1 | contig 20233 bp, 21 predicted proteins | sample MGYA00564398_ERZ1292623 | MGnify/ENA primary metagenome ERZ1292623 (study PRJEB36523, sample SAMEA6512633) | groundwater metagenome | collected 2019-01-07 | study: AquaDiva: Metagenomics assemblies of 32 groundwater samples | reverse complement strand
CCATGAAAAAATCCACCCTCATCATCATAATACTCCTCATTGTAGCCCTTCTTGGTGGATGGTTTTTCTGGTTTATGTATTTACAAGGATCAAAAACAGAAAACCCCACAAATATACCAGAACCAAATAGCTTCAATCCATTAAACAGGGAACCTGCAATTACAAAACTAGTAGAAACACCAGAAAAGGTAGCCACAACTACTACAGAAATACCATCGAATACACCATTAAAATTACCAATTTTGCGTAAATTAAGCGATACACCAGTGGGAGGAATGGCCGCTAGTACCACAGCCAGCACAACCATAGTACGATTCATAGATAGGGGAGCAGGATATATATATGAAGCAAGTAATAAGAATAATAATATAGAAAATATTTCAAATACTACACTTCCGAGAATATATGAAAGTTATTGGAATAAAAATCTCAATGTATTAGTTTTGAGATATTTAAAACAAGATTCAAATACAATTACAAATTTCTATGCTGAAATAAGAAAGACGAGCACCTCTACATCAGTAACATCATTTGAAATAAAAGGAAAATATTTATCTACAGATATAAACGAGATAGTTGTAGCTCCTACAGGTGATAAGATATTCACTTGGAATATAGAGGGTGGGAGAGGAATGGGATATATATCCTCATTTGATGAGAAGAATAAAGTAAAAATAGCAGACACCCCTATTACCCAAGTACTCATCGAATGGCCAGAGATAAATACCGTAACGATAAATACAAAAGCTTCATCAGGAAATTATGGTTATTTATACTCTATAGATACAAAGACGGGAGCAATGAAGAAAATGCTCGGTGGCTTGCGTGGATTGTCAACAAAAATAAGTAAAGATATGAAGCAGACACTATTATCTATAACAAAAAGCACTGGTTTTAATACTTTACTATACAATAGTAAAGATGAATCTGGACGGGAAGTAATATTCAAAACATTAGCAGATAAATGTGTATGGAGTACACTTAGAAAAAACGAGATATATTGTGCTGTTCCGACAAATATTCCAGATGGAGATTATCCTGATGATTGGTATAGAGGAAATGTGCAATTTGTAGATCAGATATGGCATCTAGACACCATTACAGGTGAAGTACATCTCCTTGCAAATCCTCTCAATCTAGCAAATGAACTAATAGATGCAACACAACTCATATTAGATCAGAAAGAAAAATTCCTTTATTTTATAAATAAAAGAGATTTGACACTTTGGTCATTGGATTTAAATAGATAGATTATAGAGGTTGATGTTTTTTTAGATGTCTACGTACAACTATTTCTTGACCTAGAGTAAATAAACTACTAACCGTCCAATAAAGGGCAACTACAGCAGACACTTTATAAGAAATAAAAAAAACTATAACAGGAAATATATATTTCATATTCTTCATCATATTTTGCATCATTTCAGCCTGAGAGACTAAATTTGATTTGTTTTGTGTTTGATTTACTGAAACAGATAAAGAAAAGTGTAATTGTAAGTATTGTGCCACCGCTGCGGCTATTGATAATATAAAACTTTTAGAACCTATATTGAATAATCCTAAGAAATTCATATTGACTACAGGTGTAGTCACGAAACCATATAAAAGCTCAGTATTTACAGAAGGAAGTCCTGAACTGACAAATATTGAATAGAGAGCATAGATTATAGGTAATTGTATTAAAATAACCAAAAAGCTCGAAAATGGGTTCACTCCTTTTGTTTTATAAAGCTCCATCACTTTCAAGGCTTGTTGTTGTCGATCAGGTATTGTTTGTTTTAATCTATTTAATTCAGGTTCGATTTCTTTCATTTTGACTTGAGTGACTATAGCTTTTTTTGAAAGAGGAAATAGTACAAGGCGTATAATAATAGTAAAAAGAATTACAGCAATACCAGCATCAATCCACGGAATAATATCCATCAAAAAAATAAGCCCATTATATAGGGGGTTGAATACGATATTATTGTAAATAAAAGAAAACATATATATAACTATTCTACTTTAAAATTCCAGATTTAACAAAGGCTTTTTGTATTTCTTCTCTTAAGGACTTAAAGGACATTTTTTCAGAACCACCCTTCATAATCACAGCGACATGTACAGAAGGAATTGTCCTTGAACTTAAGGATTCAATTATAGAGTAAATTCTGCGTCTTATTTTATTCCTTAGAACCGCCAATTTTGCCACTTTTTTCGGTATAGATACAGAAAAACGATTTGTTCTAAAACCGTTTAAAATATAAAGTAGAGTGAATTGTGTATTGTAAACTAGCCCTTTTTCTAAGGTTTCTTTGAATAAATTCGTTGATAATCTTTTCGAACTGGAAAGCATATTATACCGCTATCCTCTTTCGTCCTTTTGTGCGTCGACGTTTCAATACATTCCTTCCTGTAGAGGATTTAGATCTTACAAGAAATCCATGCGTTCGTGCTCGCTTCCTTTTTTTGGGTTTATATGTAAATGACATGATTACGCTACTATACATTACGTTGGAAAAAATTTCAATAGCCTCAAAAATTTCAAAAAATACTATTCCACATGTTATCAACATGTTAATAGACTTTCCACAAGTTTTCTATTTTATAAACAAGTATATACTTATGATCATGAAAGATCATATTGAATTATGGGAGCGTGCTCTTGTAGATATAGAACTTGCTGTTTCTAAGGCAAATTTTTCCACATGGTTTAAAGATGCACATATAGTTAAATACGAAGAGGGGACAATCTTTCTTGGGGTTCCTAATTCATTCATTCAAGAATGGATGTATAAAAAGTTTCATACAACAATTCTTAAAGTATTGAGACAATTAAACGATCAAGTACGGGCATTGGAATATATTATTATAAAAGAAGTAGATAAGAAGAAATTGGAAGAAAGCATTAAAAAGGCTCAGGCTAGCCCTACTATATCGATGCCTCTTCAAGATTTCTATATAAATAAAGAGGATAATCTAAATCCTCGATATGTCTTCGACACATTCATAGTCGGACCATTTAATGAGCTTGCACATGCAGCATCAAGATCTGTAGTGAAAAATCCTGGGGGTACATACAATCCACTTTTCATTTACGGAAATACCGGACATGGTAAAACACATTTAATACAAGCCATAGGAAATCATATAAAAAAAGATTTTTCACAGAAGAAAGTCTTCTATTTAACATCTGAAAGATTTGGATCAGAGTATTTTTCATCATTACAAACAAACACTACACAAAAATTTAAAGAGAGATATAGAAAATATGATGTGATTATTATGGATGATATACAATTTTTCTCTAATAAAGAGAAATTTCAGGAGGAGCTTTTTCATCTTTTCGAAACTTTCTATCAAAGTAATAGGCAACTAGTCTTTTCATCAGATAAACATCCAAATTTTATAATGAATCTAGGGGATAGACTGAGATCTAGATTTAGTCAGGGTATGATTATAGATATACCAGCACCAGACCATGAATCCAGGGCTGCTATTTTAAGAGCTAAAAGCCTAGCAAATAATGTGGATCTGGATCAGGAAATAATAAACTTCCTAGCTCATAACATAGAAAGTAATATAAGAGAGCTTGAGGGCGTTGTAAATGCGATTGTCTGCCAAACACAACTTAAAAAGAGATCTTTATCCTTATTAGAAATCAAAAATCTAATAAAAAACAGTACTAAACCAAAGAAAAACATAGCGGTAAAGGATGTAATTAAGTTGATATCTAGTTTCTATAATATTAGTGAAAGTAGTGTTTATGATAAAACCAGAAAAAAAGAAGTGGTAAAACCACGACAGATAATAATGTATATACTTCGTGAAGACTTTAATGTATCCTTCCCATCGATTGGAGAAAAGCTTGGTGGTAGAGACCACACCACTGTTATTCATTCATGTGAGAAGGTAAGGGATGATTTAAAAACAAATCCTTTATTAGTGGATGAAATATCACAAATCCGAGCAATGATGTAGTTTATTAATAAGACTGTGAAGAAGTTGTTGATTGATTGGGGTAAAAATTAAATTTAAATAAATATTTTTAAATAAATAGAAATTTATTAAAATAAAACAAATAATTATCAACATGATTAATATAAAAAATAACCCCAAGAATAAAAGTAAAATAAGGTTATCACCATATCCACAGAACTAATAGTAATAATAAGTATTTATATAAATAAAAGAACAAAAATGAAAATAGAGTGTGTACAAGAAAAATTAAGGGAAGGAATAAAATATGCCGAAAGAATTACAGGTAAGCATATGACTTTACCAGTTCTATCATGTTTAATTATAGATGCATCTCAAAAGAATAATATAATTTTAAAAGCTACAAATCTAGATTTAGGAATTGAAGTCACAATTCCTGCAAAAATAGAAGAAACAGGAATTATTGCTATTAATGGATCTATCATTAATTCCTTTATTGAAAATATTATAGGAGGAGAAAAGGGAATAAAACTAGAAGTTAATGAAGGGAATTTGAAGATTATTACTCAAAGTGGGTCTGGAACGATTAAAACAGTTCCATATGAAGATTTTCCTAGTATCCCTAAGGTTTCTACTAAGATTTCTTTTTTGATAAATGGTGAGCATTTTGTAAAAGGATTAAAATCTGTTTGGTATAGTTCATCTATCTCTAGTATAAAGCCAGAATTATCAAGTGTTTATATATATTGTGATGGAGAATTTGTTGTTTTTGTTGCTACTGATTCATTTAGACTTGCTGAAAAAAAGATAAAAATGAAGAAAAATAAGGATTTTGGACAGATTCTCATACCATATAAGAATATTCCAGAAATCATTCGAACATTGGAATCTATAAACGATGAAATTGAGGTTTGTTTGGATAAAAATCAAATTTCTTTTAATTATAAGGGAGTATATTTGATTTCAAGGGTTATTGATGGTGTTTTTCCTGACTATAAACAAATTATTCCGAAGAATAATACAACAGAAGTTACTGTTTTAAAGCAAGATATGATAAATGCTATGAAACTTTCAAATATCTTTTCAGATAAATTTAATCAAATTAATTTCAAAATAAATCCATCTCAAAGAGTTTGTGAAATAAAAACAAAAAACAATGATATTGGAGAAAATATTACAAATTTAGATTCAGCAATAACAGGAGAGTTTGTTGATATTAATTTTAATTGTAAATATATTATAGATTGTTTCCAATCAATCGATTCTGATAGTATTTGTTTATATTTTAATGGTCTCAATAAGCCAATGATTATAAAACCAGTTTCTGATACATCTTTCCGTTATATTGTAATGCCGATGAATAGATAATAAATATGAAAGAAATAGGAAAATTTTTTGATAAATTTAAGAATTCTGCAATACAAAAAACACAGAAAATAACCATAATTTCCAAGGTAATTTTTGATTTTACTAGGCATGAAATACCAATAGAAAATATTTCTTTTGGAAATAAATTTGTAAAAATAACAGCTTCGACGGGTCTAAAAAGCGAAATTTATATAAAAAAGAAACTAATTTTAGATAAAATCTCTAAGGAATTACCCAATATTAAGATTATTGATATTAAATAATATTTAATCTGATATTGTAATATCGATCGTTGCTTCACCGCGATTTAGTACAGAATCATAAGAAACAATTTTCACAATACTTTTTTCTGTTATACCTTCTATATCTTGGGGCACAAAGCTTAAATGGTAAGGATCTCTTTCATTTACTGTTATATATTTCTCGTTTATATATAATTCTGATTTTTTTAAGGCATATTTTCCATTCGATGAAATTATAATATTAATTCGTGAAGTCCTATCTATTACTAAATCTGTTTTTGGTGAAGTAATGATGATTTTTGGTGAATTTTCTGATGTATGAATATCATCTTTTTCTATTGGAATATTAAAAACAGTTGTTTCTTTAAAATCTGGATTTTCCTTTTGATATTTTTCAAACCAATTTCTAATACCATATTCCCAATTTTCATATTGAGAATCAGATTTTGGGTCTTTTGGTATCTCCCCTCTAGGATCTTTTTTATCAACCCAATTCAATATTGTATGAACGCTAGGGAAAATTATTTCTTGTGTTAATTCTGGAGGAGTTAAGTCTGTGGCTAATTTGCCCGATATTGAATCTTTTTTATATGATATACCACCTTTCCAAATTCCTCTCAAAACAGGCTTTAAATTTGTATTATCTGGTTCTGGTTTCTTAAAATACTCTTTAGGAAGGGAATCATTAATTTCTAACATAAAAGCTCCCCAAACTGGGGCAATAATAAGACCAGCAACCTTTCTATTCATTGGAGTATTGTCATTTTTCCCAGCCCAAGCTCCTACGGCAATGTTTGGAGTATATCCTTCTATCCAAACATCCCTATAATCATTAGTTGTACCTGTTTTTACTGCAACTTGTTTTCCTAAAGCATTAACGATAGGGTTCAAACTAGCCATTCTCACACTAGGATCGGAAAGAATATCAGATATTTGTCTTGCTGGCTCTGCTGGTATGGCCTGATTTGGATTCAGTTTTGCTTCTTCAAGAACATTTCCTTTACTATCCTCAACTCTTAATACAGATCTATGTGGATTTCTGATACCATCATTAGCAAATACTCCATAAGCACTTGTAAGTTCTAATAATGAAACTTCTCCACCACCCAGAACTAAGGTTAGACCATATCTATCAGGGTCCTTGAGGCTTGTTATACCCATTGCTTCAGCTGTATTGATAGAATCATTAATACCAGCGAGATAGAGTGTTTTAACAGCAGGAATATTCCTTGAGTGAGCTAAAGCTTTTTTCATGGGTTGTGGTCCTTCAAAAAGATTATCGTATTCATCTGGAGAATAACAAACTTTTTCTGGATTATCACCAGCCTTTTGGGGTGTACCATCAGGATTGCATTCTGAAGAGAATTCAGTCCTTACATCAAATAAAACAGTTTCTGGTGTATACCCCTTCATAAAAGCTGTGGCATAGACGAATGGTTTAAATGTTGATCCTGGTTGTCGATATGCTGTTGTAATATTGAAGTTCCCCTCTATTTCTTTGTCAAAATAATTTCTAGATCCAACCATAACGAGAATATCTCCAGTTTTAGGATCTATAGCGACCATAGCTGTATTACTTGCATTAAATGATGTTTCTAATGTTTTAGAGAAATTAGAAATAACTTTTTCAGCTTTTTCTTGCATATTGAAATCAAGAGTTGTAATAACCTTAAGACCACCTTCATCTACCACATTCTCACCATATTTTTCAATAAGATAATCTTTTACATAAAGAGAAAAATGAGGGGCACGAATACCCATAGTATTTTTTTGTAAAAATTCCACTTTTTCTTTTATAGCACTGTCATATTCTTCATTTGTAACGAAATTATTCTCTTTCATTTTTTGAAGAACCAGCTTCTGTCTGGCATCAAGTCTATCTTTATTTTTTCCATATGGAGAATAGAATGTCGGAGCCTGTGGTATTGCCGCGATATATGCCGCTTCAGCCAGAGTCACATCCTTTGCTGATTTCCCAAAGAAGGTTTTACTAGCTTCTTCTACCCCATAAATACTTCCACCATAAGGGGCCTCATTTAAATATGTATTGAGTATTTGATCTTTATTTAAAATCTTTTCCAACTTTACAGCCAAAATCCATTCCTTAAGTTTTCTCGTTATTGTCTTATCTGAAGTAAGTACGGAATTCTTTATGACTTGTTGTGTAATGGTCGAACCCCCCTGTGTTATCCTTGACCCTGGAGTTATATTTGAAATAAATGCACGTAAAATAGCTGTAGGTTTTATTCCATTATGTTGATAAAATTCATTGTCCTCTATTGCAATTGTTGCATTTTTTATATTTCTTGAAATATCTTCGAAGTTTACTATTGTACGTTTTGCGTCGCTATGTACATCATAAAGAAGAATTTCTCCAGTACGATCAAATATTTTTGTTGATTGAGATACTTTCCTTGCTTCGAAAGCGCTTAAATCAGGTATTTGAAGATTGGCAAACCAGATTATTCCTATACTTGCCCCAATGAATCCAAGAGAGAGTCCAAATATGATTAATGGCCTTAAAATACGCCATATTAGGGATCTAAAAAACTTTCTTTTATGAGTCATTTCGAAATTTTAGCATAAATATGTTACATTATATAGTATTCTGGTATATGTTTAATTTTAATAAACCAAAAGTTATAGTAGATGAAAAGGAAATAGAAAAAGTTCTTTCTCGTGGTGTTGAAGCTATTTTTCCTAATAAAGATTTTCTTAAAAGTAAAATGATGAAAGGTGAAAGATTTACCCTCTATCTTGGAGTCGATCCGACAGGACCAACACTTCATTTAGGACACGCTATTACAATTAAAAAACTTGGAGAATTTCAAAGACTGGGGCATCAGATTATATTTTTAATTGGTGATTTCACTGCGATGATAGGAGATCCTACAGATAAGACAGCTACTCGCAAAAAACTTACCCATAAACAAGTTCTAGAAAATTGTAAGGAATACCAGAAACAAGCATCAAAATTTATTTCTTTTTCTGGTTCGAATAAGGCGCAATTGAAATATAATTCACAATGGCTTTCAAAAATGAATTTTGAAAATGTTTTAGAGCTTGCTTCATATATAACATATGCTCAAATAATTAAAAGAGATATGTTTCAAGAGAGAATTGCACAAGATAAGGATCTATTTCTGCATGAATTTATGTATCCAATGATGCAGGGCTATGATTCTGTTGCTATGGATGTCAATGTGGAAATCGGTGGAAATGATCAAACATTCAATATGCTTGTCGGGCGTGATTTAATGAAGAAAATGAAAAATAAAGAGAAATTTGTGTTGACGACCAAACTTCTAACAGATTCTTCTGGAAAGAAAATGGGTAAAACAGAGGGTAATATGGTAAGTCTAGATCAAACACCAGAAGAAATGTTTGGAAAAATAATGAGTTGGTCTGATGATCTTATCATTCCTGGATTTGAAATAATTACGAATATTCCAATTGAAGAAATTGTTTCAATAAAAAACGCTATAAATTCTGGTGCAAATCCTAAAGATTACAAGACTAGATTGGCCAAGGAAATAATCTCAATGCTTTTTGATGAGAATACAGCCCAAAAATCTGAAGAAAGTTTTATTAAGGTATTTACAAAAGGAGAAATCCCAGAAGATATCATAGAAATCGAAATGCCACATGGATCTAGTATAAAGGATTCACTCGTAAAAAATAATATTGTAAGTTCTAATTCTGATTGGAGGAGATTGGTCGAAGGAAGGGCTGTTTCTCATATTGGAACTGATGAATTAATTGAAGATATTTATATAAAAGCAGAAAAAGATATTACATTAAGAATAGGTAAAAAGAGATTCATAAAAATAATTGTCAAATAACAATCTTTTTACCTAGGTGTTTCTTTATTGTTCCCATTTATCACCAAAAGGATCTATTTCATCTATGTCAAGAGTAGTCGATTCTTCATCTGAAACTTCCCCACCTTCTTCATCTTCAAGCACAATATCTGGATCAATTACTTTTTCTTCTTCATCTACGATACGATTTCTTATTTTTTTAATTTCTATGTCTTTTGTTTTTGGCATAAATAATTTTATTTTGTTAAATAATATTCCTAGATTTCATATTTGTAACAAAACTACAATCATTTTGCAAATTATTTAATCTGTGGATAAGTTTCTATATGAATTACCTATATGTGCTTGGCAGGTAAGAGCGACCGCAATAGCGTCATATTCATCGTCTAAAGCTTTTTTTACCTTTATTTTAAGCAATAAAGGAATCATTTTTATAATTTGAGCCTTATCGCTTCCTCCGTGTCCAGTAATAGCTACCTTGATTTGTGGTGGACTATATTCATGTATTGGAATCTCTTTTAAACTTACTTCATATGATATGACACCCCTAGCCTCAGCTACTTTCATGGCTGTTTTTTGATTTCTTGTTATAAAAAGAGATTCAATAGCCACTATATTTGGAGAGAACTTCTTCATTATATTATTTATTCTTTGACCTATTTCTTTTAATCTTATATGGAAAATATCTTTTGAGGAAGTAGAAAAACACTCAGAATGTATTAAGACCCCGTCTTCAATTATTGCTATTCCCACCCTATCGTATCCAGGATCTATACCTAAAATTTTCATATTTATTCTGCATTAGTAAATACCCCTTGTACTTCATCGTTCTCTTCCAGGGCTTCTACAAGAGCGTGAAGCTTCTCTATATCTTCATCTTCAAGTGGCATGGTTATATTGGCTTTTATTCCTTCGGCTGTCTTTGTGAAAGCCCAAGATGCACTTCCGGGTGAAGCGAGTTCAGAACTATGCCTTACAAGTATTGCTTTTATTTCCTGTGCTGCTTTATTTCTATTATCTGTAAGAACTTCTATGAGAATTGCTATCCCTCCCGGTCCATAACATTCATATTGAATATGTTCCATTTGCGCACTATTATCTGTGGTGGCCTTCTTAACGGCTCTTTCTACGGTGTCATTTGGCATGTTTTCTTTTTTCGCTTTTTCAATTGCCAATGCCAAACCAGGTGATTTCAGATTTCCTCCGGCTTTTTTCGCTTCTACAGTGATAAATCTTACAAGTTTTCCAAATATCTTACTTTTCTTTGAATCATTTGCTGCTTTTTGATGCCTTATTTTTGAAAATTTATTGTGTCCTGACATGGTTTTTATTTATTATAATAATTTATTTGATTTAATATTCAAATGCTTAAACGATTTCTCCGTAGCGACCCTACCTTTCGGCGTTCTTTCAAGCAATCCTAATTGAATTAAATATGGCTCATAGACCTCCTCGATCGTGGCCTGTTCCTCTGAAAGTGCTGCCGCTATTGTATTGAGGCCCACTGGACCCCCTCCAAACTTTTCAATCATAACTTTCAGTATATCTCTATCAGCACCATTCAATCCCAAATGATCTACCCCAAGCATTTTCAATGCTTTCTCCACAATCTCTTGAGAAAGTGAAGTTTTTTCGATCTGTGCATAGTCTCGACAGCGCTTAAGGAAATAATTTGCTGTTCTGGGGGTGAATCGACTCCTTGATGCTATAGCCTTTATTGCATCATCATGAATATTTATTTTAAGTATTTTCGCAGATCTTTTTATTATCTCCGCTATTTCACCTTCAGTATAGAATTCGAGCTTAAATGTTCCACCGGAAAAGCGGGAACGCAATGGAGAAGAGATCATGGCTATACGCGTAGTAGCGGCGATAAGGGTAAAAGAGGGAAGCTCGAGCTGAATAGTCCTTGCAGAAGGACCCTTTCCGATGATAATATCCAATACCCCGCTTTCCATGGCGGGGTATAGCACTTCCTCAATAGTCTTGTTTAATCTATGTATTTCATCGATGAAGAGTATATCTCCATGTGAAAGATTGGTGAGAATTGAAGCCAAATCGCCGACTTTTAGTATTGCCGGCCCAGAAGTCACTTTCATTTGAGTTTTCGTTTCCTTGGCTATGAGATGTGCCAAGGTAGTCTTGCCAAGTCCGGGCGGTCCATAGAAAAGTATATGTTCCGGGGGGTGTTTTCTCTCTTGAGCAGCCGTGAGAAGTATATAGAGATTGTCTTTTATCGACTTTTGACCAATATAATCAACCCAACGAGATGGTCGTAGGGTCTGATCTAGATATCCTGTTTCCTTGTCGATATTGGAAGTATCACTTGACATAGTCTATAAATTATGCTAGGCTGTGGACACTGACTAATTTTTAGTATATTTACATTATAACATTTAAAACTGACGAATCAGGTTTATAATTCTCTAAACAATATGGCTTGTTTATTCAAGTCATCTGATATAGCTTCGAGGACAATCTGGTCGTATACCTTGTGTATACATACTGGGTTTATCCTTAAGGCTATGTTTAACTTTTGGTGATCGCATTGAAAGTATTGTTTAGAGAATTCTGAACCTGATTTTATTTTTCTAAACTTTTCTTTCCTAATCCCAATACTACTCTATAGTTATAACTCTTTCAAGCTCTTCTAATGATGTAATTCCTTTTAATATCTTTATAATGCCATCTTGTTTCATTGTAAGTATTCCTTGAGGGGCTGATGCCTTCTCTAAATCCTTTTCACTAGGATTCATATCGATAGCAGTGTTCACTTCTGTAGTCAATTTCATTCCTTCATAGATACCGATTCGTCCTTTATAGCCTGTTTGATTGCATTTTTCACATCCTTTCGGACCGAATACATTCTCTGGCATTGGAGGAATCTCATTTTTATCAAATATTGTCTCAATAACCTTATCTATTTGTGTTTTTAAATTTCCTTCAATAGGAATTGGCTTTTTGCAGTTTTCACAAAGCCTACGGACAAGTCTTTGGGCTAGGGCAATATTGATAGCCGAACTCATAATCTTCGAATTTATTCCTAGATCTATAAGTCTGGGGAAAGCTCCTGCGGCACTATTCGTATGAAGTGTGGAAAAGACAAGATGTCCTGTAAGGGAAGAGTTTATGGCGATCGATGCTGTCTCACCATCACGAATTTCACCAACCATGATAATATCCGGATCCTGTCTTAATGCCGAACGAAGTCCTTCTAGAAATGTATATCCTTTATCATTCACCTGTGTCTGTACAATTCCTGGTAAATGATATTCGATAGGGTCTTCTATTGTAATAATTTTTACGGTGGGATTATGAACTTTTTTCAAGAATGCATAGAGGGTGGTGGTTTTTCCAGATCCTGTAGGGCCTGTAGTGAGAAGCATGCCATTTGGCTTCACTATTTCTTTTTCTAGAATACTTAAAAGCTTCGGCGGAATCCCTAATTCTTCCATAGGAACACTTATGGTCTTCGGATTTAGAAGACGCATGACTATGGATTCATTATATGCTCCGGGAAGTATGGAAGTACGAATTTCAATATCTTCATCTTTCACATGTACGCTGAAGCGACCATCTTGTGCATCTTTTTTTATATTCAATTTCAATCCTGAAAGAAGCTTTATTCTAGAAAGAAGTAGGGCATATGTATCCATATCAAAATTAAGTACATTTACAAGCACTCCATCCAAGCGGTAACGCAAACGTATATATTTCTCTTCAGGCTCAATATGTATATCTGATGCATCTGTGGCCAGGGCCCCAGCAAGAATCGTTTCAAGAATTCTTGAAACCCTATATCTTTTCTTCATTGCCAATGTGCTTTCAAGTATGGTGATTATTGTCGGCAAGCCTTTTGCTTTTTCTACGATTGCAGAAATTTCTTCACTGGCTATCTCAAGTGACCCAGCTTTACTTTCATATGCAAATGAAAGATCTTTATATGTATTCCAAGCTTTTTCAAGACTTGCCATAGAGCAGATGAAAAGGGTAGTTGTATATCCTTTACTCTTCAAATTCTCAAGAACTTCCTGAATCTTCGGATCCTCAGGATTTCTTACAGCAACTTTTACTTTCTTGTCCACCAGAGAAAAAGCCGCCATCTTTTTCTCTCTGGCTATTTTCTCTTCTATTAATCTGAGTCCATCTGTATTTATGGGATTTACAGAAAGGTCAATGTATTCTATGCCGTACTTCGCAGAGAGAAGCTGAACAAGCTCTTCCTCTTCATGCTTGAGGAGATCACTCATTTTCCTATTTTGCTTATCTTCATCAAATTGAATCATTTTTTAATTGTTCCTTTTATTATATCGTATAAGGATAATAAGGGATAATTTAACTGCTATTGACTTTTACCTCAGATATGATATAATGCTGGCAGTATGAAAACAATGTTCTTCGTAATAGTGACGGTGGCGAGCATGTTGCTCGCCTCGGGCTGTGTTTCGGCACAGACTCCTCGGACTCACCGGTTCACCGGTGGGCCGGCGATTGCATTGGGGGCTTCCAAGCTTCCACCGACGGTGCCTTACAGTTACAGATTCTCTTCAAATCTGGACGGCTCCAAACAGTCTTGGAGCGAGAAAGGGTCATATCAGTATGTGACCCCGATGTCGGTGTATCATGGTGACGGCACCATCAGTTATACCAACATCGTCACGACCTATAGCTATACCAATAGCTATAGGTACAACGGCCCGGGTAGGTATTACTACCCGGGGACGGTCGATGGAAAGTCAACCGCAAAGCCAGGCACCATTGTCTGGCCTGCGCCGAAAAAACGCAAGTAGGTGCGTCACGCGCAGATTTCACCCAGTATTGTCACTCGAAAGAGAGATGATGCTGGTTTTTGTTTATATTTTTTCTATATATGTTATATTTTAAATATGAAAACAATTATCTCTAATTCTCTTGAAGAAACACAAAATCTAGCACATGATTGGCTAGATTCTTTACCGATTCAGAAAGATGAAGCTACTATAGTTGGTCTATATGGGAATCTAGGATCAGGGAAAACAACTTTCGTACAGGCTGTGGCCAGAGAGCTTGGAATAAAGGAAGTAGTGACAAGCCCGACTTTTGTTATAGAGAAAATATATGAAACAGGACATGCACATTTTGCTCGTCTTATTCATATAGATGCATATCGTCTGGAGAATGGAAGGGAATTACAAGCACTTAATTTCGAGGAATTAGTGGAAAATAAAAATAATTTAATACTTATAGAATGGCCAGAGAATGTGAAAGAGATTTTACCAGAAAATCATTTGAAAATACTTTGTGAATTTATCGATGAAAATTCTAGAAAATTTGAAATCATTTCACCTCTTGCATAAAAGATTATCTTAAGATAAACTTGCAAATATGAAAAAGAATATAAAACATGACATAATAGGTCTTAAAGAGCTTAGGGATAATACCGAGACTTATATCAGAGAAATAGAGAAAGGAAAATCTTTTCTTGTTATGCGTCGTTCCCAACCAATTTTCAAAATTGCACCAGCCGATGAATGGGGAGATACTGGAATGTGGGATACTGCTATTGATTTTAATAAAATGAAAAAAGGGGGAATATCGGTCGTTGAATTACTGAAAAAATTACATACCCCAAATGAATCAAGTCCACAAATTTCTTAAGAAACTTGATACCAAAAGAAGGATTGTTATTATAGACATCTTAGAGAAACTTCAAAGAAAAGATTTCTCCAATCTAGATATTAAAAAACTTAAAGGGGTTTCAAATCTTTTTCGTGTAAGAAAGGGTGAAATAAGGATTATTTATACCATTGCCGAAGATAGTATGATAAAGATTTTAAAAATAGATTTTAGAACAGATACTACATATTAGTATTAGGATTTGGTTTATTTTAAGGTACAATAAAGATATGTCAAAACGTCTTGTATTACTAGACTCTCATGCCATACTTCATCGGGCATATCATGCTCTTCCTGATTTCGCCTCTGCAAAGGGTGAGCCTACTGGTGCTCTCTATGGGCTTACAACAATGCTTATAAAGATCATAGATGAGCTTGAGCCAGACTATATTGTAGCCTGTTATGATCTTCCTGGGCCGACGTATAGACATCAAGCATATAAGGAATACAAAGCCGGAAGAGCTAAGGCCGAAGATGATCTTGTCGCACAGATGAAAAGATCAAGAGATATTTTCAAGGCATTTAATATCCCTACTTATGATAAGCCGGGATTTGAGGCTGATGATATGCTCGGAACTATTGTAGAGAAAATGAAAGATAATCCTGAAGTTGATATTGTCATTGCTTCTGGGGATATGGATACATTGCAACTTGTGAAGGGGAAAAAGGTGCAAGTCTATACTTTGAAAAAGGGAATAAAGGATACTGTTATTTATGATGAAAAAGGGGTTGAAGAGAGATTTGGATTTGGCCCTATACTCCTGCCTGATTATAAAGGACTGCGAGGAGATCCATCAGATAATATTATCGGTATAAAGGGAATCGGGGAAAAGACGGCCACAATACTCATCACGACATTTGGAACTATTGAAAATATTTATAAAGAACTTGATAAAAGTGATGCGAAATTTAAAAAGGCTGGAATTACAGATAGGATTATAAATCTCTTGAAGGAAGGGAAAGAAGAGGCAGAATTTAGTAAAATGCTTGCAACTATCAGGCCTGATGCGCCTATTGATTTCGTTTTACCGAAGAATTTCAAAGAAAATATTGATTTTGGAAAAATATCGGCATTGTTTGGTGAATTGGATTTCAGAACCCTTGGAAATAGATTGAAGACAGTTCTGGGTGAAAGTATTCCAGAGGAAAAAGTAGAAAAAGAAAATGAAGAAAGTATTTCAAAAGAAGAGTTGAAAGAGACTTCCATTGCCCTTTGGATTATAAATTCAAATCTGACAGATCCGAATATTGAAGATATAAAAGAATTTGCCAAGACTAAGGACTTTGCTACTGCTAAGAAAATAATATTTAATGAGCTTGATAAAAGGGGACTTAGAAAAGTATATGAAGAAATAGAGGCACCGATTATTCCTATTATAGAAAAAATGGATAATAAAGGAGTGAAGATCGATAAGGCTTTTCTCAATGATCTTTCTAAGACATATCATATAGAGCTTTCCAAGCTTGAAAAGAAAATATGGGAATATGCCGGAGTAGAATTTAATGTGAATTCTCCGAAGCAACTCGGTGAAATTCTCTTTGATAAAATGGCTTTGACGGCGAAGGGGCTCAAGAAGACCACGGGTGGGGCGCGCTCTACTCGAGAATCAGAGCTAGAAAAACTTCGTGATGTGCACCCTATAGTTCCACTACTCTTCGAATATCGTGAACTTCAGAAATTACTTTCTACATATATAGATACTATTCCGACTTTGGTCGATACAAATAATAGACTACATGCGCATTTTCTACAGGCTGGGACAACGACAGGACGTATGTCTTCACAGGGTCCTAATCTTCAGAATATTCCCATAAAGACCGATCTGGGTAGGGCGATCAGAAAAGCCTTTATAGCAGAGAAGGGTTGTGTTCTTGTTGCTCTTGATTATTCTCAAATAGAATTAAGAATAGCTGCTTTTCTTTCTGGAGATGAGAAATTGATTGAGATTTTTACGAAGGGTGAGGATGTGCATACCGCTGTGGCATCTGAAGTCTTCGAAGTTCCTTTTGAAAAAGTAGATAGGGAGATGAGAAGAAAGGCGAAAGTTATAAATTTCGGAATTCTTTATGGAATGGGTGTGAATGCATTAAGGCAAAATCTCGGAAAAGAAACAGAAAGAGCTGAAGCACAAAAGTTCTATAATGATTATTTTTCTAAATTTTCTGGACTTGCATCTTATCTTGATAAGGTAAAAGCAGAGGCGAAGAGAAGAGGGTATACAGAGACATTCTTCGGTCGTCGTAGATATTTCGAGGGTATTGATTCGAAAATTCCTTTCATAAGAGCTATGGCAGAGAGAATGGCTATCAATGCACCGATTCAAGGGATGAGTGCAGATATTATAAAGATTGCTATGAAAAGAATAGATGAATATTTGATTTCTGAAAAATTACAGAATGATGTTTATCTAATTCTTCAAGTACATGATGAACTAGTGTATGAAATAAAAGAATCAATAGTAGAAAAAGTCATGCCAAAAATAAAGAAAATAATGGAATCTGTCATAGATACAAAAGATATAAAAGGGGTACCACTTACAGCAAATGGGGAAGTAGGGAAGAATTGGGGGGAGATGAAGTAAGTTCCTAATACACTAGGAACTAGGAACATCTGTTTGTCCTCTTTTTATGTCTCAATTTTTATCCTATACTACACCTATGATCTACTTTTACCACGGCACAGACACAGAGAAAGCAAGGGTGAAATCCCATGAACTCATTGATTCTCTTCGAAAGAAGAAACCAGATGCTTCTTTCTTTAAGATTGATTCTCTTAATTTTCTCATGTCTATACTCGATGAATATATAGGTGGGCAAGGTCTTTTTGTTAATAAGAATATAGTTTTATTGGATAGACTTTGTGAAAAGAAGGAAATAAAAGAACAATTTTTAGAAAAAATAAAAGAAATAGCGGAATCCCAAAACATTTTCATTATCCTTGAAGGGAAAATCGATAAGGCGACTGCAACAAAAATAGAAAAGAAATCAGAAAAATTCATTAAATTTGATTTGAATGAAAAAGCTTTAGCTGAAAAAGAAAATAAAAGAAATAATGAATCGAATATATTTGAAATAGCCAATGCTCTAGCCAGAAGAAATAAGAAGGAAATATGGGTACTATGTAGGCAATTTATAGATAGCGGAAAAGTGGTAGAAGAAATACACGGAGTGCTTTTTTGGAAAACGAAGACAATGCTACTCGCAGGCGGTACTTATAATTGGAAAGACAAAGAATTGCTTAATCTTATAGATGAATTAGTGACTGTATATCATGAAGCAAGAAGGGGGGCTCATGAGCTTGAGACGGGACTGGAAGCTTTGATTTTGGGGATTTAAAAAACACTTGATTTATATATTGACTTTGCTTTTTTATTTATTAAAAATTTTAAAGATATCATTATAACCACGTTTTATATTTTCTAATACCCTTTTTTTGCTTATAGAAATTACGCCAGCTAATGAATCTTTCTCTGGTGCCACAATAAGAATACGATAAGATTTATTGTCTCCTTCATGAGACCAAATAAAATTATATAAATCATTTACTTGAGAAAATCTTTTAAAGAGATCGTCTCTAGATTCTTTCGGCCAATCTTTGAAATAGGAAAGGCTTAAGAAATCGTATAAAAGTTTAGAAGGTTTTCTTTTAAAGAGTCTTGAACGAGTCAATATTACAACAATATCTGTATAACCAAGTTCGATTGCTGACTTTAAAGGTATTGGATTGACAACAGCTCCGTCAATATATTTTTCGTTTCCAATAAGAATTTTTTCATTTGATAATGCAGGAATCGTCGCAGAAGCCTTGATCAAATTCATAATTTCATTGGGATTATCTTTTATAGAAATACTATATTCTTTAGCACTTGGAAAATGTATCATACTAAATCTTAAATCAGTTCTGGAATCAATAATATTCTTTATATTGAGAGATGTTTTGCCTTCTGAAAGTATTTTTATAAGGTAATTAACATCCATAATTTTCTTAATTCTAAAAATATTTATGAAATTATGATTGGTAATATGATCTGAATATACTTCAGTTGCTACTTTTGATTGTTTGGCCAAAAAATATGCTCCATTTATTGCACCAGCAGAAGATCCTATTACACAATCGAAGGCCTCGTTAAAGCCAAGCTCTTCTAATGCTTGTAAACATCCCATAGAATAAGAGGCTCTCATTCCACCACCTTGTACGACAAGACATGTCTTTGTTTTTGAATTGTCGACACCTTTTAACCTTTCTTCTTTTCGTTTCTTTAGATTCGATATTATTTCATTATTCATGGAATTTAATGTAATTAAAATAAATCAGTGATTCGAGATAATGCTACTTTATTCATTTTTTCATCACTATGATTATCTATATGGGTAGTCATACAGAGAACAGCTATGTTTGCTCCTTTTACCGCAAACCACATTCTAGGATATTGATTTGGTCGAAGACTAGAATTTGGAACTACTAGCTCGATCTTCCAAAGTGTCCACATGGTATTTTGTGTGACTCGATGTAATTTGGCTGGTGCGATAATCTGCTGAGGTTTTGTAGGATTAAATTGTGTATTACATAATCTTTCAAAGATAGCTATAGCTTCCCGTATAGCACGAAACCGTTTTTCAAAAACAGCAATTTCTTTTTGGATATTGTCGTGGTAGAAAAATTCGATCATAAATCACTAAAATCAGTACCACGATAAAATGCAAGTTCGTAAGGAATCTCCTTTTTTAATTCCGTACCGATATATGGAGCTTCGGCATGAGATAATTCTTCCAATTGTTTACCATTGAGATGACCATACTTAACGACAATTCTATCAAGCATTTCCATTTCATCTTTATCAAAAACTGATATATTGGGTTTGCTAATGCAACGATATACTTCTGTCGGATTATATCCTTCACGTTCTTCGACTTGATCAATGGCGATAGTTTTACTTTTTGTCATTGCATTGGTCATCGTATCGAGAGTGATAGGAAATGGTCCCATTGGTAATGCACGATAAATATCCCCAGTAATTGATTTCTGATTTTTCTCATAAAAATCAAAATCCGCGAAATAAAGTAATTTCGCTAATTTTTTCTTACCACGTATCTCGCCGTTCAATTCCCGGCACAGATAAAGCACAACGTTCTCATACTTTTTATGATTAATGTTTATATTCATAAGACTCTAGATATTTACAGTATATCATAATAGTGCGCCCAGTTGGAGTCGAACCAACGACCCAC
>ERZ1292623.1175-Hain-H51-01um-R1-1175-length-25814-cov-8_pt1 | contig 20234 bp, 25 predicted proteins | sample MGYA00564398_ERZ1292623 | MGnify/ENA primary metagenome ERZ1292623 (study PRJEB36523, sample SAMEA6512633) | groundwater metagenome | collected 2019-01-07 | study: AquaDiva: Metagenomics assemblies of 32 groundwater samples | reverse complement strand
CTATGCTTCATTCTATTCTACAAGCTAATAAGTTAATAAATGTTTCCAGATGTTTGAATTACAAATACTTAATTCTTGAACAATTAAAATAATAAAAATAAAATTTGCTTAACGCCTTGCCAGACTGAAGACGTTTCTTATTGCAACTATAACTGTTGCTGGAACAAATACAGCAAGTAGTGCATTAAGAACGTTATTTAAGACATCTACCTGGCTCATAACGTCCTGCCCAAGTGCGCTTGCTATTATCAAAGCTAAGCCTGACAATAAGAAAGGCATTGTTTCTTGGTCTGCTATATTCAATAATCCTATGATAAGCCCAATCAAGACAAGGAGCAATATCCATCCGCCATTAAGAATGCCGAATGCGCCCAGAATGACCGCGAGAACAACTCCTATAAGAAAGGCCCATCCACCAACAACATTTTTTCCCATACCTTTCGCCATTTTTACCTCCTTTTACATTAGATAGTCAGATTAGTTATTTATATAGTTTTCGTGAGGCAAGGTATTTAACCTGTATTTTATATTATAGGCAATGAGAAAGCACATAAAGAGGATGATTGGGTTTAAGTATCCAAAGCTGATGATTTTTGCTCTTTTAATCCTCGCTGCTTATATTTTATTCAGAAATGAAACTGTTGCAGGATATTTTTCCCAGCTTGGCAGTTTAGGTTATCTCAGTATGTTCATTGCGGGGGTGCTGTTTGCATTTGGCTTTACCTCGCCTTTTGCTGTTGGAATGTTTATTGTAATTAATCCTCAAAATATATTATTTGCTGCTTTGATTGGGGGATTTGGCTCAATGCTTGCTAACGTGCTTGTTTTTAATTTAATTAAAAGCTCTTTTACAGAAGAGCTAAAGGAATTGGAAAAAACAAGATTGGTAAAGGGCATAGAGTATGAATTTAGATTGCATCATAAACTCGGGCATTATTTATTGTATGTTTTTGCAGGACTTGTCCTCGCTAGCCCACTGCCTGATGAGATAAGCGTGGTAATGCTTGCAGGTTTAACCCATATAAAAGAGAGTTTATTTATTCTAGTCAGCTTTATTCTGTATACATTGGGAATTTATTTATTACTCCTAATATAGAGAGAATTTAATAATAAACGATATTATGTGTTTTAATGATAATAGATGTTATTTTAGTGTTTATAATCGGGGCAGGGATTTTTATTGCTTTGTCACAGAAAGATGAGCTGTTTCCCGCGCTTTTATTATTAATATTTTCTGTCTTTATTCTGTTTTTATTATCATTTGAATTTAATTTAAGATATTTGTTTTTGATTTCTGCTGTTCCCCTGGGTTTTTTTGTATCCTGGCTTGCCCGCGACGAGCTCGTTTCTGGAAGAAAGTGGTTTAAGGTTTTAATTATTATATCTTTAATTATCGGCTTTGGATTTTATATTCTTGGCTCTTATACTGAGATGTTTGCTTTTTTCTTTATAGCTGTATTCTCAATAGTTGCTTTTTACAAATCCCATGATAAAAGATGGGTGAGGAGTAAGGTATAAAAGGCATATTTCTGAATTATTAGAATGATGGAATTTAACAAGGCAGAAGAAAGCATTTTGAAGTTTTGGGAGAAGAACAGGATTTATGAAAAAAGTAAGAAAAAGAATTCTAATGGCAAGAAGTTTTACTTTATGGATGGCCCTCCGTACGCAAATGGAAATATCCATATGGGGCATGCGTTAAACAAGATTTTGAAAGATATTGCAATGCGCTCACAGAGGTTGCAAGGAAAAGATGTGTTCGATAGGCCTGGATATGACACTCACGGATTGCCGATAGAATTTCAAGTAGAGAAGGAAATCGGCTCTAAAACAAAGCAGGATATTGAAAGGTTTGGGGTGGCACGTTTTGTTGAGAGATGCAAGGAATTCGCAACTCGTTATATAGATGTTATGAATAAAGAATTTGCTAATCTCGGAGTGTGGATGGATTGGGGCAATTCATATAAAACCCTTGATGATGAGTATATAGAAGGAATCTGGAATATTCTTAAGATTGCTTACGAGAAGAAACTGCTTTATTTGGGAAAGTATTCTGTTCACGTCTGCCCCAGATGTGCTACTGCTGTTGCTTATAATGAAATCATTTACGAAAAGCAAGTTGATAAGGCAGTTTATGTGAAATTTCCAGTTAAGAACAAGAAAAATACTTTTTTTTTGATTTGGACGACAACGCCATGGACATTGCCTGCAAATACAGGAATAATGGTACATCCTGATTTTACCTATGTGGAAATAGAAACAGAAAAAGGAGAGAGATGGTTTATTGCCAAGGAGCTTACAGATAAAAGGATGAAGGAATTTGGAATTAATTATAAGATATTGAAAGAGTTTAAAGGAAAAGAGCTAAAAGATATTGAGTATGAAAATCCTCTGGATAAAAATCTGAAATTAAAACTAAGTCATAAAAGAAGAATTGTGCTCTCTCCCAGATATGTTACATTAGATGAGGGCACTGGGCTTGTGCACTGCGCGCCAGGGCATGGAAAAGAAGATTATGAAGTCGGCATGGAAAATAAATTAGATGCTCCATCTCCTGTTGCCATAGATGGCACGTTAACAAAAGAAGCTGGCAAGTATGCTGGAAAAAAAGCCAGAATTGTTGATGGGGAGATTGTTGAGGATTTGAGAAAAGACGGCTTTTTAATTCTGGAACATAGTTATAGCCACGATTATCCTTTATGCTGGCGTTGTAAAACTCCTTTGTTAATGATTGCGCAGCCGCAGTGGTTTTTGCGAATATCAGACATACATAAGAAACTGCTCGAGGAAAACGAGAGAGTTAATTGGATACCAAAATGGGCACAATCAAGAATGAGGACATGGCTTGAAGGAATCTCTGACTGGCCGATTTCGCGAGAGAGATATTGGGGAACTCCTTTGCCCATATGGAAATGTGATAAATGCGAGGAGATTAAAGTTGTTGGCAGTGTTGCTGAATTACAGAAGTTATCTGGGGTTAAAAGAATAGGCATGCATAAGCCAGAGATTGATCAAGTTACTTGGGAATGTGATTGTAAGAGGGGGGTTATGAAACGGGTTTCCTATGTCTTTGATGTTTGGTTTGACTCCGGAGCTACAAGCTGGGCGGCATTGGATTATCCGCGCGATAAGAAGCTGTTTGATAAATACTGGCCTGCTGACTTGAATATAGAGGGAACAGACCAGTTCAGAGGATGGTGGAACTCACAGCTTATTTTATCAGTTATAGGTTTCGGGAAAAAACCCTATGAGAGCATAGTTGTTCATGGCTTAGTTTTAGATATTAACAAAAGAAAAATGTCAAAATCAGAAGGCAATATAACCTCTCCAAATGAAGTCATTAAAAAATATGGGCGCGATGGCTTCAGGTATTATTTGATAAAGATGTCTAAGGGAGAGGATTTTGCATTTAACGAAAAAGAATTCTCTGAAATAGGCAAGGTTATAACGATTCTCCTTAATATAAATAATTTTGTTAATCAACTTGGGAAAGGCAAAAATAAAATAAACATAGAAGATAAATGGATTTTATCTAAGTTTAATAGAGTTGTCAAAAATGCAAATGAGCAGTATAACTTGTATAAATTTTCGTCTGTAATTGATTTAATTGAAAAATTTATTGTTAATGATTTAAGCAGGACTTATATTCAGATGATTAGAGATAGGAATGACGAGATATATGATATTTTGAATGAAATCAGATTGGGAATCTTGAAACTACTTGCTCCTGTAATTCCATTCATAACAGAGTACATATGGCAGGAGCTTAGAGAAAAAAGAGTTGTTAAAGAAGAAAGCGTGCATCTTAGTGAATTCCCAAAGACAAATATCAAGTTAATTGATGAAAAATTAGAAAGAGAGTTTGAATTAGTTAAAAGAATAATTGAAAGCGGGCTTGCTGAACGCGATAAGCTGAAGATTGGCTTGAAGTGGCCTCTTGCAAAAGCAATTGTTTTTGTCAATGAAAAACTTGGAAAGGAATTTGAACCTATTATAGCAAGTCAGCTGAATGTCAAGAAAGTTGAATTTAAAAAAGGCGAGCTTAATGTTGAACTTGATACTACAATGACTAATGAACTTGAGGCAGAAGGGTATGCTCGGGAAATAGCAAGGCGTGTTCAGGCAGAGAGAAAGAGGCGCGGGCTTGAAAAGAAAGACAGGATAAATTTGAAACTTGCTATTAGTGACTATTTAAGGAAATTCATGGCAAATTATGTAGAATTTTTGCAGTACCGAACAGGAGCAAAAAAAATTGAATTTTCCGACGATAAAAAACCGGATGTTAGCTTCAAAATAAAAGAAGAAAATGTTGGCTTTTCATTTACTACTGAAAAAAGTCATTAAAAACATTTAAATACTGCTGGGCTTTGTAAACAATATAAAAATGATAGTAAAGGAAGAATTTTTGAGCAGGCTAAGGAAGATTTTTGACTTGAATTTATACGAAGTTAAGATCTGGGCAGCTCTTTTATCGCGTGGAGTGTCTACTGCAGGCGAATTAAGCAACATTTCTGATGTTCCCCGCAGCAGAACCTATGATATTCTTGAAAGTTTGGAGAAAAGAGGAATGATTATCATGAAGTTAGGCAAGCCAATCAAGTTCATAGCCATAAAGCCGGAGGAGGTTGTTGAAAGAGTGAAGAAGAACTTGATTGTTGATGCGCATGCAAAAGCAAAAAGGCTTGAGGAGCTAAAGAATGATGATGTCCTTGAAGAACTGACTAATTTGTATACTAATGGAATTAAGTTTGTTGAGCCATCTGACTTGGCTGGCAGCATTAAGGGAAGGCAAAACATGTATAATCATCTTGACATGATGCTGAAAAATGCTGAGAAAAATATTTTTATTGCTACAACAGCTGATGGATTGAGTCGCAAGCTGGAAGCCCTGATGCCTTCGCTTGAAAAAGCAAAGAAAAGAGGAATTTCTGTCAAGATAGCTGCCCCAATCACTGCTGAAAATTATAAAGTTGCAAAAGAACTAGCAAGGGTTGCCGAGGTTAGGGCGATGAATAAGCCGCATGGAAGGTTTGCTATTATTGATGATAAGCAATTGATGCTAATGCTGTTAGATGATAAAAGTGTTCATCCTAATTATGATGTTGGCATCTGGCTTTCAAGTGATTTTTTCGCCAAGTCAATGGGGCACATGTTTGACCTTGCGTGGAGCAACTTCACTCCTATTTCCAAAGTGAGGGTTTAAAACTCTATCACTATCCTGTCTGTATTTGCACCCAAGTCATCAAGGGCTTTTTTTATCTCAACTATGAAGAGCATTGGGCCGCAGATGTAGAAATGCTGGTTAAAATCTAAGATGTGCTTTTTCAGGAAATCTTTGTCAATTCTTCCATGCTGATAGCCTTTATTCTTTTCCCTTGTTAGAGTGAAAATAGCATTGTCTTTTAATATTTCCTTTAACTCGTGCTCTAAAATTATATCGCTGGAAGTTTTATTTGAAAACAACAAGATATTATTATCTATTTTATTTTCTTTTTTCAAATATCTTAGTATTGAGATAAAAGGAGTTATTCCTGCTCCTCCTGCTATGAAAACACCTTTGCCTTTGTATTGAATCGTGCCAAATGGCTCTTCAATTATTATTGTATCCCCGACTTTTAATTTATGTAGCTGCTCTGTGACTGAATGATGCTCTGGATAGCATTTTATTATGAATTCTAAATTCTTATCTTCCGGAAGGCACGCGAATGAAAATGGCCTTTTCTTTCCCTTCCATTCTGGCTTGTTTAACTGGATGTCTGTATCCTGCCCTGATGTGAAATGATAATTCTTTGGCTTTTCAACAACAAACTTTTTTGTATCGTGGGTTACTTTATCTATGGCAAGGATTTTTACAACGTGCTCCATGATTGTATTTTGTTACTTGCCTTTAATTATTTTACTGATTATTAATTACTCGTGATTTTATTAGCTATTTGCATTAATAATTATCTTTACTAGAGCATTATATTAATTTATTTTTATTATTTAATTATTTCATTAATATGACTATTTTCATTTGGCTTGGTAAAATGCAATCTTAGAAGGTAGTGAAAAAATGAGCAATAACTTTAAATATTTCTCTTTATATAGGATAAGATAAAGAAAATGGAAAAACAGACACAAGTTTGGATAATAATCGGCGTTCTTATTGTCCTTATCCTGCTTGGCTTGTACAGCTTTGTGGGCATAACTGGCAATGTAGTTTCAGACCAATCTGGAACTATTAAAATCGGATTTATGGGGCCTTTGACAGGAGACGCTGCGAGTTATGGAGAAAGTATAAAAAGAGGAGTTGATTTGGCTTTGAAAGATTCTGGCTTGAGAAATATTAAGATAATTTATGAGGATTCTAAATGTGAGCCGAAAGAAGCTGTTAGCGCAGTAAATAAATTAATTTCTGTTGATAATGTCATTGCAATAGTAGGTGAAGTTTGCTCTGGTGCAACTCTTGCTGCTGCGCCTATTGCTGAAGAAAAGAAGATAGTTATGATTTCAGCATCAAGCACAAGCCCTGCAATAACTAAAGCTGGCGAGTATATTTTCAGAACAGTTCCAAGTGATGCCTTGCAGGGAGATTTTGGCGCTAATCTTGTATATAATAAAGGATACAGAAAATTAGCAATTCTTTATAGCAACGAGGAATATGGTGTTGGCTTTGAAAAGGTTCTGAGAGAGAGTTTTGAAAAACTTGGAGGGCAGGTTGTGGCAAGTGAGAAATTTGAAAGAGGCGCTAGTGATGTTAGCTCGCAAGTTACAAAAATCAAGGAATCAGGAGCAGATGCAATTTACATTATAAGCAACTCGCCTGACTCTGCTGTCGCTGCCCTAAAGAAAATAAAAGAGCAGGGAATTAACGCTGCTTTAATTGGCTCTGAAGGACTGAAGAGCGATGATATTATTAAAGGAGCAGGAAGCGCTGCTGAAGGGCTTATCTTGACCTCAGTTAGTTCTGGCACATCAAGTTTTAGAGAAAATCACAAAAGAGTTTATGGAACAGAGCCGGGGCCATTTGCAGCACAGGCTTATGATGCGTTCAAAGCATTATCTCTTACTTTAAAGGAAGGAGCTAAGACAGGAGCTGCTGTTAAAAATGAATTATATGATGTGAAATTCAAGGGAGCTTCAGGAAGCATTGAGTTTGACAGCGATGGAGAAGTTTCCGGCAACTATGAGGTTTATGTTGTCAGGAATGGCAAGTTTGAGTTGGTTGAGTAATTATTTATTTTTCAGATATTCTTGCAACCTGTCAATTAATTCTATTTGGGCAGGATTGAGCTTTCTCTTTGCTTGTTCAATTGAGAAAAAGCCTGCTTTGTCAACTTCAGGGATTTTTATGAACTTTCCTGATTTAAATGGCCATTCTATTTCCGCAAAACTCTGGCACATCAACAAACCAGACCAATCTCCTTCAAATGCCCAACAATGAACAACTTTGCCGGATTTTTGCTTAATGTTTTGTAAATAAATAAATTCAATATCTTTATTAATTTCAATTCCTGTTTCTTCTTTGAATTCTCTTCTTGCCGCTTCAAACAATTCTTTTTCATTTTTTGCATTATTGTCTGCTTCGCCTTTTGGTATGCTCCATGCATGCTCATCTTTGTTTTTCCAGAATGGCCCGCCAGGATGCACTAAAAAAACTAATAAATTATTGTCTTTTATCTTATACATTAGCAACCCTGCGCTTGTTTTTTTCATAATAATCCTTTTATACAATAACAATTTTTATAACTATCTTTTTATATTCATCTTATTATAAATAACAATGTCACTCTTTGCCCAATTAACTGCGAACGGCTTGATTGCCGGCTCTATTTACGCCCTAGTGGCTTCGGGCTTTTCATTAATATATGCAACAAACAGGTTCATGCATTTTGCACATGGAATTAGTGTTGTGATTGCTGGTTATGTTATCTACACTCTTTTTTCTCTCTTCAATGTGCCTTTTTACTTGTCTGTAATTCCAACTTTATTTATCACGGCACTTATTGGATTGGGCATGTACCAGTTTATTTACCTGCCTTTGCAAAAAAAGAAATCTTCCAACGTTGTTTTGCTTATTGCTTCTATTGCTCTGCTTATTTTATTTCAGAACTTAATTCAGGCAGTTTACGGCGCTGAAGTAAAAAGCATTGGATATTTAGAGGTAGAGAGAGGCATAAATATTGCAGGAGCAGCTATAACCCCTCTTCAGATAGTAATTATTATTTTATCCGTTTTAATTTTCATTTTCTTATTATTAATTATGAAAAAAACTAAATTAGGCAGGCAGATGAGGGCTGTTGCTGATAATAAAGAGCTTTCTGCTGTTGTCGGGATTAATTATAGGAGAGTTGCGCAATATTCTTTTATTATTGGCTCTTTGCTTGCCGGCATTGCAGGAATTCTTATTGGCTTGGAGCAAAATTTAGAGCCAACAATGGGCACTAATTTAATAATTAAGGGATTTACAGGAGCTGTTGTCGGAGGCATAACATCTGTGCCTGCTGCAGTCATCGGGAGCTATATTGTCGGACTTGCTGAGAATTATGGAATATGGTTCCTGCCTTCTGGCTACAAAGACGCAATTGCTTTTGTCCTGCTATTCTTATTTTTGCTATTAAAACCAAACGGCTTATTCGGCTTGAATAAAGGAGTGAAAGATAATTGAACATGGGAAAGCGAGAGTTTGATTATTATATCTTTATTGATTATTCTGAGAATTTCATAGGTTACAACATCATTGAAAATAGTAAATTAAAAGAACTTCTTCCTAAAATATCAAAGATAAAACACTATAAAGAAGTAAATCAAAAAGGGCAGTATATTAAAGCTATTAAAAAGGTGTTTGACAAATGCGATATTACAAATTACTTTTTGAAGTATAAAATAAAAAAGATGGTGCAAACTCTAGAAATCTTTACAGATATTGCTGATTTTATAGTTTCTCATAAAGATTCATCAATATTTATCTCGTTAGATGATCACCAAGCATCTAATTTTGAAAGATTGGTTAAAGATATAGACGGAAAAAAAGTTGTGGTTATTAATGAGGGAAAGCTAAGAAAAGATACAATTGAGCATAGATTAAGCTTAATTATTGATAATCTTTTAAACATAGAGAGAATAAAACATGAACTATCATAGAGCAATTAGGAAAAATAAAGGTAGACCCGTCAATCCTACTAACCGCATCATCCTTTCGGAGCACGGGATTCGTCAGGGTCTATTCCATTATGAAGAGTATAGTAATAAAGATATTATAAACTTTTCGGTTCAGGAGGCAAGATGGTTGAGATATTGAGTTTAAGTCCTTACATAATCAATATACTGATACTTATTGCGATTTATGTAATCTTGGCAGTAAGTTTAAACTTAGCACTGGGATTTACGGGTTTGCTTAATTTAGGGCACGTGGCTTTCTTCGGCATAGGAGCTTATACCTCTGCTTTGTTAAGCGTTAATTTGGGCTTGCCGTTTATTGTAGGATTTTTAGCTGCTGGAATTTTAGCCAGCATTTTTGGCTTGTTATTGGCTTTTGCAACTGCAAGATTAAAAGGAGATTATTTGGCACTTGCCACGCTAGGATTTACTTTCGTTGTATATTCTTTGCTTTTGAACATGCAATGGCTTACCCGCGGGCCATTAGGAATTCCTGGAATTCCCAAACCTTCTTTCTTCGGACTAGTGATAGGAAATAATTTCTTATATCTGATACTTGTGGTTATTATTGCTTTTGTGTCTGTATTTATTATTAATCAAATAGTTAAATCTCCATTTGGAAGATTGCTTCAAGCTACGAGAGACGACGAGCTTGGCTTGAGAGTTTTAGGCAAGAACACTTTTAAGTTAAAGTATAAGGCAATGGCTATATCAGCATTTTTTGCTGGCTTGGCGGGAAGTTTGTTTGCTCATTATATATCATTTATAGACCCAAGCTCTTTCACAATAAGTGAGATAATACTTATTTTAACAATAGTAATTGTGGGAGGAATAGCATCATTAAAAGGAAGCATAATTGCCACATTTGTGATTATCATAATACCGGAGTTAATTAGGTTCTTGAGCTTGCCGAGCGCTATTGTCGGGCCTGCGAGGCAGATTGTTTATGCTTTGATTTTACTGATTGTGCTAATGTACAAGCCGCGGGGCTTGTTCGGGAGGATTGACTTGCAATGACTCTGAAAATAAACAAAATATCAAAGAGATTTGGCGGAATTGTAGCCTTGGATAATTGCTCGCTTGAGATAAAAAAAGGTCTGATAACTGCAATTATTGGACCTAATGGCTCTGGTAAAAGCACATTATTTAATGTTATATCACAAATAATCAGGGAAGACAAAGGAACAATTAGGTTGAAAGATATTGAATTAACTGACATGAAAGATTATGAAATTGCTCGCTATGGGGTATCGCGTACTTTCCAGGAAGTTAGGTTGTTCAGGAATTTGACAATAAAAGAGCATTTGGAAATTGCCTTGTCTAATGATGACGAGAAACTAATTAAAAGCGTGATTAGAAAGGAAAAAGATAATGATAAGAGGATTAAAGAGATTTTAGGTTTGGTTGGATTGAATAAAAGTTTGGACACTTTAGCGACTGACTTGAGTTATGGGCAAAGAAAGTTATTAGATTTAGCTATTGCTATTGCAAAGCCGCATTCTGTCTTATTGCTTGATGAGCCTGTTGCTGGCATTAATCCTAAATTGAGAGAAGAGATAAAGCACATATTGAAATGGCTGAATAAAAAAGGAGAAACGATTGTTGTTATAGAGCATGATATGAATTTTGTCATGAAGCTTGCTGATTATGTTTATGTCATGGATGATGGGGTAGTAATTGCTCATGGTACGCCAAAGCAAGTTCAGAATAATAGAAAGGTGCTGGAGGCTTATTTGGGAGCATGATGTTACAATTAAAGCAAATTCACGCAGGATACGAGGAGCTTGAGATACTTAAAGGAATTGACATAGAAATTAGAGATAAGGAAATTGTGGCTTTAATTGGCCCAAATGGAGCTGGTAAAAGCACTGTTATTAAATCAATATTTAACATTGCTAATGTAACTCAAGGCAGAATTGTCTTTAAAGGTGAGGATATAACTAAATTGCCAACTCATCAGCTTATAGATAAAGGCATTGTGTATATTCCACAAGGCAGGATTGTTTTTGGGAATTTATCTGTGAGAGAGAATTTGGAGATTGGGGCAGAATTAATTGATAAAAAAGAAATTGCTAAGAGAATTGGCGATGTATATAAAATATTTCCTCTTTTGAAAGATAGGGCGAGTGATTTGGCTTTTGGCTTGAGCGGAGGGCAGAGGCAGATGCTTGCTATTGCGCGCGCTTTGATATGCAGTCCAAAATTATTGTTAATGGATGAGCCTTCGCTTGGCTTATCGCCGAAGCTACAGGGCGAGTTATTTATTCTAATTAGAAATTTGCGCGATGAAAAAAAGATAAGTATTTTAATTGTTGAACAGAACGCTAAAAAAGCAATTGAGATTGCTGACAGAACTTACTTGCTGGAAGATGGGAAGGTTGTCTTGCATGGGAAGAAAAATATAATTAAGCACAAGAAAATCAAGGAAGTTTATTTGGGCGGAAGATATTAGAGTTTATGAAGATATTTGTCCAAATTTACCCTATTATTTTCTATAACTATCCTATCAGCTTTTAATTTATTTATTTTTTGATTTATATTTTTATAGTTACCCATATAACCTCCAACCTCTCCGTTTGATTTTACTACCTTATAACATGGAATTTTTTCAGGATGTTTATTATTTCTCATGGCGTTGCCTACAGCGCGATATGCTTTGGTGTTAATGGCTTTCGCCAGAGCCTTATATGTGGTTACTTTGCCTCCCGGGACCTTTCTTAATAATTCGTAGCATTTTTCGTTGAAGTTCATTTCAGATTCTACCATTTTATGTTATATTTTCTTAAGTCTTTTTTAAGATTATTAATTTTAGGAAAATCTATATAATGTATAGTCTTCAACCCTTTTTTCCTAGCATTTTTTATATTTAATTTATAATCGTCAATAAATAAACACTCATTTGGTTTAAGTTTAATTTTCTTAATTAAGTAGTTGAATGATATTTCATCTGATTTTCTCTTGCCAAATTCAAAAGATGTAAATATCTTCTTAAAACCCTTAAAAATTCCTTCTTTTAAGTTTGCATCAAAGTGGACTTGGTTAGTATCTGTAAACCCATATAAGATATATCTTTTTTTAAGTTTTTTTATTATCACGATGAGCTTTTTATTAATTTTTTTATTTTTTAAGTAGCTCTTCTTATAAAACGTGATTAATTCTTTATTATTTATATCAGGATTAATTTTACGAAATAAGTTTTCTATCTTATCCCTGCCTATTTCTGTATTTAGATATATCTTTCTCAATTCTAATTTATCATTAACTTTAACTGAAATACCGTATTTCTTAATAAACTCTTTATTAACTTTATCAAAATCAGTTTTGAATATGACATTACCAAAATCAAAGATTATTGCTTTTATCATTTCAGCACTCTTCCTGTTTTGAGATACCACATGCACAAATCTAATTTAGCAGGGGTCATCTTTATTTCTGAAGCAAGTTTATTGAACTTCTCCTCTATTTCAAGATAAGACTTTTTAGTTAGCGTTTTTGGTTTTTCTATAATATTATGCTCTTTCATTAATGATAAAATATGCCTGTCTAAAATTGCAATGTTTTCACTTCCTGTGTTTCTTAGGAAATGAGAGGCTTCTTTGTAACCAAGGCCTTTAACATTATTAACAAGCCATTCTCTTGCTTCTATTTCGCTTTTGCCTTTTAAAATTTCTTTGATATTGAGATATTTTCTTGCTGCTACAATATATTTAGACTTGTTATTATGAAACCTGTGTTTGTTCTTTCTTATACTTGAACTTATTTCCTCCTGTGAGTTTTTTGTAAAACCATTAAATCCTAACTCGCCTTGTATTGCAATTCCTGTTGTGGCTTTGGAATTGGCAGTAAGGATGCAGAAACACAATTCTGAAAACCAGTCTTCATTGTTTTTATCTTTGAAAGAAGAAAATTCCGCTAGCCTTTTTTCTATTTCCTGCATTACTTTTTTGTCTATTGAAGTTATTTGGTTTATTAGTTGTTGCATGAACTTCCATAATTATTCAGATATAAAAAGGTAATTGATTGAAATTCTAATAAATTTCTCTTTGATTTTCTCTTGCTGTGGGCTTTCTCGCTTACGCTGCGAAGTTCCTCGTTGCGGAAAACAAAGATGCGGGGAGGAGGATTCGAACCTCCGAAGGCACTAAGCCGCAGGATTTCTCAATCCCGAGCTATACTTATCCTAATGGAAAAGCGACATCTTAAGTCCTGTCCGTTAGACCACTCCGGCATCCCCGCTTATTAAAATTGAGAACTAATGGTATAAAAGTGTTTTGATTACGCGAGTGCGGCAGCAAGCTGCCCTTCTTCTACACGGCTTGATTCTTCGTCTTGTCTTTGTCTAAGTCTGAAATATCCATCTATAATATGTGCCCTAACAAAATGTTCTTCTCCTTCTATATGTGGTGCATTTCCTCCATTTTGTTGTCTCAATTTAAACATTTTCCTACCGTATGCCTCTTTTGCCGCAGCAACCCAAGAATTATATTCAACCGGACCAACATATCCTCTAATTTCGGCTAATGTCGGCGTAGATCCCATTTTCCTTTAATTAATAAAGAAAAAATGGTTTATAAATATTGTTGTTTAAATTTATAATAATTAAGCAATGGGATTGTCCATGTGAGCCACGATTTCATCGATGTGCTCGCTGATATACTGCAGAACTTCCTCTTCGGTTGCGCGCCAGTTCTTGTCTTTAAACTTGAGAGCGTGTGATGCGCCTGCAATCACTGCCATTTTTAACTGCTTTGTTTCGTCAGCCATGGCTCTTTTGATAATAAGGGATATTTAAGCATTATTATACTGGATGTGTTTTTAACAGCGTTTTTAAAGCTGTTTTTGTTAATTCTGCAATGGTCTGGAAATTGTACCATAAATACAGAGTTGTGCATATAAATGTCAATGCAATTATAGCCGGCGTCTTGTCTTTGATTATCTCTTCTTATTTAGTCTTTCTTACTTATTACCTGACAAATGACATGATTGCGGTTTTGCTTATATCGTACGTTGTAGACGGAGCGATGGACTTTGTTATTTTTGCTGGGCTGCATTTAATTGCATACCGAGGATGGTTTAGCAGATTGTCATTTGCAAAAATATTAGCTAGGGATATTGCTTATCTGCAGACGCACAGGGCGTTATTAGCGATTATTACTTTAATTATCGGAGTAGGTGTTCAGTTTATTTTAATGCAGTATGGTTTAGGAAGGGCGAGGTCGTTTATCATTGCTTACGGGCTTGCACTTTTAGTAACAAGAACAGGGCATACAATTTATGGATTAAAAACAGGGCTTTTCAAGCCGTTACACCTCAGGCATAAAAAGATTAATGCTGAAAAAGATTAGTATTTATACTTGTATTAGTTTGATGATTTATGAAAATTGATACATTAAAAGAGGCATGGACATTGATAACTATTGTCTTTGGATTTACTATATTGTTAATTGGGGTTGCTTTGCTTGTTCTGCCTGGGCCGGGAACTCTTGTAATAATTATCGGGCTTGCTATTCTTGCAGGGCATTTTTTATGGGCTAAAAGGCTTTTAGATAAAATTAAAAAAGAAGTGGCAAGGGGAAAGGATTTTGTGAATAATAGACTTGGGAAATAAAATCAGCAGTAGGCTGTTCTTTTCGCATTAGAAACCAGCTTAAGTCTTGGTGGAAAAAATTCTCTGGGGCTGACTAAGATTTCCCCCTTCTTTGCTAAATCTTCCAGCCTGCTTTCTGTCTGGCAATTATCTGCACTATTGGTGAGAAATGAAGCAAGTGAGATAATAGATGAGAATATGTAAGATATATATTCTCTTGGACGCATGTGAAATAATATTTTCAGGATTTATAAAAATATATGAAGCCTCCATATAGCTTTGAACTTTTCTTGATACTCACCAGAGGTATCTAACTTCATCAAGATTTTACCCTTGAAAGTTCAGTACCCTTTGTGGGCTTTGAACCCGCTTAGTTTTCTTGTAATTATCTAAATGATAAAGAGTTTATTTACTTTCTACTAAGATTTAAAGCTAACAGACTACTATCCGATATCCATAAGTTCGAAGGACGTTCTAATTTCTTCTGGGCTTGCTAAAAATAAATCAATATCTATAGGTTTTTTAGTAAACGGAATTTGCTCCCAAAAGGTTCTAACAGGTACTAAAATAGCTCTACCTATGCCATACCACTCATTTGGACCAAAAGACGCCTTAAAACTATGATCTCCTAAAGTAAGTTTAGTCCCGCGGGCATTTCTAATATCTTTTAATAAACGTTTTTGATCTTCGGTTTCGGTATGAAATATAACTCCAAGACTTATTTTGCTATAGGGGTGATCTCTTTCCAAAACATCTTGAAAGTAGGGGTAAAGGTTCAAACTATTTAAATGACTATACAAGCTATAAACTCTAGGAATATCGGGACTCCTAAGGTTGTCTATTAACAACCTATTATGAGCGTCAACAGCTGGTTGTGGGTTTACCATAAAACTCGATAAAATTTACTTATTTAAGCTTTTGCTTTTGCTGTTACTTTAAAATAATTAATAAGCCTCTTACTTGGCTTAGAACTTTTCCGGAACCTCACTAGTGGCTTTGAACTGGTCCAATCTCGTAACTAAGTATATTAGAATGAGATAGTTTATTTAGTTTACTATTTTGTCTCCAGAAGCTGTGCAAGCTATTTCTACGAGTGCTTGTCTAGGTAGTGCTTTAACCGCCATAGCCGTTCTTGTTGGATGATCTTTTGAGAAGTATTTTCCATATACTTCATTCATTTTTGCGTAATCTTTCATATCTGACAAATAAACAGTTGATTTGTCAACATTAGTCAAATTCCAACCGATATCGTCGAGAATATTCTTTATATTATCTAATATTTTGGAAGTCTGGTTCTCTATTCCTTCCACTAGTTCTCCTGTTTTTGCATCTACTCCTATTTGCCCAGATATTTCCATAGTAAATTTGTGATCATGCACAATTGCTTTAGAAAGCGGAAAAGCACCTACGTTTTTGATAATTTTCTTCATTATTTTATTACTATGATGCACTATATAATGTTTGCTAGAATCCAGTTTCAAACGTACGTTTGAAACTGAAATAAGCCTCTGGAGAGATTTGAACTCCCGACCCCGAGTTTACGAAACTCGTGCTCTAACCAGCTGAGCTACAGAGGCATTAAAAAACTACAATTGCAAGGTTTTTAAAACAATAGGTTTTAATATAGGAAATGAAAGAAGTTAAAGAAAAGAAGAAATCAAAAAGGAAATATTTTATTGGGATTATTATTTTGTTAGCCATTATTGTTGTTGGCTATTTTACTTGGAGCTATTTCTTTCCCAAGAGAGAAGGAACGCCGTGGGTGCCTATTAATTTAACTGCTGAAAATCTTCCGAGTTATCTGGAGCGGTTGAACGCCATACATGATTTGCCTCAAGACGGAGTGATTGCTTTGACAATTGGCAGTTCGCCTTATACTATTGAAAAAGGAAAAGTAAGAGAGGGTTTGCCTTCTAGTGCCGATTTATCAATTACTCTTCCTGATGCTTATTTTGAAATATTTGGGCAATATGGATGGTGCGCTGGCTTGCAGATTGCCCGGCAAAGAGGCGAGTTGGGAATTGAGCTAGGTGGAAGCGAAACAGGGCTTTTGTGGAAATATAAAGCGCTTGCGAAATACAAAGGTTGCCTTGGAAAACAATAGCAATATTTAAATAGGTAGGATAATAAATATTATCTAAATAACATGGGTGGTAAAGGTGATTTGTTTTTGAGGAAAGCAATTTTACTTGGGTTTATAACTTTAATTGCGGTTATGGGCTTGGTACTTGCTGAGCATATCGTAAGGACTTCAACAATAGGAATTGATTTTGGATCTGTTAATGAAGATTTAACTAATCTGTATAACTTCTCCGTAAATAATACAGACACAGTGGTGACTGCAAATATTACAGAGGTTAATATTACCCTTCCTGCAGGATTTGCCTTTGATATAAAAGTTGATGGAAATGGAACTAATGGAACTTCTGCTGGGTCGCATATATTTTCTAACACTACAACTATATTAACATGGAAAAATGCTTCTACATCGCTCTCTCTTATAGTAAATCAGACAACCCACTATTTCTCGTTTAATGCAACTGCATCAATACCTGGAACCTATAACTTTACTGTTCAAACAAGAAACGCCAGTGGGGCATTGACATCAAGCAGTCTTAATGTAACAATAAATGACACTACAATTCCTTCTGACTTAAGCTTTGCTTCTCGAAGCGCGGCAGCCAGAGCAAATTTATCTGCAACAGGCATGTTTTTTAATGTTACAGTTACAGATAATGGTTTGCCCCAAAGCGTAAGATTTCTATTTTATAATGCAAGCGGAGCTCAATTTTATAATAGCACTAATGTAACGATATCTGTAAATTCTTCATGGGTAAACTTTACAGGCCTTACTGATGGAACTTTTGTAGTGTATGCACTTGCGAATGATACCAAAGGAAATCTAAATACTACAGGAGCAAACAGAACAGTAACATTAGATACTTCATCTCCAATCGTGACTCTTACGCGCTCAAGCAGTTCTACAAAATATAAATTAGTAATTGATATTGCATTAAGCGATGGAACCAGCGGCATCAGCGGAACCTGTTCAGACAATAAACAGGGAGGCACTGTTTCAGGGACAGGAACAAGTCAAACATTTACAGAGGAAAATCTAGAATGCGGACATTCTTATGAAATAGAGATAACATGTAATGATTACGCAAGCAATAGCGGGAGCAGTACAAAGACATTTTTAACAGATAGCTGTGGAGGCGGAGGTAGCACTGGCGGCACAGGGGGCGGAGGCACTGGTGGATGGACAAATACATTCGTATACGACAGCCAAGACTTCAGCCAAATAGGTAGTGTAACAAAGGATCTCGAAGAAGATAAGAGAATAAAGATTAAAATTGACGGTCAGATTCATTATGTTGGTGTCATTGCCTTGACAAGCACGAGCGCCACAATACAAGTTACTTCTGACCCACAAGAAGCAACCTTGAACCCTGGACAGAGTAAGAAATTTGAGGTTACAGGCGATAATTATTATGATATGAAAGTTACCTTAACTTCTATTTCAGGGAATACAGCCAGTGTGACAACTGAATATGTGCATGAGCAAGTTCCACAACCTTCTCTTCCTACAGATACTGGTGCTGAAACCGGAGAAGCCCTTCCTGAAGAGGCTGGCAAAAGATTTGCATGGCTTTGGATTGCGATAATTATCATCGTGCTTGTTGTTGTAGGAGTTATTTATTACAACAAGAAGAAGGCTAATAATTAAGTTTTATTAATTGTTTGATTTATATTCTATTTTTTACAAGTAGAGAATAGATTTATTAATTCTGTTATTTTTCATTGGTTATGAAAGACAAAGTTATAGAGATATTAAGATTTATTAAATTATCTGATAAGGAAATAGAAAGCTTGATTGAAGTGCCTAAAAACTCTGATATGGGTGATTATGCTTTTCCTTGCTTTATTCTTGCTAAAAAGATGAAGAAGAGTCCTTCTGAAATTGCTAAAGATATTTCTAGTAAAATAAAAAAATCTGATTATTTTGAAAAAGTGGGGGCGGTTAATGCTTATGTGAATTTCTTTGTTAATAGAAAAAAATTAGCCTTGGATGTTATTAATTCTGTTCTAAAAAATAAAGATAATTATGGAAGCGGGAAATATGGCAATGATAAAGTTATGATTGAATTTTCGCAGGCGAACACGCATAAGGCGTTTCATGTCGGGCATATAAGAGGAACAGCGCTTGGGGAAAGTATATCTAGGATTATGGAATTTTCAGGCGATAAAGTAACAAGGGTTAATTATCAGGGAGATATAGGAATGCATGTAGCAAAATGGCTCTGGTGCTATACCAAGTATCATGCAAGGGAGAAAATTGAGAATAACGAAAGCTGGTTTGCCAAGATATACGTTGAAGCTGTTCGTAGATTGAATGGGGCGCCTGAATTAGAGAGAGAGGTTGAGGAGATTAACAGGAAATTAGACGAGAGAAAAGACAAGAAAATCCTAGAGCTATGGAAAGAAACAAGAAAAATATGCCTTAAATCGCTTGAATCTATTTATCAAGAGCTAGATACGAAATTTGATGCTTATTTTTTTGAGAGTGAAGTGGAGAAAAAAGGCAAAGAGATAGCACATGAGCTTGTTAAGAAAAAAATTGCTAAATTTTCAGAAGGAGCTACAATCATTGATTTTGCAGAGCATGGATTCCCAGAGCTTGCTGTTTGGGTTCTATTGAGGAAAGACGGAACTGTTCTGTATTCTTCCAAAGATATTGCGTTAGCTGAAAGGAAATTTAAGGAGTTTAAAATTGACAAGGCAATTTATGTTGTTGGTTCTGAACAAGGACTACATATAAGGCAGCTTTTCAAAACTTTGGAATTAATAAAATTTGGAAATGGCAATTTAGTTTATGTTCCTGTTACTCTTGTTCGCTTGCCGACGGGAAAAATGTCATCCAGAACAGGAGATAATGTGCTTTATGCTGACTTTAGGGATGAATTGCTTGAAGAGGCTTTTGAAGAGATAAATAAAAGATATCCTGAAATTAATGATAAAGAGAAAGAAAAAAGATCCAGAGCCATTGCCCTTGCCTCAATTAAATATACTATGCTGAAACAAGATACAAATAAAGTGATTGTGTTTGACAAAAAAGAGGCATTGAGATTTGAAGGGGATACAGGACCTTACCTGCTTTATACTTATGCGCGGGCGAGGAGCATTTTGAGAAAAGCAAAGAAAGCAAAAAAAGATATTAAAATTAAGGAGATTAATGAGCATGAAAAAGCATTAGTAACTGAACTTAGTAATTTCCCTGAAGTTGTCAAGCACTCGTATGAACAATTATCTCCAAATTTAATTGCTAATTATGCTTATCAGCTTGCTCAAGTGTTTAATGAGTTTTACCATAATTCTAAAGTAATAGGGAGCGAAGAAGAAGGGTTTAGGCTTGCTCTTGTTGATGCAACGTCGCAGGTTATAAAAAATGCTCTTTATTTATTAGGCATTCCTATTCTTGATGAAATGTAGTTGCTTTTTAGTATAA
>ERZ1292623.1772-Hain-H51-01um-R1-1772-length-20245-cov-7_pt1 | contig 20245 bp, 23 predicted proteins | sample MGYA00564398_ERZ1292623 | MGnify/ENA primary metagenome ERZ1292623 (study PRJEB36523, sample SAMEA6512633) | groundwater metagenome | collected 2019-01-07 | study: AquaDiva: Metagenomics assemblies of 32 groundwater samples | reverse complement strand
AATGTGTAAATCCTAAAATGATTTTAAAAGGATTATTAGAGTTTAAAGTATCTCAAATAATGAAAGAAGCTAAGAAACCTTATGCTTTTACTGGTTTATCTGCTATTGAAATTTGGTCTGATTACTCTTACATTCAAAGAGGGAGAGAAAAGTCGCCTTATTATATTAAAGTTTTAAAGAAAGATTTGAAATATTGGAAGTCTTTCTTTAATAGATACAGAATTCCTAATTACATTAAAGTTGGTTCAACTATTGGAGAGTTTGTTATTTTAATCCCTGTTGATAAATTACATTTTACTGAAAAGGATGAAATGTATGTTGATACTTTAAAAGAAACTGAGAAGATTGCAAAATCGAATAGTTTTTATGCCTACCCTTATAATTATATGAAGGGGAAATATGGAACAATTACAGCTTAGAGAAAAAGAAATATTTGAAACCTTAAAGAAGATTAAGAAAGCTAACTTTGTAGTTATTGGCGGATATGCTGTTAATGCCTACACGTTGCCTAGATTTTCCGTTGATTGTGATATTGTAATAAGAGATCGTAAAGAACTGGAGAAGATTGAAGAGGCTCTTCTTGAATTAGGATATCGAAAAGAGAAGAATTATTTTGAAGGGGTTCCGTATGATGGTAAATTTGAAAGATTTGAAAAAGAATTGAAAAGAAACTTCAAAGTAAGTATGGATATCCTCATAGGAGAAGTTCTTGATAGAGACACTAAAGCTAAATTTTCTGCTGATTGGGTTTTTGATAACTCGGCTTTACGAAACTTACAAGGTAAGACGATAAGTGAGCAACTTAAGCTAAAAATCATTAATGCCGATGCTTTGTTTACAATGAAATTGATTAGTTGTAGACAAACCGACATTAGAGACATATTTCTTCTAATTAATTCTGCAAAAGACAAGAAATGGATAAAAAAAGGAGTTTCTGAAAGATGCAATCTAAAAGATAGATTGTCAAAAGCTCTAAGTAAAATCAACTCTAAACAGTTTAAAGATGAACTACAGGGGGTCTTTGGTATGGTAGATGATAAAATATTTGAAAGAAATAAGAGATTAATCTCGGAATTGGGAAATTAGATTAAAATAATCATTATAAATCAATCTTAATCTTCTAATTTATGTTAAATAGAAAAGAACTAAAAACGGCTTTAGGTCTGGCGTGGAAAATAAGTGTCTTCTAAGTGATCTGGGCGTTTCTACTTAGGGAAAGATTAATATAATATTTCCTATTAAAACAAAAGATGGTTACTATAGAAATAGAAGAACTTTCTGTCTGGCAAAGAATAATCTTCTACGGTGGATTCCTTTTATTTACTATTATTATAGTATATTTCCTGATTGTACTGTATTCAGCTGTTTTATCAACAAAAACAACTGATGCTGAGGACACTATAAAATTTCTTGTTGCTTTATCTTTATTCACCCCATATATCTTAGGTATTATTTATCTTTTACATGAAAAAGAAAAAAAATTTATAGCTTGGAGCAAAGGTATTTTCTTCGGAACACTTATAACAATTATTATAGGAATATCTCTTGTTATATACTATTACATATTTATCCAAAAAAACAACCCAGCAAGTGGTATATGGGTCTTGTTTTTTTATTTTTTTGGAGGGATTGAACTTATTGTTAGTACAATTTCATATTTTGTCTCTAGAGCAAAAACATCTTCTGTTATAAAATAAAAGATACAAAAATACTATCTCTTGTAAATATTATCATGGTGATTAAAGTCCTCAAAGGTGATAGTGTTTGTATTTTTATCAAAACCGAAAACTAGCGCAAAATGACCTACATGAACTCTTTTTGAATCTTTCATATTATATCTCAAATTCTTGTAATGTTTTATATCATAAGCATTAATAATTTCATCAATTTTCTTTATTACTTGCTCGTAGAGGTCTTTATCTTTTTTTGATAATTTAATGAGGATTTTTTGAAGATTCGGCTTAATTTCGTAATAATACATTGTTAGCCACCAGTCATTCTTCTTAACTCTTCAATATTCTTAAACTTAATTCCTTTTTCTTTTCTTACAATTCTCATCTTTTCTATAAATTCAGGTTTTAACTCTGGCTCCAAAAGCTCGATACCATAATCCATAACTACTTTGGTAATCGCTTCACTTTTATCTTTGAGATTATACTTTGCTTTTACTATATTCAAGATATGATTGACTTCTTCAGGTATCTCAATCATTGCCTGTACTCCCTTATGTATACTTGCCATATATTCTAAATATATATAAAGTATATAAATATTTCTATAAGTATTTATCCTTTCACAACAGCCAAAGGTTTCAATCTTGCTACAATTTGTCCAATTCCAAGCTCATCACTAACGCGGACAACTTCATTGACATCCTTATACGCTTCAGGAGCTTCTTCTAAGGCTCCTTTTCTGCTTCCTGCTTTTAGCAGGACATTATTTCTCTTCAATTGATTTTCAACTTCTTCTATCTTTAGGTTTTTTATTGCATAACTTCTTGACAAAACTCTGCCTGCTCCATGTGCTGTGCTTCCAAAAGAAATTTCTTCCGCTTTTTTTGTTCCAACTAGAACATAAGAAAAAGTTCCCATGCTTCCTGGAATGAAAATTGGGCAGCCAACATTTCTATATATTGCTGGAATTTCTGCTCTTCCTGGGCCAAAAGAGCGAGTGGCTCCTTTCCTATGAACACATAAACTGATTTTTCCCCCATTTACTTCATGCTCTTCAAATTTCGCTATATTATGGGCTATATCATAAACTAAAGTCAACTCAGATTTTGGAAAGAATTTTTTAAATGATTTTCTAACTTGGTATGTCATTAACTGCCTGTTCACAAATGCAAAATTCGCAGCAGACCCCATAGCAGAGATATATTCTTTCCCCAACTGTGATTCAATAGGGGCGCAGATAAGTTCTCTGTCCGGCAATTCCTTGAATCCATATTGTCTTTCCATTTTCTGAATATAATCAGAGGCTGTTTGATGTCCCAAACCACGGCTTCCTGAATGAATCATTACAGCAATCTGCCCAATTTTTTCTAATCCAAAAAGTTTCGCAATATCTTTATTAAAAATAGTATCAATTTCCTGGATTTCCAGAAAATGATTTCCAGAGCCTAAACTACCAAGCTGATTTCTGCCACGCGCCTTTGCTTTCTGGCTTATTTTAGAAGCATCTGCTCCTTTTATGCATCCATTGTCTTCAATTTTTTGAATATCTTCTAGAGTCGCATATCCTTTTTCGACTGCCCATTGAACTCCTTTTTCCAAGACAGAATCTAGCTCCTTGCTGTCAAGGGAGAATTCCGATTCCTTTCCAATTCCAGAAGGAATATTTTTATATAATTCATTTAAAACTTCTTTTCTTTTAATTAGAAAATCTTCCCTTGTTAAATTTGTTGCAAGAAGGCGGACTCCGCAATTAATATCATAACCTACAGCGCCGGGTGAAATAATTCCCCTTTTCAGATCAAATGCGGCTACACCTCCTATAGGAAATCCATAACCTTGATGTGCATCCGGCATTGCTATTGCTTCACCGACAATTCCTTTTAACTGAGCTACATTTTTCACTTGCTGTATAGTTTTTCCGTCTTTTTGAATATCTTTCATTAAAACATCTGAAGCAAATATTTTTCCAGCTACATGCATCTTGCCTTCTTTCTCAATTTGCCAGATATTTTTTGTGATTTTATTTATCATCTTTCTAATAATCAAAATACCTTTATTAATCTAGGGTTTTTTCTAAGACTTAATTATGGGCAGTTTTCCTATTTATTATCTTCTATCATTTGTTACTACTTAATGATTATTAGATAAAAAAACAATAAAGATAACTTATAAAATGCCTTATTTCTTAATAAAAAAATGAAAGGATTTATAGTTTATGCGACTTATGGAACAGAAGAAAATAAAACCATAGTTTCTCTCTTCGGAAGACTTGAAAACAATCAGTCATTCGTTTCTCTTCATCAATTCAAGCCGTACTTTTTCATCGAGGAAAAAGACTTAAAAAAAATAGAAAAGAACATAGAATATAAAGCTGAAAGAACACAAAATAAAACTTTTTCAGGCAACTCAGTATTAAAAATAATCTTAAATAATAATATAGATTCAAAAAAACTTTCAGAATCTCTTCATGCAAAAAATGTCAGCACATATGAAGCAGATATAAAGCCCCATACAAGATTCCTGATAGATAAAAACCTTTTCGGCTCAATAAATATAGAAGGAGAATATGAAGGCTCAGAAAAAATAGATAGAATTTACAAAAAGGCAGAAATCAATCCAGTAGAATATTTTCCAAAGTTAAAAGTTCTCTCAATAGATATAGAATCAGGCAAAATATCAGGAAAACTTTTTTGCATAGGTTTGTATGGGGAAAACTACGAAAAAACATTCTTTGTTGGAAAAAGCCAGCAGAAAATAAAAAACACAATATTTTGCAAAGATGAAGAAGAATGCCTTTTAAAATTCAAGGAAGAAATTCTTAAGCAGGATCCTGATGTAATAACTGGGTGGAATATCATTGATTTTGACTTGGCATACCTTAAAAATCTTTTCCACAAATACAAAATTCCTTTTGACATAGGGAGGACAAATGATGAGGCATCTCTGCGCCTCGAATCAGGATTTTTTAAATCATCATCAGCAAACATACCTGGAAGACAGGTTCTTGATGCCTTTAATCTAATTAAAGACAAATTCATCAAAGAAGCTCCATCAATAAAAAATGCTGAATTTGAGTCATTCTCTCTTGAATCAGTATCACAGGCATTATTAGGTTCAGGAAAACTGATAAAAGGCAAAGACAGGCATTCTAAAATAGAAAAAATATATGAGACAGACCAACAAAAATTAGTAGAATACAATATTCTCGACTGCAAATTAGCTTATGAAATTTTAAAAAAAACAGACATGCTTACTCTTGCAATAGAACGCTCGCAATTAACTGGCTTAACTTTAAACAAATTAGGAGCTTCAGTAGCTGCTCTTGACTCCCTCTATATAAGAGAAGCAAGAAAAAAAGGTCTTGTCTCTCCAACAACAAGATACAAGCATAAAGAATCGGGCATTACAGGAGGCTATGTAAAATCACTGCAAGCAGGCATCTACAACAATGTTATTGTCCTTGACTTCAAATCTCTATATCCTTCAATTATAAGGACATTCAATATTGATCCTGCCTCGCATCTTGAGAAAAAAGAAAAAAATTCTGTTGAATCTCCAAACAAAACATACTTCAAAAACCAAGAAGGCATTCTCCCAGCAATTCTGGAAAGACTCCATCATGCAAGAGAAAAAGCAAAAAAAGAAAAAAGAGAACTTGCAAACTATGCAATTAAAATAATTCTAAACTCTTTCTTTGGTGTTCTTGCAAATCCTAACTGTCGTTACTTCAATTATGATGTAGCGAATTCAATCACTACTTTCGGTCAGATGATTATCAAGCTTACAGCAGAACAAATAGAAAAGCAAGGTTATAAAGTCATATATAGTGATACTGACTCAGTTTTCATAGAAACAAACTCTGAAAAGAATAAAGCAGATAAAGTAGGAAAAGAGCTTCAAGATTATATTAACTTGTTTTATAATAAATTTATTAAAAAAAACTACAATAGAAATTCTCTTCTTGAATTGCAATTTGAAAAACAATATATCTCCATGATAATTCCAAATATCAGGAATAAAAATCTTGAAAAAGAAAAAGCAGCAAAAAAAAGATATGCTGGATTAATAGAAAAAAACGGAAAAGAAGAGCTTGAAATTATTGGTCTTGAAGCAATAAGAGGCGACTGGACAGAAGCAGCCCAAGATTTCCAAAAAGAGCTTCTTCTTAAGCTTTTTCACAAAGAGCCTCTAAAGCCTTTCATAAAATCTTATGTAAAGAAAATAAAAGAAGGTAAAATGGACGAAAAGCTTATTTATAGAAAGTCAATAAGAAAAGAGCTTGATGCATACACAAAAATAACACCTCCTCATGTTAAAGCGGCTCGCAAATTAGATTCTCTTGATTCAAACATAATTGAATACTGTATAACTCTTGAAGGCCCAGAACCTATTCAAAAATTAAAGCATAAACTAGACTACGAGCATTACATTGAAAAGCAGATAACTCCGATAGCAGAACAAGTTCTTTCTCTGCTCAACATATCTCTTGATGAAATTATTAAAGACGACAGACAAAAAACTCTATTTTAACTTTTTCTTTCACGATTTTAAAGATAAAAAAATAAAATAAAAAGAATAATTATCTCTTTTTCTTTCTTCCGCCTCTAGCCATTTTAGCCTCGCAAACGTTTCCCTTGCCATCAACATAGTACAAATAGCCCTTTCTTCTCTTCACAACATTGCGAGCAATAACTTGTCCCATTAATACCTCCTTTTGATTTAAAACTAATTTTATTATATTAATTTAGTCAAAGTTATATTTAAATCTTTCTCTTTCCGACGAATAAACCAATTATCTCGAAATTTCTGTTATTTACCGGAATTTCAACAAATTTTCTGTAATTTTTTTCTGTTTTTATTGATAATCTAAAAGGCTTTACAATTTTAAAATCTATAACTTTGTTTCTTTTATCAAGCCATAAAACAAGAAAAGGAAAAAAAACAAAAAGAGAAGTCAGGGACGCATTTGAATCTTTTCTAAATTCAAAAAGAAGATTCTTTGTATTTTTTCCGCTGAACATTAATCCAAAAAATCTCTTTACTCCAAAGACTTTTTCAGCTTCAAGAAAGATTTTTTTATTCTTAAAATAGATTTCCATTATTCTATATCTTCTCTAGAACCTTTTTCCTTTTTTAAGTAATACTTTTCGCTTTGCAGAAAGGAATGCTTGCTGTCTTTTCAAATCATAAATAAATTCTTTTTCTTTGCTTGCACTTCCCGAGATTATTCTTTCTTCTTCAGAGATTATTGTCCCAGTTATTCTAACTCCCTTGCTTTTTTCTTCATTTGTTTTCTCAATCTTAGCCTCGTCTACTTTTATTTCTTCTTTATTTTCTACTTTAATCTCAGCTGTTTCTTCTTTTGTTTCTTGTTTTTCTTCTCTTGTTTCAACAATAGTTTCTGTTTTTATTTCCTCAGTTTTACTCTTAGTACCATCTGGTTTAATCTCAGCTGTTTCTTCTTTTGTTTCTTGTTTTTCTTCTTTACTTTCTGTATTTATTTCTTGTTTTTGTTCTCTGCCCTCTTCTTGCGCTTCTCTCCTTTCTTCTCTTATTTCCTTATCTTTAGAAATTAAAATTTCAAAATCAATTGCGGGATAAATTGTTTTCTCTCCTAAAAGTCCATATCCTTCTCCATTTAAAGATAAAGAAGAATTAATAGTATAATAATTTCCAGAAACAATATCATTATTTAACAATTCAAAAAGAAGTAATTCTTTATTTTGTTTTCCTAGATTAATAATAACTTTAGAATCTCTTGGTATTAATTCTCCTTCCCGTAAATTCAATTTAAATGTTCCATAAATCTTTTCTCCATTTATATAAGAATCTTCAATATTCAAAACAATTCTTCCTGTTGACAAAAGATTTTTATAAAAGAAAAAAATTAAGAAGAAAATTAAGAGAGTAAAAATTAAAATATAGAAAAGCGATGTTTCTTTCTTCTTTTTATACTTTCCAATATAAGTTGTTATAATTTTTTCCCCTACACGTTTATTTTCGTATAAATAAGGACCATATCTAACTCCATTTTTAAAAGTATATTTTTTATACACCAATTTTTATTATTAAGACTGTAACCTCTATTTTATAAATTGAAAGAAGTTTATAATCTTTTCTCCTACAATTTAATTTAAGAATTTTTCTTCAAATTCACGAATTTCTCATGCATAACTTCGACATTTCTATCGCAGACAAAGTCATGCTGTCTGAAACCGCCCCCGAATGTTTTAGGAATATGCATGAGCTCATGAATGATTACTTTATCCTGCTCTTCTTTTTTCATCTTATCAAATTTTTCCAGGAATTCAATAGTATAATGAGCTTTGACGTTCATGGATTTCTGCATCAACTTTCCTATTGTATGGCATCTTGCCAGCGTTCTTCTTGTTGAGCTTCCAAAACTCCTGAAACATTTCACTCTATCTAAATCAATATGATTAAGATTAAGCACTCTTGCAATATCATTCATTCTTGCCTGCAAATCAGGAGCAAATTCGTATTTCACTTAAATAAAACCTCTTTTTACAATTCCTTGAATGATAGTCAATATTTAAATTTTTATATAGGAAAGCTTAAAAATGCAATTCATCATAATTATAAGATGTCGGAAAAAATAAATTATTCTGATAATTATGTATTCAGAGCTTATATGAGAGTAAGGAAATTAGGCGATGATTTAGACGATGTAACAAGTTTTTTTGGAGAGAGGGGATTCATGATTAAGCAAAGAGCAGAGGGAAAATCCTGGTTTAGATTATCTTCTCTTCATGGAATTGTCCTTAATGACACTATTACTTACTCTGAAAGAGGTGTTAAAAAAGATTTATCTGAAAAATTTATAGGCATAGAAAATCATTTAAAATACTGCCTGAATACTTCTTTGCACGACCCTATACAGGCACTTCAAATTACTGATAAGGAATGGCATAGCATACGCAAAAATTTAGATAAAGAATTCTCTCAGAAATTTATTTTTTATCCTGAATCCTTGCTGCTTCTTCCAGATAAAAAGCTGTTTACCAGATAAATATTTTCTAATTTTCGTAGATTTTTTCGAATTTTAATTTCTGCGGATGAAAATAGTGTTGGTTGGACATTAAAACAGCATAAACTGGGTTTGGAAACAAGCCTTCCTCTCTTGCGCCTGTTCCATATATTACATTTTTTATTGAGTCTTTTAGTGATGATATCATATCTTTATCCCGTGATATGAGCGAAACAGGAGTATTCATCGCATATGAAAGTGTTGTGGCAATAAGTTTTTTATCAGTATTAATTGATGCTCCGAAAGACTTTACTTTTATATGGTGGCTATTCCTTGTTTCATGCAAAGCATATTTATAGATAATCTGCTGCTTCTTATTGAAATTTTTCTGCGAAACTAAACTCTTTTCAAGGTGGCAAATGCTTTTTTCATAAGCAATTATTGATTCTTCCAACCTTTGAATAAAGATATTTTCTTTCCGAAAAGCTTTTTCCATATTAAGAGTGCGTCTTAATTCAAGCATCAATGGATCCTGCTCCTGCAGTACTTCATGGATTGTTGCAATTGTGTTTGATGAAGCAAATTCATGGAATGATTCATGCGCAAACACCCACATTTCAAAGGTTTTCTCTCTTTCTTTGCATCTTTCTACAAAAATTTCCGCAGTATCAGCCCCGCTAATATTGACTGCTGAACTATCAATAAAATGACATATATCTTCCATCTTTTTTTCTCTTATACATAGTATAAAAATCTATGTTTTTAAATTCACTTCACTATTATCTCAAGACCATCTCCGCTTTTTAAAATATAATCCTTGCCAACAGCTTTTTTTGTCCTTATATCAACTGCCTTTACAAAATTCTTTCCTATATCTGTGTGCAGGCGATAAGCAAAATCCAAGGCAGTGCTTTTAGAAGGCATTAAAAAGCAGTCAGGCAAAATATTGCCCTTGCTATCAGACAATTTTGCTCCTGCAGGATAAACAGCAATATATTTCAGAATTTCAAAAACAACTTTATTCAAAACTTCCTGAATTCCAGTGCTTCCAAATTCTTTCAGTATTTTTTGAATGCCTTCAAGCGCTCTTTTTTGTTTTTCATTCAATTCTTTTTTAATATCAAACTTGTTTTCTCCAGGAATATAAGAAATAAGCCCTGTTTTATCTGCTTCTCTTAACGCAAGCTCTCCTTCTGCAAAACAAGGCACAATCAAGCAGTCAAATTCTTCTTTTATTTTTTTGAAGTTTTCCTTCCCATCTGGCCTGTCAATTTTATTTGCAGCTATAATCATTGGCTTTGTGTATTTTCTTAATTCTCTTGCAAAATTAAATAGCTGCTCATCACTCCAGGAAGCAGGCTTTTCTACATCAAATCTTGACTTCAAAACAACATGCCTGACATCTTCTTGCTTAACTTTCAATCCAGAAAACTGATTCGCAACAGCCTCTTCAAACTTTTTCTTCTGCATCTCAAGAGTTCTGGAAAATATTTTCCACGCTTTTTGCATAATGCCAAAGTACCAAAAGTCAAGCTCTTTTTCTATAATTTTTATGTCTTTGCCAGGATAATAATTCTCAGCTGGTTTGCCTTCCCCATTTGTTTCTCCAGACATATCAACAACATGAATAAATGCGTCGGCAGCTGACAAATCATTCAAAAATTCATTGCCTAAACCTTTTCCTTCACTTGCTCCTTCAACTAGTCCAGCAACATCCATTAATTCAAACGGAACAAAACGCAATCCTTCTTTTACATACCCTTCTCTTGGATTTGATACTTTGCCAAACTCTGCTGCAAGGTCTTTTATTTTTACATAAGCGATTCCTCGGTTTGGCTTTATTGTTGCAAAAGGGTAATTTGCTATAAGAACATCTATAAGAGTTGCTGCTTTGAAAAATGTGCTTTTCCCTGCATTCGGCCTTCCAACAATTCCCACTAACATGAAAAAGCAGGGAAAAAAGAGATTATAAATTTAGTTATTGTTATTTAATCATCTTCGCATGTTTTCTTAGAGATACTAATTCCTGAATCAAAGAATCCCGCGTAACAACAGCTATTGAATTTAAGAGTGGCTGGGAAAATCCAGCTTCTCTGCAGATTCTTTCCCAAGGATATGCAAAAGCTGCTGCAACATGGAATTCTGCCTGCGATGGCTCATGAAAACGCTTTTTCATGCATTCATTAAACTCTTTATTTATTTCTTCTTTAGATATGCAGTTGAAGCGAGCATGCAAACCAAGTGAAAGCAATTCATAAAAGAAAGACCTTGATAATTTCTTGTAATGCTCAAGAAACCCATCATAAAAACTTTTCTTTCCTAAGAAATTAGCCAGATTTTCATTATAAAATGAAAGAATAATCTCTTTCTCAAAGAGAATAGGCATTGCTGCTTTTTTTTGATTGTGAATTATATTATCTTCGTTTAATATAAATGCAAGGCCCTTCTCACTTGGCATTTTATCGTATTTATCATATACATAAATTAATTCTGACAAAGTATTTTCAATGCAATTTTTTATTGATTCGCTATTAAAAGACTTTCTGTCCCATATTAAATTGGCATCATAAACTGCTTTTGTAATATCCTCTAAAAACATTCGGCTGTTAGATTCTAAAAATTTGTATAATATTGATTTGCTTGTAAATAAAGATAGATGTGGAAGAATACTATGGATTTCTTCATCTAAAGATGAGTATTCATGAGAAAGGGATTCTATGTCAACATTGCAAAATTTGCAATTCAACTCAAGCAATTTTATTTTGCGGAAGTTTTCTGCCTTCATTCCTCCAATAGATCGATAGTGCTCTAATTCCTCTTTCACTGATGACGGAAGAATCGCAACAGGCCTATTGCCACTTTTTCTTAAACAATAATCCAATGCCCTAAAAATCTCGTTTTCATTGCTTTCAGCAATTGCTGAACTGTCCCAGATGCTTGTTCCTGCAGAGAGAGCTGATTCCGGAGTAGAATATGTATGGACATTCTTCAAAAAGGTTTTCATCTTTGTAACTCTTATAGGATGTCTACACAACGCCTTTTTATAGATTTCTATGATTCTAATTTAAGCTTCTTCATCAGAGCAGAGGCTTTCTTTCAGGATATTACTATGACATTCATCAACTCTCGCGTTCTTCCCTATCTTAAAGATAATAAATTACAGCCTGTTCGCGATTATACTTTACACGAACTTCATGAACAACTCGAAATTCCAGAAAACAGACTTCGTTCTTATATTTCTACTCCTGGACGCTTGCCTTCCACAAGTGTTTCTTATGGCAAACGTACGCGAAAGGTGGTGAAAGGGATCGACATTGCGCTTCATCAGTTGAAAGGTGAACGAAAAAAACATTATACTGCGCAAGAAGTGGCTGTGCTTTTTAACATTTCTGCATCGCAAGTAGAAAAACTCCGCTTGCCTCCGCTCCGGAATGGAGGATACGCAACACAACAATTTGTGTATCCAATTTATGATAATATAGCTATTGCAGCAAGAAAACGATTTATAAAGGAATAAAAAAAACCAAGACATCAAACCCAATCTTTAGTTAATAAGCGGAATCAGGTGTTCATATGTGTTAAAAGGGTCTGGAATTTCGAACTTTTTTTCTGCATTGTTCTCTGCAGGACAGTAATTCCATTCATTCCAATAGCATTCTTTGTTTTTATTCCTGCTTCTTATTTTTTGCACATATTTTCCTCTGAAATAAGCGCGTGTATCTTTTGGAGGCTCTTTAGCCTGTTCTTCTATAGAATTATCAGAAACATATCTTTCTATAAGGCCTTCACGCTGCAAATCAAAGAATAATCCTTTTTGACGATCAATATCATGATAATCCATATCATTAACATTAAGTATGTAATGAGATATATTACTATCTTCTTCAACTAATGTTTCAAGAAGGACTTTTTTAGTAACCCAATCTAATCTTCCTGACAATGACATAGGATCTTTCTCTAATTTTTCCAGCGTATCATACCAAAGATTAATAATGAAATTAGTTGCTTCGTCTCTTCCAAAATACTGCTGTACAACTGCATCAAAGCACATTCTTTGGATATAAAGTGCTTGATTTGTATTTGGCATGCCTGTAACTTTCCAGTTCTTTGTTAAGAGTGCAATAGAATGTAAATCATTTACAGCCATTCCAAGATTATATTCTTCCAATTTTTTTGGCAGCTTTTCTTCTTCTGCCAGGTCAAGCATACATGCAAGAGTGCCTACTTTAAGAAGTATTGCTCCTTCTGACATATTGCCTTCATTAAGTATGAAATGCACGCGCCGATATTTTTCATTCTTTTCTTCTTCTCTTGTACAAATAATACCGCGTTCACATCTCACTGTATTTTTACTTGATACATGACTTATAAAATCTGAGCGTTGTGATATTTCATAATGTCCATTACGTTGCCAGCCTGCTCCAGTAAAAATCTGCCTCGTAACAAGAAATGGGACGATTTTTAGCAATGTATCATTAGAAGCACAAGTCCAGTAGTTTTCATGCGCCCCCCAGCTTCGTTCATATTGATCAACATTATTCTTGTATAATCTATGCACATATTCTCCTCTACTGCAAATAAGCTCCATGGCTTTTTCTACAAGAAGTAAATGAAAAGGATTGCGCGTCTCTGGAGTAGATATTTCAATGTGGTTTGAGTCCTCGTAAATTCTTCCTCCTATATGCACAAAACCTGGGAGATTTATTCCTAAACTGTATTTTTCATAATCATCTTGTTTTTCATTCAATACAACTCCTAACTCATGTTCAGTGCCAAAGATACGAGTACCTTTGTATTCAGGAATATAACCAAATGTCTTTAGCGATATTGCTTTTTTTTCTAAAAGAGATCTTATTCCCATATTAAATAGGAAAATTAGAAATGATTTTTAATTATTGTGGTAGTATAAATTAATAGATAAAATTATTTTGTCCCAATCTTTTTTTTATTAAACATGTAAGGCTGTAAAACTTTAGGTATTTCAACTGAGCCGTCTTTTTGCTGAAAATTTTCAAGAATAGCAACCATGGCGCGAGAAGTTGCTACCATTGTATTGTTGAGAAGGTGAGGATATACTTTTTGCTCATGATTATAATATTTTATGTCGAGAGCTCTGGATTGAAAGTCAGTGCAATTGCCTGCTGATGTTACTTCGCCGTATTTGCCTTGGCGGGGGAACCATGCCTCTATGTCATATTGTTTTGCTAATTTCTGGCTTAAATCGCCGGAGCAGATTTCTATGACACGGTATGGAATTTTAAGAGATTGGAAAAATTCTTCTGATATTTTTTGCATTTCTTCAAGCATTTTGTATGATTCTTCAGGAGAGCAATAAACAACTTGTTCTACTTTGTTGAACTGGTGCATTCTGTAAAGACCTTTAGTATCAACACCATGGCTTCCTATTTCTTTTCTAAAACATGGTGTAAGAGCGCAGAGTTTTATTGGCAGCTCTTTCATGTTAAGCACGCGATTTTTGTATAAGGAAACTAAAGAATGTTCAGCAGTACCAATCATATAGAGGTTCTCTTTTTCTATCTTATATACAACTTCTTCAAAATCTTTAAGTCCATTTAATGATGCAAGAAGTGTTTCAAAATTCAGCATCATTGGGGGCACAACAAGTGTAAATCCTTTTTTAAGAAGAAAATCTACGCCGTATCTTTGAAGCGCATGATCAAGCAGAGCTATATCGCCAAGCAGATAATTGAATCCTTCTCCTGCATTAGCGCGTCCAGCATTAAAGTCAGCTTTTCCCATACTTTCAATTAATTCAGCATGATTTTTTATCTCAAATTTTGGCTTGACTATTTTTCCCCATTTCTTTATCTCTATGTTTTTTGTGCTGTCTTTTCCTATAGGCACTTTATTATGAAGTATGTTTGGTATGGTAAGAAGCAATTCATTTATTTCACTTTCCAATTTTTTAAGTTCTGCTTCAATTTTATCTATTTTTTCAGGAATTTCTTGTGCTTTTTTCAGTGTTTGAGCAGCATCTTTTCCTGCTTTCTTAAGCTCAGCCACTTGCTTTGAAAGCTTGTTTCTCTCTGCTCTTAAACTATCAGTTTCGCCCTTAAATTTGCGCCATTCAGAATCTTTCTTTATAATTTTATCAACAACTGAAATATCCTTGAATCTTTTTTTGATGTTTTCTTTTACTAGGTTTTGATTCTCCCTGATTAGCTTTATATCTATCATACTTTCAGAAAGGCGCAGGCTTATTTAAATCTTGCACTGGGTTAAATTTTTATATTGCAACATATAGATTATCTAAATATAAAATGGAAATTACCTTAATTGCCGCAGTTGCTGAAAATAATGTCATAGGGAGCAAGAACGATATTCCTTGGTATATTTCAGAGGACATCGGAAGATTTAAGAAACTTACTGTAAGGGGAGCAGTAATTATGGGCAGAAAAACTTATGATTCTATTCTAAAAAGAAATAAAGGGCCGCTGCTCGGGCGTATTAATATTGTTCTATCAAGAAATAAAAAACGCGAGTTTCATGATGTTTATATTGCGGGAACAATTGATGAAGCATTGCAAATTGCTGATTGTTTTAGAAGTTCTATTTATGTTATAGGCGGACAGAGTGTTTATGAGCAGACAATCAACCTGCAAGAAACTAAAAGGTTAGAAATCACAGAAATTAAGAGAGATTATAATGGCGATACTTTTTTTCCTAAAATAGAATTAAATATATGGAAACAAGAAAAAAGAGAAGAAAAAGAAGGATTTGACTACGTCTCATATATAAAAAAATATAACTGATAGAATGACTATGATTAATCACGACAATTATTTATAAGACAAACAAGATTAAAATTTTGTGGTAAAGAAAGGATTGTTCGTTGTTTTTGAAGGCATCGAAGGCTCTGGAAAATCTCTTCAATCCCATTATTTGATTAGGCATATAATGTATCTTTCCAAGCATATTGATACTTTATGGACACATGAACCTTGGAGAAGCGATGAAATAATTAGGATGCTGGCAGAAGATAAAAATGCTTTTTCTAATGGAAAAAAGATGGCCGAGCTTTATATTGAAGACAGAGTTAAACACACAAACGAGATTATCAGACCAAGCTTAGAAAAAGGAATATTTGTTATTTCTGATAGATATTCTTTGTCAACCTGCATGTATCAGAAGACGCAGGGAATTCCTTATGACGAACTTGTTGAAATGCATAAGAGAAAGGAAATTTTAAAACCAGATATTACTTTTATTTTAAATATAAGATATGAATGCGCGGCTGAAAGAATTCTAAAAAGAGGATTAGCAACAGAAAAATTTGAGAAAAACGAAATTTTCACAAAAGAATTGATAAAAAACTACCAAGAGTTTGATAGAAATAATAGAGAGAATTTAGAAGTTTTTGGAAAAATAGTGCATGTTCTTGGGGAAACAACAAAGGAAAAAGTTGCAAAACAGATTAGAAATTATTTTTTCCCTATTTATGACAAATGGGAAAAAGAGTAACATTGTCCAATATAAAATCTTATAAGATATTAAACCCAATCTTTAAATATACATTACATCTTTTTATTTCTGATCCCGTAGCTCAGTTGGTTTAGAGCACTGCTCTTATATGAGTGCGCTTCGTTAGAAGTGCAATTTCATTGCTTATGAAAGCTAAGAAAGGCAGGGGTCCGGAGTTCGAATCTCCGCGGGATCATTTTATTGTTTTTTACTAAAAAGTCTCTAATTTAACAGCTAACCAACTAAATCCTTCTCATATATAATCTTCTTTCTTTTTCCACAACACATATGACAAGAACATGACTATAAGAAAAGGCAAAGGTAAAAGTGCAGATGCAAGGCCATCTCCATTTAGTGCATAAGAAGCAGAGGCGCCGATAAAATCTATCGCAAAGCCAGCATATGCCCATTCTTTGATTGTTTTGAATTTTGTCTGCACAAGAATAATGACTCCAAGAATTTTAGCAGTGCCAAGAATAATATTAAGATAAGAAGGATAGCCTAATTTTACTATTATGTCCTTTCCTTCTTCTGGGCCTACAATCTCTGAAATTCCGGAAAAGAGCATAAATGCTGCAAAAAGTAGTGTGATAATCCAGTACCAGATTTTTATAGATTTTTGGCTCATATTTATTTAAGAAGATTTTTTAATCATTTTGGCAATCTCAACTTCTCCAAGTGGAGCTTTTCTTTTTATTTTAAAACTATCTGTAAAATCTTTAGAAAAATCTTTTTTATATTTCAAATTTACAAAAAATGTTATTAACATTGCAATAATTGCTCCACCAATAGCTAAAGCCATGTCTTTCTGCGCATCCCAAATATCTCCTTGAGCTCCAAGATAAGCTATTCCAAGTTCCCCGCCAAATACTACTGATGCCATCCATTCTATCAACTCATATATTGCACTAAAGGAAGCAGTAACGTCAAAAGGCAAATAATATCCCCAAAATCCTCTTGCATTTGCAACTCTCATAAAAAGCTCGCGAATTGGGTAAGCAAGAAAGAGTCCAAAACAAAAATGCACTAACCTATCATAATGATTTCTTTCAAATCCAAAAAACTCATTTATATTAAAACCGAGAATTTTTTCAAAAAAAGAATTATAAGGCACTTCAGAATAAGTATAATGTGCTCCTATTGTATGCAAGACTAAAAAAACAAATATTAAAGTATAAGATATATTGCTTAATCTTAACTTATTTCGCGTAAAAAATAAGAATAATAAAAAGGCAACTGATAGACTGCTCTCTAAAATATAATCACTAATATAATTAGGCTTATAAGAAGCAAAAGCAAAAACAATTAAATATAAACAGAAAAGCCACGCAGGGTAATTTTTGCTAAAATATGTTTTCATTTATTTATCAAAAACTCATTCTTTAAATATCTTATGCAGAACATTCTTATAGGTAAGCCTCTTCTTGGTTCGGATATGCTCTTTTGCCTTACATAAAGGTCTTGTTATAAAGGGCCTTGAAGAACCAAACTCGTCAGTTTTTCTTATCCATAAAAAATTCATCATGGATTATAAACCCACGAAGAGGAGGTTCAATCCGCTATAAAATAGATGAATTAAACGTCCTCTCCTGGGAAAAAAGAGGTGATAAATAGACTACAACATAATACTATTTAAACCTTTCTATATGTTGTAACTAGAAAATGAATACATATATTCTAAAAAAGAAAACAGACAGGAATATAAAGAAGAATATGCATTGTTTATTATGGGTGATATAAAAGAGAAAGTAGGGCAAGAGCAGATTCATGGTCTTCTTTTTGGAGAAAAATTAAGCTGGCAAGCTATCATTTACGACTTGATAAATACAGAGCAGCTTGACCCATGGAACATAGATTTAACTATTTTAGCGCAAAAATATCTGAAGAAAATTAAAATGTTAGAAGAAGAGAACTTTTTTATATCAAGCAAAGTACTCCTTGCAGCAGCCTTTCTTTTAAGAATAAAATCAGAAATACTTTTAGAACATTTGCCTTCTTTGGACGAAATACTTTTTGGAAAAAAAGAAGAGAAGAAATACATCCAGGAAAGAATATATCTTGATGAAGAAATTCCAATGTTGTTTGCAAAAACTCCTCTTCCACGCTTTAAGAAAGTAACTCTTGATGAGCTTATGTCTGCCTTAGGAAAAGCCATGACGACAGAAAATAGGAGAATAAGAAAAATAATTATAGCAAAACAGCAGGCTTTTGATGCATCATTTTCTATCCCAAAAAAAAGAATAAACATAAGAGATCAAATAAATGCAGTTTACAAAAAATTAATTGAAATATTTTCCAAAAAAGAAGAAAAACTTGCCTTTTCTAATCTTTCTGGAGCCAGCACAGAAGAAAAAATATCTGCTTTTATTCCTTTACTTCATCTAGACACACAGCATAAAATATGGCTTGAACAAGAAGAACATTTTGGAGAAATATGGATACTCTTAAAAAGTACATATCAAAAACAAAATAAAGAAATACTTGAAAAAATGAGAAAAGAAGTTGAAATGGAGGATTTCTCAGAAAAAAATCAAAAGACAGTAGAAAACCTTGATGAATTGAGAAACTTAAAAAACAGCGAAATTTTTAAATCTTAAGACAAAGCCGTAATTAGTCGTTTTTCAGATAGGTATTTTTCTTCTCCGCTTGACATATTTCTCAGTTTAAACTTTCCTTTTTTTATCTCTTCTTCTCCAATAAAAACAACATATGGAATTTTTAAGGCATTCGCATATTCTAAAGACTTTCCTACTTTATCATAGGAAATATCTGTTGATATCATGGCTTTTCTTAATTTTTTTGCAAGTTGTACAGATTGCTTATCTTGATTTATTGACAAAATAATAACTTTAGGCTGTGCAGGAACTGCAATATTGGCAATTTCCGTTAATCTCTCAAGACCAAATGAAATTCCTACTGCTGGAATATGTTTTTCAAGATACTTTCCAACAGTATTATCATATCTTCCTCCTGCTGCAATACTGCTTTTTCCCTCTTGCTTCACTTCAAAAATATTGCCAGTATAATAAGCAAGTCCTCTTATCATAAGAGGATTAAACTTTGTCTTCACACCATTAATTGAACATTCTTTCTGAAGAGAATACAGCTCCTCTGCTCCGTCAAACTTATTTTCCCTGAAGAAGGAAATATCTTTTTGAACAAGCTTAAACAAAGTCAATATTTTATTTGAATCAGCATATTTTTTTAAATTCATTTTAACAATGTCTTCTCCTATCTTCTCAATCTTATCAAGCTCCTTCATTACTTCCCAAACATCTCTTATTTCGACACTTTCTATTATTGAAGCCAATAACTTTCTGTTGTTAATTTGAATTTCAGCTTTGATATTTAGAGACTTTAAAATATCATTAACTAAAACAAGGCACTCTGTATCTGCTTTTATAGAAGAATCTCCGATTATATCTGCATCGCATTGAATAAATTGCCTGTATCTGCCAGCACCAATTGGTTCGTCCCTGAATACATGGCCTATTTGATACCTTTTAAATGGAAAAATTATATTGGGATTTTGCTTAAAAATCCGTGCGAGTTGAAAAGTGAACTCATACCTCAACCCTAAATTCCTTCCAGCTCTATCTCTCAAACGAAATCTATCTGATACTGCCTCATCTTCATGCATATTATCAGAACGCATGAGTTCATCAAATTCAACAACTGGAGTCTCTATTGGCACAAAACCATGCATCTTATAGCAATTCTCAATTATTTTTTTAACTTCTTCAAGCTTTAAGGATTCAGGAGGCAAATAATCTTGAAATCCCTTTACAATATCAACTTCTATTTTCATAATTCTACAGAGATTAAAGCATATAAAAATGCTTCCTTAATATAAATTTTAGTTTTGATGCTTGGAAGAATTCATCTTAAGCTCCTTATAAATTCTTGAATATCTTTGTCTAGTTGTTCCCTATTTTGATATTTCTGCTTTTGTTCCTCAACAAATTGCTTTAGTTGAAGAGAGTATTTGCCTTCTTTATCTAAAATATTGTATTTTCCATTATCTGCAATCCAATAACCAGCATTATTTCCTTTTATTTTATCAAACGATACTATCCCAACATTTCCATTATAACTTGCAATC
>ERZ1292623.1771-Hain-H51-01um-R1-1771-length-20245-cov-8_pt1 | contig 20245 bp, 25 predicted proteins | sample MGYA00564398_ERZ1292623 | MGnify/ENA primary metagenome ERZ1292623 (study PRJEB36523, sample SAMEA6512633) | groundwater metagenome | collected 2019-01-07 | study: AquaDiva: Metagenomics assemblies of 32 groundwater samples | reverse complement strand
TGCTATTATCCTGTAAAAATTATCCCTCTCTTCAAAGCTGTAAGAAGGCTTTGGGGTTATTATTTTGCGGAGTTCGTCAGATTCCAGAACCTGTGCATGGATACCTGCCTCCTCCAGCCTTTTTACAAAGACCTTTCTTATTGTAGACTTGCCTGATGCAGGAAGACCGGTAATCCATATGGCAAAGGAAGGTTTTGGCATAGGTTTGTTGTTATAATTTACGATTGAATATATCTGTTAACCTTTCTAAAATCAAACTTCTTTGAAGCAAGCGCCTTCTCAATAAACCTGAAAATCTTCTTTCGAACATCAATCTCTAACTTCGGATACCAGACAGGGCTGGCAATGACAAGCCCGCGGAAGGCATAAAAAGGCTGGACAACATTTAATATTTCATCATCGTCTGTTTTTCTTAAATAGTTTTCCCAAAAAAGTATAAACAACCTTTCAAACGACCCTTCAAGCCTTCCGTATCTCTGCAATGAAAAGAATATATAGTTAATTGTTATTGATGCAACATCATCTGCAGGCTCGCCCCACTCACCCCTTGCCCTGTCAAGAACAGTAAAGTCTATGTCCTTCCTAAAAAGTATATTCCATGGATGAAAATCACCATGCACCTGTGAAAGGCGGTGTGTTAATGGTTTTATCTTCCACCGCCATTCAATACATTTTTTTTCTATCTTTTCTAATAATCTGCTGTCAATAAACTCAAATTTCTCTGGATAGCTATCTGCAATCCCCATGATGCACTCCCCATGGCCTATGGTATCCCGAATCTTACGGATATAAAGGGATGGCTCATCCTTTTTTGTTTTGTGAACCTCAGCGAGATAGTCTGACAATGCCTTTGCCTTTTCAATATCAAGGTCAGTGATTTCACCTGATGCTTTTATCCTTTCTAAGTCTTTAAAATAGCCCTCCCCTTCTATAAAGTCCATGAGGAGAAAGAACTCATCAGTATCGCCAACAGAGATAAGCCCTCCATCATTTATAAAGGCGCCGACACCTATTGCCTTTGCATGTCTTGGAAGCCTGTTAAAGGTATCATAATCCCACAGCATCACCTGCGCCCTGTCAGAAAAATGCTCATGGCCAAATTGCCCTGCTGCCATTGATTCTATGACAACAGACCTCTTCTCGCCATCCATCTCAATCTCAAGCAGTATAGGCACACCATAGCCATAAGCCTTCAGCTCCTTTGCCTCAGGCTCCTTGCCAAGCTCCCGCATGAAGAGGAGCTTTACCTTCTTTTTAAAAACAGTTTCAAGATATTTTTCTATCTTCTCTGCTTTAATATCAGGCATGGGTATCCTATTTTTTCTATTTTATTGCTTCTTTTTTTATCTGAGGTGAGAAATCTTAAGCAATTGTCTTCCATGTGCTACAGCCATTATAATTATCTGGCCTTGTTTTTTTTAGAATTATAGCATAATAAACCCCTAAAAGACACAGCTTTTGGCTTTTTGTATTTAGTAATTCAATCTTTTATACATACTGGCCTGCTGCATAACCGGATGCCCATGCCCAGTGAAGGTTGTATCCGCCTAACTGGCCTGTTACATCAACAACCTCGCCTGTAAAATAAAGGCCTGGCACTTGCTTTGACTCCATTGTCTTGGAGGATAATTCATTTGTATCAATCCCGCCGAGCGTAACCTCAGCCTTTTTAAAACCTTCGGTTCCAGAAGGCTGTATCTTCCAGTTATGAATCTGGTGTGCAATCTTTTGCAGTTCCTTTTCTGTATACTGATTAAGCGGTTTAGATTCAGTGTAAGCATCACAGAAGGTGCGGCTGAAACGGTCTGGAAAATATTGGGATAAGAGATTGCTCAATTTTATTTTACTCTGTCTTTTAGTCAAAAATATTTCATGGATGTCTAAATCAGGCATTAGGTTTATGTTAATACTGTCGCCAATGTTCCAGTACAGGGATATATTCAGAATAGCAGGTCCGCTCAGTCCCCGGTGGGTAAAAAGAATGTTCCCTCTAAAATGCTTTTTATTGCAGCTTACTATTGAATCAATTGAGATGCCGCTCAGTTCCCTGAATAGTTTGATGTCCCCGGAATTGAATGTGAGAGGGACGAGGGCCGGCCTTGGCAATATAACTGCAAGGCCGAACTGCTTTGCTATTCTATGCCCAATATCTGTTGCCCCTAATGCTGGATAGGACAAACCTCCGGTAGCAATAACAAGTGATTCTGATTCTATTTTCCCTAAACTCGTTTTAATATGAAAACAACGCTCTTTAATGGGCTTTATCTCCTTAACCTTGCAATTTAAAAAAATCTGAGCGCCGGTTTTATTACACTCTTGCTTAAGCATATTTATTATTCCGGCAGAACTATCCTTGCAAAACATCTGCCCGTTTTCCTTTTCATAATAGCTAATGCCATGTTTATTTAGCATATAAATAAAATTGTATGGGGTATAGCGGGCAATGGCTGATTTGCAGAAGTGGAGGTTGGAAGAAAAATAATTTTCATAATGTAAATTGATATTGGTAAAGTTGCAGTGTCCGCCCCCTGAGATGCGGATCTTCTCGCCGGGCTGCTTTGCATGGTCTATAATGAGGACTGAGCGGCTGCGCTTGCCAGCCTCAATGCCGCACATTAATCCTGATGCGCCAGCGCCTATAATAACCACATCCGTTTTCAATTGAAAGCCCTTTATAATTTTGTCATTCCTGCCCCTGATTAGCAGATAAGTAATAGAGATGCGGATGAACTAATACTTCTAATAGCGTGATTGTTGAAGTAATTGCTTCTGTATTGCCTGAATGGATTGCTGTATTATATATATTTTGTAAATTAATCCACATTTATAGTTTGCATCTTAACTTCTTCAAGGGACAGAAGGCTTTTATCATTTGTAATTAATGTTGCCCCTATCTGAAATGCAGTGGCACATATAATTGCATCTGGTAGTTTGAGATGATATTTCTTCCTAAAGGCAATGGTCTGGTTTTTAATCTCTTTTGTTATGTCAATAACTGGAATTTCAAGAAGAAATTGCTTCAGTTGGTTTTCCTCTGCTGTAGTAATTGAAGAGTAGGATAAAACTTCCAATTCGGTAATAAAAGAAATATAGAATTCCCCTTCAGGCAAAACACTGCTGTCTATTTTCCCTCCTGTCAAATAAAGAAGGATATTGGTATCAATTAAGAACCTATTTCCATTCACTCCGTATTCTCCGCTGGTAATCCAAAGGCTCTTCTTCTATATGCAGGATTCCTATATAATCTTTTAATCTTTCCTTTACCATACCCTTCTTAGTGGATTCCAATATCTGCTCAATCTCTTTCCATTCATCATAATTAATAATCACTTCCACAGGCTTATTGTTTTCGTTAAGCACAATCTTCTTATGAATTGTTCTGGGCATTTTAATCACCTCTAAAAAAGTTTTATTAGTGTAAGTATAGCTCTTTTATAGTATTTTTGTCAATCATTCTGCGTGAGAGTAACGGATTACATCTTTCGGCAAAAAGTGGGTTGTGATTATTGGTCATGAGAGGGCGCATCAGGGGGTGGTGAGGTGTTTATTCAAGATACAACGAAAATAGCGAAGGGCTTGACAACATAGCGGGCGCTCTGATATATTCCGCTCTATGAAAAACAGGATATCCGACCTGCTATGTTCCATTTGGGACGAATCAGAATGTCGTAAGAATACAACCCTCCGAGAATCGAAATGATAACTGCATCTGCTCCAATTTGTGCAGCCTTCTTACGAATCGCTTCTGGACTCTCACCTCTAGATTGAAAATCTGCAATGACAACGAAATCCCTATTCGGTTTTTTCCAAAGAATTTCTACTTCTTGTGGATTTTTGGGCTTGTATCTCTCAGGACCGTAATACCGATTGGCAACATCACTCGCATATGCTGTCAAGAGCATTATTACAAGCAAGAGCAACGATATGCCAATGGTCGCCTGTATCCTTCTTTTTTTGATGTCAATACCTCCCCGAATATGAGTGCGCCTAACGAAAAGCTTGAGCGCCGACATAGCGAGTCCGTCTCGAAGCGATTGGAGGATAAGAGAGTCAGGCTTGCCTATTGACATTTCCATGCCACCTATCAATAAATGCCTTGGAGTTCTATTTTTATAATACCTTACCTCTTTTTGATACCCGAAATTTCATATAACTTGTTATAGCCGAACTGGTTTGAATATACCCCAATCAGGTGTTTGCTGGTAATATTAAATAACAGTTATTACAGGGTGTCAAGAAAATCAGAAAAATGTGTCATCTGTTAATTCATGCGTATTCCAAAACTCACCAATTTCTTTAAATGACATAAAACACTATCCCCTCACATACCCCTCCACCATTATGTCCTCACCTACCCTCTTCACTGAAACATCTTTCAGCATAAGTGCATCTTTAATCTTCTTAATGCCCTCGCCGCCGATAGAGGGCTTTGCATTTCTGCCGGTGATTATTTTGGGGGCGATAAAAAAAACAACTTTATCAACAACAGTCTCTTTTATTGCAGAGGCTGCAAACGGAGTTCCACTGACACTGATTTTTATTGTTTAGTAGAAAATAAAAACAACTAAAACCTCAACATCCCCTCTTTGTAAAACACAACACCAGCTGCGCCTATTATGCCTGCGTCATGCTTTAGGCCTGCCTTTAAGACCCTTACCTCCTTTGAAAAGGAAGGGATTGTTCTATTAATTATCTCTTCCTTCATCTTTTTTGCAAATAGTCCAAAGGATGATACGAGGCCGCCGTATAATATAATTGTTTTTATGTTTAAAAGATTGGCAAAATCTGAGATGGCAATGCCAAGATACTTTCCTGCATCCTCAACAATTCCTAAAGAAAGCGGGTCTCCTTTCTTTGCTGCAAGAAACACCTTTTCTGGAGTAATCTCATTAATTCCGTTTTTAATCATTGAAAGGAGCGCGGTCTTTTTGCCCTTTTTCATGGCATCAATAATCCTGTTGATTATGCCTGTGCCTGATGAATATGCCTCAAGGCATCCGTAATTTCCGCAGTTGCATAATGGGCCGTCAGGATTCACTGTTACATGCCCTATCTCGCCTGCCATACCCTTTTCACCGTGCCATATCTTATTATCAAGGATAATCCCGCCGCCGATACCTGTTCCCATTGTAATGCATATCAGGTTGCTGCTGTTCTTGCCTGCACCGAGCCATCTTTCGCCAAAGGCAGCAGCATTTGCATCATTTTCTATTGTTACTGGAATGCCTAAACTATCTTTTATTATTTTGCCTAAATTTATATTCCGCCAGCCGGGTAGATTAGGGGAAAAGGTGATTATTCCTTTATCAATATCAATGAAACCAGGCGTAGCCAGAGAGATTCCAATGATGGAGGGTTTTTTAGTTTTTGAAAGGGCTAATATTTTATCTATTCCATTTATTATATTTTTTATTACAGAATCCTTGCCAGCATCAGCCTCTGTTGGCCTGACTATTTTATGAATAATCTGCCCTTTTTTTTCAACAATGCCAAATCTCAGATTTGTGCCGCCTATGTCAACAGCAATGACATTTTTATTCACCAGAAAATCCCTTTTTTCCGTCATTCCCACGAAAGTGGGAATCCAGAAATTGTTTTTAAGGAGACTGGATTCCTGCCTTCGCAGGAATGACTACTCTACTTGCCGCTGATTGACAGCTCTTTAATCAGCAGGCTTGGCGAGCCGATCTTTCCATAAAATCTTAAATCGCTTCCTACAGCATCCACCTTATTAAAAAGCTCAAGGATATTTCCTGCAATTGCAATCTCTCTTACAGGATATGACAGCTTGCCGCCTTTTATATGGAAGCCGACTGCGCCGACTGAAAAATCGCCTGATATCGGATTTGCAGTATGCATTCCCATAGCCTCAGTTATATATACACCTTCATCAAAGCCTGAAATAAGCTCATCCAAAGACTTGCTGCCCTTTTCAATAAACAGATTTGTTGTGCCAATATTCGGCACGCCTTTAAAACCGCCTCTCATTCCATTTCCTGTTGGCGTTTCTTTCATCCTCTTTGCAGTATAAATATTATGCAGATAACCTTTTACCACTCCCTTTTCAACTAATGCCTTTTTCTGAACAGGCACGCCCTCGCCGTCAAATACAGATGAGCCAACCATGCCGTCTATCAGACCGTCATCAATTATATTTATTAATTCAGAGAATAGTCTTTCTCCCTTTTTGTCCTTTAATAATGATTTATTCTTTAATACTGAATCAGCAGAAAAACTGCCTGTAAGAACCCCAAGAAATTCAGATGCAACATTGTCTGCCAATATCACAGGCACCTTGCAGGATGATATCTTTTGCGCGCCGAGCAGGTCTACAGCCCTTTTTCCAGCAGTTTCTGCAACCTCTTTTATATTTAGATTGTCATAAAATCTATGGCTTGCATAGTCCCATGCCATCTGTGCCTCGCCTTTGTCCTCTGCAACAACCATTATGCTTGCAGAGCAATTGCTGCTCTTTTGATACAAGTCAATGTTATGGCTGTTTAGCAGGTAAGCCTCTGTTACAGAAAAGTCTACTGATGCCTTTCTGACCTTTGTAATCCGTTTGTCATAACCTTTTGCAAGTTCTTCCAGCAGCCTCGCCCTTTCAATTTTTTCGTTTATAGATGCAGATGCAACCTTATCATCAAGGATTTTTACATCCACATATTTATTAGTTAGAGAAGCAAGGCCATTGAAGCTGTCGCTGTAGGTATTGGATGCGCTTTTAACAGCATCTTCCATCAATTTATCCAGTGACTTCTTGTTAAAATCTGTTGTGTATGAAAAACCGAGCCTGTTGTCAGATAACACCCTCAAACCTATCCCATGTTCTTTTGCGCCTTCAAATGAATCTACTTCTCCGTCTTTTATCTCAATTGATGTGCCTTCAGATAGTTGAACATATACCTCTGCCTCATCAGCGCCTTTTGCCATTGTTTTATCCAATATCTCTACAGCAATCTTTTTATAATCCATATACAGACCTTTCAATAAAATATTTTTCAATGAATTACTGAATGCTTTTACCTTACCAATATATAAATGTCAAGGCATATTAATATATGTTTTTTGTCATAGTGACAATATTTGGCTTTATAAGAAGCAAAAATTGGCATATAGATTTTTCAATTTTTTATAATGTATTGAAATTTAAAGAAAATCAGGTTATATTATTCTGGCATAGCAATTGCATATCTTTATAATCATAAATTATTATCAATTAACAAGGAGGAGGAACTATGACATGTCCTAAATGCAGTGGTCTGATGGTCTCTGAAAGATTTTCAGACTATTTTCTGATGTTTTATGCATGGAAGTGTTTGAACTGTGGAACAGTTGTTGATAATACGATTATAAAGAACAAGCGTAAGAGATCATTTCTTACTCCAAAATTAGTTGCTGTAAAGTAAGTCATCCCTGCATCCCTCTCTATAGGCTGGTAATGAAGAACTCATTACCAGCCCTTTTTGTTTTAAGACCCTTGAAATATAAATGCAATTCTGCTAATCTACCTAACCTCACTATAAAATTTCGTATTTGAAATTTTAAGTCTCAAATCTTTGGGGTTATAATTTGATAAAGAAAATAATTATATTACTTACAATTATTCTTTCAATATCCATTATTCTGTTAGGCATTGCTGTTTATAAATTTGCAAAGGATATCCCTGATGCAAACCTGATTAAAAACTACAGGCCTGACCTTGCAACTGAGGTTTATGATATTTCTGGAAAGGTCATTGCCCAGTATTTTGATAAAAAGAACAGGATATGGGTTCCCCTGACTGATATATCAAATTCACTTATAGATGCTGTTATTACAGCAGAGGATGACACATTTTTTGAACATACAGGGTTTAATTATAAAGAAATCTGGAATGCCTTTCTTGAAAATATTCAAAAATGGAGATTTGTAAGGGGCGGCAGCACCATTACACAGCAGCTTGCAAAAAATGTCTTCTTATATAAAAAGAAGACTATTGAAAGAAAGACCAAAGAGGTATTTCTGACATACCAGATTGAAAAGCTCCTTTCCAAAAAAAGAATCCTTGAACTCTATCTTAATGAAGTTGAATGGGGAGATGGTTTGTACGGCATAGAGGCTGCGTCAAGATTCTATTTTGATAAGCATGCATACGAAATAAATCTGTCAGAGAGCGCAATACTTGCCTCAATGCTGCCAAATCCAAAATATTTTGACCCTTATAAAAGACTGCCGAGGGTAATTAAAAGACAGCAGAAAATCCTGCAGCTTATGCTTGAAGGGAAAAAGATTACAAAGGATGAATATGAAAAAGCGCTGAATTATAAGCTCATCCTTAGAGAGGAAAAATCAGAAAAAAGATTTAATATCGAAAACCTAAAATATAAAAATAATAAAGAAACAGCCTGCTATAAACATCTGATTGAAGGATATTTGCTTGAAAGATTCGGAGAAGACAGGCTGTACAGGGGCGGATTGAAGATTAGAACAGGTTTTGATATTGAGGTTAATAATACTATCTCAAAAATCATTGCAGAAAATAACAGTAAGATTGGCAATGTCTTTGTAGCATTGGAAGGTGATATCCTAAAATCTATAATATGTATAGGTTCTGATGAATCAGGAATAGATAAAATAAAGAAAGAGCTTGAATCACTTGGACCGCCATATAATTTTTATAATTATAAAATCATTGATGAGAATAATATACCATGGGATGGCCTGATACTTGAGACCCCAAGCAAACAGGTCTCTTAAAGTATATCCTTGACTGCAAAGATTCAATGTGATAGTTTTTTATCGCTAAATCTGAAAAAAAGGTGTAGGATTGCGTGTTGTAGGAGGTATAGCAAAGGGAAGAAGATTAAAGTCTTTAAAAGGCCTGAATATCAGACCCACATCAGATAAGGTTAAGGAGTCTATATTCAATATTCTTGGGAATAAGATTGTTGATGCAGTTTTCTTAGACCTTTGCGCTGGAGCAGGCGGTATCGGCATAGAGGCATTAAGCAGAGGGGCAAAAGAGACAGTCCTTGTCGAAAACACTCAAAGGGCTGTTAAATTAATAAAGGGAAATCTTTTATTATGCAATTTAGAAAAGGATAGCAAGGTTGTATGCAATGATGCAGTAAGATTTCTTGAGGATTCAGATAAGAGATTTGATATCATCTTTTTCGATCCGCCTTATAAATCAGATTTATTTGAAAAGGCCATGGCTGTTTTTGATAGGAAAGAGCTGCTTAATAATAATGGTATATTGATTATTGAACACAACAGTAGAACCGTCTTGCCAGAGGAAACAAATAGCCTGATTTTGTTAAAAAAATATAAATATGGCGATACAACCTTATCACTCTATAAAGAAAGGGGGCTAAGATGAAAAAAAATATTGCTGTGTACCCTGGAACATTTGACCCAATAACAAACGGCCACATTGATTTAGTTGAAAGGAGCCTCGGCATATTTGATGAGGTGATAATAGCGCTGGCGCCTAACCCAAAGAAGATGCCGCTTTTCACAATTGAAGAGAGAATTGAGATGATAAAAGCAGCAACAAAGGGATTGGAAAATGTAAAAACAGATGTCTTTAACGGCCTTCTTGTAAATTATGCAAAAAAGAAAAAGGCAAAGGCAATAATAAGGGGCTTAAGGGCAGTGTCTGATTTTGAATATGAATTTCAGATGGCTCTTATGAACAGGAGGCTTGATAGCAGGATTGAAACTGTATTCTTAATGCCCAGTGAAGAATATTCCTATCTGACCTCCACTATAATAAAGGAAATTGCTGCATTCAAAGGCTCGGTAAATGGGCTTGTTCCAAAGATTGTTGAGAATAAACTCAAAGAAAAGTTTGTATAAGGAGGATTTCTGTATATGCTTTTGGCAAAAAGGGTTTCTAAACTAAAGCCTTCTCCAACCCTTGCAATTGATGCAAAGGCAAAGGCAATGATCGCTCAAGGCATAGATGTAGTGAATTTCGGCGTTGGAGAGCCAGACTTTGATACGCCTGATAATGTCAAGGAGGCTGCTATCAGGGCGATTAACAACGGCTTTACAAAATACACTGCTGTTGGCGGCACAGATGAATTAAAAGAGGCAATAGCAAAAAAATTGCAGAGTGATAATAATCTCACTTATTCAAAAAATCAGATTATTGTCTCATGCGGCGCAAAGCACAGCCTTTACAATATTGCGCAGGTATTATTTGGCAAAGGCGATGAGGTCATAATACCTGCACCCTACTGGGTCTCATATCCTGATCAGGTCATATTAAATGATGCAAAGCCTGTTATCCTTAATACAAAAGAAGAAAATAATTTTATGTTAAGCGCAAAGGAATTGAAAAAGAAGATTACTAAAAAGACCAAAGCGATTATATTAAACTCCCCTTCTAATCCTACTGGTTCTGCCTATGACAAGAATATATTAGAAGAAATTGCTGAGATTGCTGTTAAGAAAAAGATATTTATTGTCTCTGACGAGATTTATGAAAAAATTATATATGATGGCTTTAAGCATATAAGCATAGCATCATTAAATGAAAAGATTAAAAACCTGACAATAGTTGTTAACGGACTGTCAAAATCACACTCAATGACAGGATGGCGTATAGGCTATGCTGCAGGGCCAGATGAAATCATATCAGCAATGAATAAAGTACAGAGCCAGAGCACATCCAACCCAGCATCCATTAGCCAGAAGGCAGCAGTTGAGGCATTAAAAGGGCCTCAGGATTTTATAGCAAAGATGTTAAACGAGTTTGACAAAAGGCGCAGATACATTGTGGAAAGATTAAATAAGATAAAAGGCGTTACCTGCGCAATGCCAAAGGGCGCTTTTTATGCCTTTCCAAATGTGTCCAAGCTATATGGAAAAAGTTATAATGGAAAAAATATAAAAGACTCTTCTGATTTGGCAAACTATTTCCTTGATAAGGCACAGGCAGCAGTTGTGGCAGGAGATGCATTTGGCGCAGATGATTATATAAGATTTTCATATGCAACATCTATGGGTAATATTAAAAAGGGTATTGATAGAATAGAGGACGCAATCAATTCCCTTGACTGAAAGTAGAAAAAACAGATATAATAATCATAAAAGTAGATTTGTTAATGGAGGTTTTACAAAATGCCCGTATATGAATATAAGTGTAAAGACTGCGGCCATGTACTTGAGATTATTCAAAAAGTAGATGAAGCGCCAAAGACTGTGTGTACTGAATGTAATGGCGAATTATATAAAGTAATCTCTACATCTGGATTAATATTTAAAGGCAGCGGCTGGTATATTACAGACTATTCAAATAAATTAAAGGAACCCAAAAAGGCAGGCTCTGATTCTAAAACAACAGAAACAAAAAAGACAGAGACGCCCTCAGCAAAAACTGAAACTGTTAAATCTGGAAGCTAACTGGATAGGTCAATGAAACAGGTTAATGTCCATATCCCGTATCCCAAATTAATTGAAAACATAAAATTAGTAAATGATAAAAGGCTTGACTTAGAGATATATTTCAATTCAACTACCTTGGATTCAACAAGAAGTGAAGACTATAAAAAACTCAAAAAAGAGCTTAATTACAATCCAAGATTCACCTTTCACGCCCCTTTTATTGATCTTGCCCCTGGCGCTATTGATAAGCGGGTCAGGGAAATCACATTAGAGCGCTTTGTTCACCTGTTTGAGGTAGCAAAACTTTACAAACCAGAGGTAATTGTATTCCATCCCGGCTATGATAAGTGGAGATACAATGGCTACGCTGACATTTGGCTAAAAAACAGCGTTGATACATGGAATAGCGTGTTAGAAAAAGCGGATAAATTAAATATAAAGGTTGCCATAGAAAATATTTTTGAGGAAGCGCCTGAGACATTAAGAATGCTTGTTAAAGAAATAAACTCTCCGAACTTAGGCGTCTGCTTTGATACAGGCCATTTTAATCTTTTTTCAAGGGTCCCATTAGAAAAGTGGTTTGAGGAAATCGGTGACAATATCATAGAGGTGCACCTTCACGACAATACAGGCAGTAACGACGACCATCTCGGCATTGGCGATGGAAACATTGACTTTGACCTTTTCTTTACACTCCTAAAAAAATCAAAATCAAGGCCTGTTCTGACCATTGAAGGCCATTCCAGAGAGGCAATTGAAAAGAGCCTTATAAATATCCAGAAGTACCTATAGCATCAGAATGAGTTTCAAATCAAAAGAAAGCTATCAGAGGTTATATTATTTATAAGTTAGTATGTTTTTAATCTAAGATATGCTTAATAGGATTAACAGGAATGTTGTTTACATGGACTTCGTAATGAAGGTGCGGGCCTGTGCTGTAGCCTGTGTTGCCGACAAAGCCTATAACCTGACCTCTTTTTACCCTCTGACCTGTAGCAACCTTTGTCTTTGACATATGACCGTAGCTTGTTACATAGCCATAACCGTGGTCAATCTTAATAGTCTTTCCAAGTCCTGCCTCAAACCCTTCTTTAACCACAATACCTGCTGCAGGCGCTATTATAGGCGTATCACTCCTTGCTGCTATATCTATACCCTTGTGCATCTGCCAACTCCCTGTAAAAGGAGATACCCTGTTGCCAAAGCCTGAGGTAAGCCAGCCTTTAACAGGCCAAATAGAGGGGGTAGATGCCCACATAGAGCTCTTTTCTTTCATAAAGTCTGAAAGCTCCTGAAAGCTTAGCTCCTGTTTTAAGACATCAGATTTTAACCTGGTCATTTCATCATGCATCTTCGCCAATGCCTCTTCATGCATCTTTTCATCTAATGAAGCCGTGTTGCTTAGGTCAGCCTCTTTTTGACCGCCCATACCAAGGACCTGCGTATTGTTGTTTTTTTTATCTGTTGTATCCAAATTGGTAATTACCCTTAATTTCGTATCTAATTCATTCAGACGGGACATCTGCTTTTTTAATTCATCCACAGTGGAGGCAAAGGTCTGTATCTGGAGTTTCTGGGATTTTGTTACCTTTCTTAATGACTCAAGCTCCCATACCTTGCCAGACATTACAATATAACTGCCGCCCATAAAGAGGAAGAGCAGAACTAAGAAGGCAGATGCAGCTAATATTGTATTTAATGCTCGCTTTGTAAGGATAAAACGGTAAGGCTTATCTTTTGGATTGGGTAGTATAAGTATAGTATATGATTTTTTTAATTTCATAAAAAGGTATCCGTTATTGTTGTTGCTTATATAAAGATACTATTCCATATTGTTTTGCTATACTCTAATTAAATACCATACATCATCTGCTTTGTCAAGTCTTTTTTCCTTTAGAACTCATTGGTATATTTGAATTATTAAGCGGGCATACATCACATAGCGGCTTTTTCTTGCAAAAGTCTTTTGCTGTCTTTATTATCAGGGCATGATATTCATTAAATAAATCAGCATCTTCTGGCAAATTATCCATAAAGAGCCTCTGTAAAGGGTGATAATCTATCTCATCATTTATTATATTATGCCTTTGTAAAATCCTTTTAGTATATGCATCTATTACAAATATAGGGTAATTTCCAGCATAAAGGAGTATAGAATCAGCTGTTTCTGGTCCTATCCCATTAATTCTTAAAAGTTTTTCTCTCAACTCTGATAAATTAGTCTTAAACATCTTATCAAGGCTTCCCTCATACTCATTAAATAAAAATTTCAGAAATTCCTTAAGCCTCTTTGCCTTGATATTATAATAACCTGACGGCCTGATTAATCGCGCTAATTTAGACATGCAGAGCGAATACAGTAATTCCGGCGATAGATAATCCTCCTTCTTAAGATTATCTATCGCCTTTGTTACATTACCCCATGCAGTATTTTGGGTAAGGATTGCGCCAACTATTACCTCAAAAGGTGTCTCAGCAGGCCACCAATACTGCGGCCCGAATTGTTTATGTAATATATTGTATATTTCAAGGAGCGCTTTCTTTAATGACCCTTTGTTGCTTCTTTTACCCACTTAATATAATCCTTTGAGCCTTGAATTATCGGCAATGCTATTACCTCTGGAACTGTATAGCTATGGAGTGATTTAACCCTCTTGATTACTTTATCAATCAGTTTTTTTTGGGTTTTGATTATCATCAATGCCTCTTTTTCATTGCAGACCTTATCCTGCCAGAAGAATATAGACTCTACCTGCGGAATAATATTCACACACGCAATAAGCTTCTCTTCTAAGAGTGTTTTTCCTATCTCCCTTGACTCATCTATTGAGCTTGCTGTAATAAGTATAACAACTGTGCCAGACAATTAAGAACCCCGCCTTATTAAAATTCAAATTTTAGTTTCTGTTACTTTCTCTCCTTCATTACAATAGGCGTTATGAAAATCAGCAATTCATTCTGCTCATCAACTATACCTTGCTTTTTAAACAGCCAGCCAAGGATTGGTATCTTTGAAAGCAATGGAACACCTGCTACTGAATCCTGCACCTCTTTTGTATAGATTCCGCCGATTACCACTGTATCGCCATCTCTGATTATCATATCAGTAATAGCATTCTTTTTAATTATAGTTGGTATGTTATCCACCTGCCTCGTCCAGTCAGGCTCTGCCTTTTCTGCCTTTATATTCATTACAATCTGGTCATCAGATGTAATATGCGGCGTCACGGTAAGGGATAGCGATGCATTGATAATCCTGATCTCAGTAGAGGTCACCCCTGATACTGTTGTAAGAACCTTTATAGGTATATCCCTTCCGCTTGATATCTTTGCCTCTTTATTATCAAGGGTTAATATCTTTGGATTTGAGAGGATCTTCCCCTTGCCTGTGCTCTCCATTGCTGATAATTGCAAATCGAGATTAAGTAATCCTGGGGCATAGCTAAAGAGAAAGCCTATTGAGCCGCCTGCCCCTTGTGCAACTGCTGCTGGAAGATTAACAAGAAATCCTGTGTTGTTAACACCAATGCCACTTGTAAGCGGCGTATAAGTTGTATCTGATGAGCTTGCCTTTGTGCCGCCGCCGTATATCATATAATTTGCATTACTCGACGAATTCGTTTGACTCTGGTTTGCACCCCACTGGACTCCAAGCTCACGTGAAAAGCCTGACCTTGCCTCAACAATCCTCGCCTCAATCATAACCTGCGGCGTCTTTGTATCAAGGCTCTTAATAAGATTACTGATCCTCGTCACATTTTCTGCCACATCCTTTACAATTATTGTATTTGTCCTCTGGTCTATTGTAATCTTACCCTTGCTGCTCAACATATTTTTAAGGCTTTCTGACACCTCTTTGGCATTTGAAAAATCAACAGAGATCTTTTTTGTAACAAGCCCCTCCTCGCCCTCTCCAAATGGCGAGGCAACAATCATCATGATATTGCCTTCACGGTTGTAGGTAAGATTATTTACCCTTAGTATTGTGTCAATAGCATCCATTAATTTTACTTTATTAAAACTCAATGTGACTTTTCCTGAAACCTTCTCACTGATAATTATATTCAGGTTATTCTCCTGGCCAAGCGCCCTTAAGACATCCTTTAAATCTGCGTCCCTGAACTCCATTGTATATACAGGCTCTGCTGCAATTTTTGCATCTGTGCCAGGTTTTTCCTTTTCTATTGATATTGTTTTTTGTTCTGCCCCATAAGCATTAGAGCAGATAAGCGCTAAGATTACTATGCTTGTTTTTAAAATATATTTCATGGCACTCATATATTCTCCCGATAATCAGAGGGTTATTAAAACTAAAATCCTCTAAGGGTTTGTTGAAAAACTCAACAATCTCTGATTACACAGATAAAAGCCAAGATTACACAGATTAAAACTCCTTGAAATATCTGTGTAATCATTTTTCCTAATCGGTGTAATCAAGGCTGTTGAGGGCTTTTTCAACAGCCTGCTAAGGAGCTGAAGAAAATTTCTCCACCATCAGCTCTATCCTCTCATCCCCGTCTGATAATATTACCCTATCTGCTAAAATCTCTATCAGCCTTTTGCCGGCAATAGCATCCCCTTTTCTCATTATCCTGTTATTTATTATTGCAATGCCGCTGCCCTTCCTGCGTATCACGCCATTTAGAGTCATCCCGTCTATTTTTGCAGCCCCTTCCTTTCCCTTTTGCATACCAGGCATAAAAAATGGGTCGCTTCCCCATTTATAGCGCGATTCGTTCTTTTCAAGGCCATTCAGATTTACATCTAAAAGAGATTTATCTTCATTCTTCTCAGAGGCAGCAGCAGCATCTTTCTGACAGGCTATAAATATTAAGGCGGTCATCAAAAGATTTTTAACAATACCGTTCATATTTTATTCCTTTGCAATATAGGTAACAGCCTCAACCCGAGAAGCAGCCTGCGGGCTCATAGACGGGTTGGATTCAATCTTTATATCATTTATTATCACGCCCCTCGGAAGCTCTTCAAGGGTCTTTATATATTCACCAAGCTGCTGATACCTTGCCTTCAAATCTATGCTGAGTTTTAATTCAAAATATCTTCCTTTATCCTCAACAAGCACAGGTTTGATGGCTATAAAATCCACCTTTGCAACCCTTGCCAGCCTCGTGAACTCTTCCAATAAAGATGAGAGCTTGCTGGCATCGCCACTGAACTCCCTTTTTTCAGACACTGCAGGCTCTGAAACCTTCTTTTTTAATTCATTTGTCCTGGATGCTGCCTCTGAAAGCTGGACGCTAAAAGTCTTAATCTCATTATTTATTGTTGTAATTTCATTGCGCAGCATGCTGTATTCCTTTGCCTTGGAAAGGTATAGCATCTGATAAAATACAAAATATAACAAAAAGGCCAGGGTAGCAGAAATTATCAGCTTTTCCCTTAAGTTCAGCTTTGAAAGGTCCAGCTTTAATAAATTTATATTCTCCATAAATTACGATGCCTTTTTTAAATCTGAAATTATTTCAAAGTTTATTACTGTCCTCCCTGATGACTCACCCTGCTGGGCATAACTAAGGCTTACATTAGCAAATGAATCAGACCTTTCAAGCGCTGCTATAAAATTTGTCAGGCCAGCATGGCTTGATGCGTTGCCTATAAAGCGTATCTCCTTTATCTCAGTATCCTTTTTTTTTCTGCTCTCAATAGTTGTAAGCCATATATCAGCAGAAACAAGAAAGCTGACCTCTCTTAGCACAGGCGACCATGTAATTTTTCCTTTAAGCGCATCCTTTAAATTCAGCGGCGCTGAACCCTTATCTTTTACAGAACCGGTCTTTGCAGTAAGGCTGTTTATTTCAGATAGCATGATTGAAAGCTCTTTGCTTATATTGTCCCTCTTGATAGTAAGCTGGCCTTTCTCAGCCTTCAGTGTTCTAACCTTAGAAAACAACGTGCCATAGAGCACACCAAATATAACAAATACGCCTGCTATCCCTAAAGCAATTATAATCTCCTTTGACAGCCTACCCCTTTTTTCTAACTCAGCAGGTATCAGATTTATGTAATCCTTCATCCAATCTCCTACCTTAAAAGACCAAGCGCTGTGCCGGCAGCAGTTGAAAATCTTGGGGTAATCCCTTCCATGCTCCGAAATGTCTCTTTGTTATAAGCAATATTGAAAAACGGGTTATCAATAACAACAGGGGCGTCAAAAAAGGCTGCAAGATAATCCTTTAAATTAGGCATTAAAACAGCGCCGCCTGATAATATTATTCTTTCTATAGCGCCTTCTCTGAATTGAGCCCTGTAAAAATCAATAGAGCGCTGAATCTCCAATATAAAATTATCTATAATTGCTTTTATTGCATCTCCGCTTTTCTCTTGAATATTTGCCTCGCCTGCCTCTGTTGCCTGCAATGTCAATGGCACCCTAATCCCTCTCTCCTTTTTTAATGAGTCTGCATCGTTAAAGCTTATATTCTCCCTTTCCTCTATTGCCTTTGAAATATTGCTGCCGCCCATGTGTATATTTCGTGTAAACCTAAGAACACCCTTCTTAGAGATATTTATATCCATCTTTCCTGCGCCAATATCCACATATACGATATTCCCTTCATATGACTTGTAATTCCTTTTAACAATATTCAAAAGAGAAAGCGGATTAACTGTCAAAAAGCTTATCTGAATGCCTATTTTTTTGAAAAGCGCCATATTGCCAAAAATAGTGTTCTTTTCAACCGCAACTATCAATATCTCATATTTTCTGATATCCCTGTCATCAATCTCCCCCATTATCAAAAAATCAATTATCATACCCTCCAGAGGCAGATTAATTATCTTGCCTGTCTCCCATTTTACAGCCTCTGATAGTTCATCCTTAGGCATCTTTGGAAGCGTCATATATCTTATTGTAGGAGTATAGCCTGTAAAAACAGCGCCTAGCCTTTCTTTCCTTATCCCGCCCTCATCAAGCAGGCTCTTTAGTGTATCTTCTACTTTCTCCTCTGAACCCTCCTTTGCAAGCTCTGCAAATCCTGCATAACTTAGTCTGACGCTTCTTGAAGAGCCCTCAAGCCTCACCACCTTTATTGATGCATTGCCGATATCTATCCCCACCACTGACCTTCTAAAAAGGGGAAAACCAAGTCCGAGCCCCAAAAACACCTCCAGCGAATGTATTGCATAATTTAACTATACTTTTACGCCTAACTATAGTTTAACATAAACCTTTCAAAAATCAAGTTTTTCCAAGATTTATCTAACCCTTGAGGCCGATATAGAACATGATAAGGCTTGCAATAATCAGGATAACTCCAACTGCAATCCTGTTTTTAAGAAATGATTCGTCAGTCTTTGAGATTACCTGGCTCGCCTTCTTATTCATCTTTTTCAGTGTCTGCGGTGAAAATAGGAAGAGCAGACCGAATATTAAGGCAATCACAGCAATTATTATTATTATTATTATTACCATCTTGACACCTCCTGTTATTAGTTTATATTCCTGCCGCTTCCTTACCCAATGGTTTTTTATTTAAATTATACTTGTCTAACCTGTATCTAAAAGACCTGAAATTCAAGTGCAGGAGCTTAGCAGCATCCTTTTTAATCCAATTAGTTTTTTCAAGCGCCTTCAGCAATAATTCCTTTTCTATATCCCCTATCAGCCCCTCTAAATCTAAACCTTCCTGAGGTATATTGACAGGTATTGCAGAAGAGCTCCTGCTGCTGTCTCTTAATATATCCGGAAGGTATTCAGGGGTGATAATCTCGCTGTTGCTTAATGCGACTGCCCTTTCAATTATATTTTCAAGCTCCCTGACATTTCCTCTCCATTCATAATTACGAAACAATTCCATTGTAGTTTGTGAAAACCCCTTTACATTTTTATTTAAGGCCTTGTTAAATTTATTAAGAAAATGGTCTGCTAATAAAGGGATGTCATCAGTTCTTTCTCTTAATGGCGGCAGTGTAATCGGGATTACATTAAGCCTGTAGTACAAGTCTTCCCTGAATTTACCCTCTGAAACTGCCTTGGAAAGATCTCTGTTTGTTGCTGTAATAATCCGCACATCTACCTTTATCTCCTTTGTGCCGCCAACCCTTTTAAACTCCTTATCCTGTAGCACCCTGAGAAGCTTTACCTGAATTGCAGGAGAGGTCTCACCGACCTCGTCTAAGAATATTGTACCTCCGTTTGCAACCTCAAAAAGACCTTCTTTATTAAATACAGCGCCTGTAAATGAACCCTTCATGTGGCCAAAAAGCTCGCTCTCCAACAACCCCTCAGGCAATGCCCCGCAGTTTATGGTAACAAAAGGCTTGTCTTTTTTTCTGCTGTTAAAGTGTATTGCCCTTGCAATCAGCTCCTTTCCAGTGCCGCTTTCGCCATAGATAAGGATATTGCTCATGCTGTCTGAGACCTTTCTTACCAGCTCAAAGACCTTTTCTATCTTCTCGCTCTTGCCAATAATATTATCAAAGACCGCTCTGTCCTTCAGCTGTTTCTTTAACAGTATATTCTCTGCGCTCAATCTCCGCTTCTCAAGGGCCTTTTTGATCCTTATCTTCATTTCATCGTTTTGAAATGGTTTTGTTATATAATCATAGGCGCCTTCCTTCATTGCCTCCACAGTCGTCTCAGTAGAAGCAAAGGCAGTAATAACTATAACCACCGTGTCTGGCGAAAGCTCTTTAACTGTTTTTAAAACCTGCAGCCCGTCAACCTTAGGCATCTTCAGGTCTGTTATCACAAGGTCAAAGATATCCTTATGTAATACATTGACAGCCTCCTCTCCGTCAACAGCAGTTGTAACATCATATCCTGCCTTTTTCAGCATTATAGAGAGAAAATCCCTCATGCTTCTCTCATCATCAACAACTAATATCTTATCCACAAAAGACCTCCGATTAT
>ERZ1292623.1770-Hain-H51-01um-R1-1770-length-20259-cov-5_pt1 | contig 20259 bp, 17 predicted proteins | sample MGYA00564398_ERZ1292623 | MGnify/ENA primary metagenome ERZ1292623 (study PRJEB36523, sample SAMEA6512633) | groundwater metagenome | collected 2019-01-07 | study: AquaDiva: Metagenomics assemblies of 32 groundwater samples | reverse complement strand
GTTTAGCTTTATTAGTTATTGCAGCTTTAGTAGAAGTTTTTATTACACCAGCTTTATTTTAGTAAGTTATTTAAGTTTTTTTATAATATTTTTTCTTGATTAATATGATAGAAGGTGTTTTATTAGAAGATGCAAAAAAAATTATAACATATCAAGATAAAGAGAAGACAATTGAAAATGGTTTTCTAATAGAATTAGCTAAAGATGGTGAAAAAACTTTATCTTATTTAACCACAATTAAACCCGGACGTTTTAAAGGTTATCACTTACATAGAATAAGAAAAGCTAATTATGTTTGTATAAGAGGTAAAGTAAAAATTATATTATATGATATTAGAAATAAATTAAAACAAGAGCTTATTCTTGATGCAAATAAACCAGATAGATTGCATATCCCAACATATACAGCAACTGGCTTAGAAAATATTTGTGATGAAGAAGTTTGGCTTGTTAATTTTCCAAATCCCCCTTATGAGCCAAGACATATAGAAATTAGAGAGCAAGTTGAATACACAAAAGAACAATTAGAGGAATTAATAAAATGAAAATTCTAGTTACTGGCGGGGCTGGTTTTATAGGAAGTAATTTTATTAGATACATAATTAATAAATATTCTAATTATAAAATAGTTAATTTAGATAAATTAACTTATGCTGGTAACTTAGAAAATTTAAGAGATGTTCAAGATAATAAAAATTATTCTTTTATTAGAGGAGATATTTGTGATAAACCTTTAGTAAGCCAAATTGTTAAAGATAATGTTGATGTTATAATAAATTTTGCTGCAGAAACTCATGTAGATAGAAGTATTTATGATCCGGATCAATTTATAATTACAGATATAATTGGTACAAAAACTTTATTAGACGTTGCAAAAGAGAATAGTATAAAGAAATATATACAAATTAGTACAGATGAGGTTTATGGAAGTATTGAACAAGGATCATTTAATGAAGATTCCGTATTAAACCCAAGTAGTCCTTATTCTGCAAGTAAAGCTGCTGCCGATTTATTAGTTTTGTCTTATTATAAAACTTATAAAATGCCTTTAATAATTACAAGAAGCTCTAATAATTTTGGTCCTTATCAATATCCTGAAAAAATAATTCCATTGTTTATAACTAATATCTTAGAAGGAAAAAAATTACCAATTTATGGTGATGGTTTAAATATTAGAGATTGGATTTATGTTGAGGATAATTGTGAGGCAATAGACTTTATTTTACATAATGGTAATATTGGAGAAATCTATAATATTGCAGCTAATAATGAAATGGTTAACATAGAAATTACAAAGATGATGTTAAGTATTTTAAATAAACCTGAGACTTTAATAACTTACGTTAAAGATAGACCAGCGCATGATAGAAGATATTCTATTATAACTAATAAAATTAGAAATCTTGGTTGGAAACCAAAATATATTTTTAAAGAAGCTTTAGAAAAGACTATAAATTGGTATAAAGAAAATGAATGGTGGTGGAAAAAGATTAAAACTGGGGAATATTTAGAATATTATAAAAAACATTACATAGAAACTCATAAAATGGAGGAAAAATGAAAGGTATAATTTTAGCTGCTGGATCTGCAACAAGATTGTATCCTGGAACAATATCAACATGTAAGCAATTATTACCAATATGGGATAAGCCCTTAATTTACTATCCATTATCAATTTTAATGTTAGCTGGAATTCGTGAGATATTGATTATTTTAACTCCACATGACATAGCCAAATTTGAAAAACTTTTTGGAGATGGTTCACATTTGGGGCTTAATATATCATATGCAATTCAAGAAAAACCTCTTGGATTAGCGGATGCTTTTATTATTGGAGAGAAATTTATAGGTAAGGACAGATGCTGTTTAGTTTTAGGGGATAATATTTTATATGGCCATGGTCTTACAGAATTATTAAGAGAGGCTTCAAAAAATGAAAAAGGTGCAACAATTTTTGGTTATTATGTTGATGATCCAGAAAGATATGGTGTAATAGAATTTGATCAAAATAATAAAGTAATATCAATAGAAGAAAAACCAGAAAAACCAAAATCAAATTATGCTGTTATTGGATTATATTTTTATGATAATAATGTCATAGAAATTGCAAAAAACTTAAAGCCATCAAAAAGAGGCGAACTTGAAATAACAGATGTAAATAATGAGTATTTAAAACATGGTAAACTTAATGTAAAATTACTTGGGCGTGGCTTTAGTTGGTTTGATACAGGAACTTATGAATCAATGAAAGATGCATCAGAATTTGTAAGGATTATCGAAAAGAGACAAGGATTAAAGATAGGTTGTATTGAAGAAATTTCTTATAATATGGGTTATATAACTAAAGAAAAATTAAAAAATTTAGCGGAACAATTATTAAAATCTGGTTATGGTGAATATCTTTTAAAAATAATGGACGAGTCATCTATTTATTCTAATAAATAATATAATAGTAATCTATATAAATAGTTATTAATAATTTAATTAAATGGGGGATATTAGTAATGAATTAGAGCAAAGAAAAGAGAAGTTTAAAAATTTCTTTAAAGAAAAAATTGGTTTAGATAATAAAACTTTGCTTTATTTAGGGATTTATATATTAATTTTTGCTGCATTTTATTTTCAATTTAAAAATCAATTTAGATTTGGAAAAGAATTTATATTTATAATATTACCAATTGTAAGTATAATCTTATTTTTATTAAAAAAGCCAACTTTAGCTATATTGCTTAACATAATAGGCATAAGTTTTATAATAAGACTGCAGAATTTGCCTTTCTTGATTGATGTTACAACAAATGAATATATTCCTGCTGATCCTGATGCAATGGCTTTTTTAAGATATGCTCAATATATTGCTGAACATGGTAGAATAATGGATGTTGATATGTTAAGGTATTATCCTTATGGTTTTGATAATACACAAGAATTTGGTTTTTTAGCTTATTTTGTTGTTTATTTACATAAATTTTTAAGTATTTTTAGCTCAAATTTTACTTTAGAACTAGTTGACATAATTTACCCGGCAATAGCATTTGCAATTAGTATGATATTTTTCTTTTCATTAGTAAGAAAATTATTTAGTAGTAATGTTGCTTTACTTGCAACTGCATTTTTAGCTATTTTGCCTAGTTATTTATTTAGGACATTAACAGGAATTTCAGATAAAGAAGCTCTTGCAACAGTATTCTTTTATGCTGCTTTTTATTTTTATGTTGTTGCTTGGAAAAGTGATAATATTAAAAAAGCTGTTATCTTTGGGAGTCTGGCTGGAATTGCGACTGGATTAACAATGGTGATTTGGGGGGGTGGTGGTTTTATATTCTTAACAATTGCTTTATTCACATTAATTGAACTTTTCTTACTAAAATTAAATAAAAAAGATCTTTATTATTATGTTCCATGGATATTCTTTTCATTTTTAACTTTATATTTATTATACGGAGAGAAATTCACTTTAACAAATTTAATTTTATCTACAACAACAAGTTTAGCATTAACTGCTTTATTTGTTTGGGTAACTAATATTGTATTATTTGATTTAAATTTATTTAAATTAAAAGATAAATTTCCAAATAAGATTTTTCAAATTATAATAAGTTTTATTGCGGCTTTTTTAATTATATTTTTAATAATTTCAAGTTTATATGGGACAATATTTTTTTCTGCTAAAATAATTGAAACATATAATAGTCTAGTTAAGGCATTTGCAACAGATCGTTGGGTTAGAACTGTTGCAGAAAACAATCAACCTTATTTAACAGACTGGATTTCTACATTTGGAAAAATATATTTCTGGGCATTCTTACTTGGTTCTGTTGTATTGTTTTATGATATGGTTAAAAATATAAAGAAAAAATTATGGTTTATTTTATTTTATATAATATTTCTACTAGGAATTACCTTTAGCAGATATTCTCCTAACTCTAATTTCAATGGAATTAATACATTATCTGTTACATTTTATATCGGATCGATATTATTATTCATTTTATTTATAATTATAATTCACATTTATTCATACTATAAAGATAAAGAATTATTTGGTGAAATAACAAAAATTGATAAGATATATATCTTCATATTTATTTGGTTTTTTATAATGATAATTGCTGGGAGAAGTGCTGTTAGATTATTATTTATTTTATCTCCGATAACAACTATCTTAGCAGCATATCTTGTGTTTAAAATTATTAATGAAATTAATAAATATCTAAAGGTAAATTATTATAAAGCAATAACTTATATAGCAATTGGATTAATAACTTTATCAATATTATCTAGTTTTGCTACTTCAAGTTTAAGTCAAGCTTCTAATGTTGGTCCAACTTATAATCAACAATGGCAATTTGCTGGAAAATGGATTCGTGAAAATACTCCTGAAGATGCGGTATTTGCACATTGGTGGGATTATGGTTATTTAGTACAATATAACAATAGAGCTACAATAAGTGATGGGGGGAATGCTGGTGGTTATGAGATAAATTACTTTACTGGTAGACATGTTTTAACAGGACAAAGCGAGCAAGAGGCTTTAGAATTTTTAAAATCTAGAAACGTAACACATTTCTTAGTTGTAAGTGATGAAATTGGTAAATATCCTGCTTATTCGTCTATTGGCTCTGATGTTAATTATGATCGTTATTCATGGATTACTACATTTTCTTTAGATGTACAAAATATACAAGAAACTAGAAACGAAACAATTTATGTATATAGGGGCGGATTTCCTTTAGATCAAGATTTAGTTTATAATAATAAAGTTTATCCAAGACAAGCAGCTGGAATAGGTGCAATATTTGTACCGTTAGTTCAGGATAAAGATCAAGTTATTGGTATAAGACAACCAAGGGCTATTTTAATTTATAATAATGAACAAATAGAAATTCCTTTAAGTTGTCTTTATTTAAATAATGAAAAATATGAATTTGAAAATGGAATTGGTGGTTGTTTTAGGGTAATTCCTGTAATTAGCAATAATGTTGTAAATAGTATTGGCGCAGGTTTCTATTTATCCAATCGTGTGAAGAATAGTTTATTTGCAGAACTTTATTTATACAATAAAGATTCAGAAAATTTTAAAGTTGATTATACAGATGAGGATCAAATACCTTTAGCAATATTTAATGGCAGACTTATAGGACCAACAAAGATTTGGCAAATAAATTATCCCAAAAATTTAAAAGTCCCAGAACACTTTTATATAAGAGAGCTACCAAATCTTGAAGTTAAAAAAGTTAGAGAAGATTTTTAGTGACATGACAAAAAAAACTCTTCCCGATAAATTTTTGTATTTACCAATATTAATACTTGGAATATATTTTTTATTTAGATTAATTGATCAAGCAAAAATGATTTTTACTTTCCCTTTAGACAAATTTAATGATTGGTCTTCTTATATGGCCCAGCTTTATTTTTTAAAAGAATGTGGTTTCCATAATTTTTGTGAATATTGGTATAATGGTTTTATAAATTTTCAAATAAATCAACCTGGCTGGTATTTCTTTACATATCCTTTATATTCAATTACAAATAATGTCCAATTAACAACATATTTATCATTAATAATAATATTTATTTTATCTTTAACAGCCCTTTATATCAGTAGAAAAAAATTAGAATTATCTAAAACTAAGATTTTGGCGTTCTTCTTATTTTTCTTTGGGAACGCGGTATCAATAGGTAATTTCATTAGATTAGGAAAAATACATGGTTTATTTGGTTGGTTTAATACAATAGTAATATTTCTTTTTTTACTTATTTATAAAGATAAAAAATTAGATAAGAATTTCTTTTTCATAATTCCATTTTACTTTTTTGCTATACTTTCACATCAAAATTCAGCTGTAATTTCTTCTTTAGCTATTTTAGGATTATTTTTAATAAAAAGTTTTAAAGAAAAATTATCTATAATTATCTCGGTATTAATTACAATTATAGCAACTTCATTTTGGTGGATTGATTATATTAAAAATTTCTTTAATACAACATCCGCAACAATTATAGTCGGGGATACTTTAAGACAATTAAATAGGGCAACGTTGAATGATAACCTTGTCGCAACTTTAATTCCAATAATATTTTTTATAATTTTATATTTTTATCTTAAATCTAATGCAAATAGAAAAAAAGAATTAATTTTCTTTTTACCTTTAATTATAGTGGCTTTTCTACTTTTAACTAGATTAATACTATTTATTCCAATAATAAATCGTGTATTTCCCGATGCTTATGGTTTATTTTTATTATTTTTTATAATATTTATGTTATTTAAAATAGATTTTAATTTAATTAACAAATATAAAACTCTAATATTTATAGGATTAATTTTTATTAGTATATTAAGTGTAATATTAAACATGATTTTTACGCCATTATTTATTGAACATACAGAACTAGAAAAAGAAACATTATCTATTTTTCCGGAAATAGAAAATAGATTTGTTCTTTTAGCAACACCATTAAGAAGAACATCTTATCCAAATGCATATTATTCTTATGCCGCGATATTCCATAATCTAAAAAGTGCTGGTGGTTGGTATCCTTCTGCTGTTAGTCAAAATTATATTAATAAATTAGATAGTTTAGATAATTTAGTAAAATCTAAAAACTGTGAATTATTAAAAAAAACATTAGTTGAATTAAATACAACTGAAGTTGTAACCTATGATGAACACTGTAAAATTTTAGAAGAATGTGGTTTTAATAAAAAGATTAATAAATTAAGAGTCTGCTTATATTCTTCATGAAAAATTTTATTTATCCAATAATAGATTTTATATTTAGTAATAGTCAAATATTTGATAAATTTAGGAATGTAATTCATGATAATTTTAGAAATGAAGAAAATATTATTAATAAAAATTTTGACAGAAATAAATTAATTTTAGATTTTGGATGTGGTGCTGGTCAATTCTCTACTTTATTTAACTCGAGTAAATATTATGGTGTAGATACAAATAAAAAATATATAAAATTCTGTAAATTTAATCGTAAAGGAAATTTTTTTCTTATAAAAAATTACCCACCATATAAATTTAATAAAGAATATTTTGATCAAATTTTAGTTTCAGCTGTTATTCACCATATAAATAACAATAAACTTATTTCTATATCAAAAGAATTAAATAAGATATTAAAAAATAATGGAAAATTAATGATAATAGATCATTTTACTAAAAAAAATCAAAAAAATATATTTTGTAAATTTTTAATAGAACTCGATAGGGGAAAATATTTTAGAAATCCAAATGAAGTAATAAATCTATTTTCTAAATATTTTAGAGTTAAAAATATAAAGATTTTTAAAAACGGGCCTTATAAAGATTATGCATTAGTTTTAATGAAAAGGTAAATTTTATTCAAAAGATTTAAAGGTTTTTACTTTTTGATTATTATATGGCAAAATATATTTTAATTACTGGTTGTAATGGTTTTGTTGGTTCTAATTTAGTTAAATATTTACATTCAAAAAAATATAAAATAAATTGTATTGAAAGAAATTTTGATAAAAACAAAATAGAAGGTATGGTCAAAAATTCTAATGTAATTATACATTTAGCTGCTATAATTAATCCTTTTGATAAGGACATATGGAATATAAATGTAAATTATACTAAATTCTTAGTTGAAATGACTAAAAAATATAATAGAAATTTTATTTATTTAAGTACGCAAAACGTATTATTTGGTAAAGATAATTATTCTAGGACAAAATTTCAAGCTGAAAATATCGTAAGAACATTAAAAGATTTTGTTATATTAAGACCAACAATAATTTATGGAAAAAATGAAAGTAGATATATTGGAAAATTAATTAAAATTATAAAAAAATCACCAGTTATACCAATATTAGGTAGTGGTAAGTATAAACTACAACCCATACATATAGGGGATTTAATAAAAATAATTGAATATTGTATAAAAAATAAAATTAGGGGTATTTTCTTAGTAGCTGGTAAATCGAGAATAGCATATAATGAATTAATTGATTTAATTATTAAAAAATTAAGATTAAAAAGAATGAAATTATATATGCCAATCTTTTTTATAAGACCATTTGCTTATTTATTTCAGAATTTATTAAAAAATCCACCGGTAACAACTGTGCAATTAGATAATATTAAAGTAGATCAAGTTTATGATACAAATATCATAGAAAAGACTTTTAATATAAAACTTAAAAATATAGAAGATGGTATAGATTTATTAATAAAATGATAAAGAAAACCGTAGATATAATATTACCAGTTTATTATGGCAATCTAAATGAATTAGAAGAAAGTATAAAAAAACAGATTCAAATTTATAAAACAATTTTAGAAAATTATAAATGGACAATTACTATTTCTATAAATGGTAAAAATGCTGAACAAATAATTAATTTATCAAAAAATTTAATAAAAAAATATAAAAATGTTAAATACATTTATACAAAAATATCTGGCAAGGGTTCTGGTGTTATAAATGGATGGTTAAAAAGTAAAGCAGATATTAGAGTTTATATGGATGTTGATTTGTCTGTTGATTTAAAATGTTTACCAGAATTAATAAAAAAAATCGAATCTGGTTATGATATTAGTATTGGTTCAAGATATCATAAAAACTCTGTAATTAAAAGATCATTTAAAAGAAAAATAATTTCGATATTTTATCATTTATTTTTATTAAAATTTATTTTAAATACAAACTATAAAGATGCTCAATGCGGATTTAAAGCAATAAATAAAAATTTTGTAGAAATAATATTGCCTTTAGTTAAAGATAGAAAATGGTTTTTTGAATCTGAACTTTTGTATATAGCACAAAGGAAAGGTATGAAAATTATTGAAATACCAATAACATGGATTGAGGGTAGATTTTCAAGTATTAATTTATTAAAAATTATACCAGAATTTTTTAGTAAAATGATTCAATTGAGATTTAGAAAATTATAATTATTTATTAACCAAATAAATCTCTGCTACTTTATTATTAACCTCAAATCTTTTTATCAAAGTTAAATTTAATTGGTCTCTTAAATTATAAATTTTTTGATTTGGATATTCTTGTGGTGAATAATAGTAAAGGTCTATTTCTGAGAGATTAATATTTTGTTCAGGTATGGTTTCTGGATATAAAAATTGAGTATAATTTTTATTAGTTAATCCACCACCATAAGGGTCCATAGTTATTACATCTAATTTTTTTGTTAGATATTTACCATATTCATGTTGCAAATCTAAAGACATTGGATAAGCAACTAAGACAGTAGCGTCAGGATAATTTTCTGAGATAAAATTTGCTGCTTGTTGTCTAACTATTATAAAATCTCTGTATTCTAAATTATCTTCAAGCGCAAATCCTGCTAATGATCTATCACCCGTAAATGATATAATAAATAAAGAAATAATAAATATAACAAATAAATAACTATATTTTTTAAATAAATTACTTATTGCAAATGCAAATATTAAAAATAATAATGGATATGCTGGAAGTCCATATCTTTGTGGGTAGGGGATTATAATAAAATGTGCACCTATAAGAAATAATAATGGTAAATATAATTCGTATAAATCTTTTTTAATATAAAGTTTAAAGAATTCTTTTGAATGTAATATTAATAAGAAAAATAACATTGCAATAAATATGCTTATTTTTTCCACCAAAGATAAATAATTATTAATATTTGGAAAATAAATATTTAATTTTAAAAATCTTAATGAAAATATTAAGCCTATTAAAATTAAAGATGATGCTAATGCTAGTATTATTTGTTTTTTATCCTTTTTAAATGATTTTTTTGAAATTAAAGATAAGATTATTACTGAAGTTAATATCCACCTAAATTGATCAAAGAATATACTTTTTAATATGGCCAAGATTATTACTGCATTTCTAATCGGGTCTATATTAATTAAAGAAGTACTAATTGGAAATAAAAAATGACCATAATGAATTTTATTTGCTATTAACAATAATAAAAATATTAAGATTGGTGTTACATAAATTAATGCTTTCTTTTTTTCTTTGAATAGTTTAACTAAAAAAAGTGCGATTACAGCAACAATAGCTATTTCTTTTGTTAGTACGACTAAAGATCCACATAGTATAGATAAGTAAGGTTTTTTCTTAATCGCAAAATAAATTGACATTATAATTAAAGCTGTTAAAGGCATTTCAAGATAAAATAAACTAGAATAAGAGACGAAAATTGGTGTGAATAACAATAATAAAGACGCGATAATTCCAACTTTTCTAGAAAATAATTCTTTACCAGTTAAATATGTAAATAAAACTGCTAAAAAAGAAAATATTAATATTATTAAATGCCCTAATAAAACTGAGTCACCAAATAATTTAAATATTAAGCCGGCTAAATTAAAGAAAAATGGGGGGTGCCCTACTCCGTATTCCCAAAGAAATATTGTAGGAACGTTACGATAAACATAATCGACTGCTGGTATAACATAATTAAAATCATCCCAATAATAAGGCAAATCTAAATTATTTATATTTAATAAAACAGTTAATACTAAAAGTAAACCTATATAAATATTTTCTAATTTCATAATTATAATTTATTGATAAAGTTTATATATCTTAGTTTTAAAGCTAAGTTAAAAATTATAAGTTTTTAGGAATATGACAAAAAAGAAAATTGTAATTTTAGGAGCAGGAATAAGTGGTTTAACAGCAGCTTATGAATTAGCAATATCAGGTTATAATGTAATGGTATTTGAAAGGGGTAAAAATGTTGGTGGTTTAGCTAGTTCTTATCGAGACATAAATGGTTTTGTATATGATATGGGGCCTCATGAATTTTGTACTGAAAATAAACTCTTAGTTAAAATTCTTAAAGATTTGCTTAAAGATGATTTTTTGATATTACAAAAGAATTCTTCACAATATTTCTTTGATAAATATGTTCCTTATCCATTAAGGCCAATAGATTTTTTTACAAAAATACCACCAACATTAGCAGCAAAAGTTTTATTTGAATTAGTAACGAATAAATTTAGAGATTCTTATAAAAAAAATACACAAGAATCATTTGAATCATGGGTAAAAAGTAGATATGGTGAAACTCTTTATAATATTTATTTTAAGCCTTATACAGAAAAAGTTTGGGGTATTTCCCCAACACAAATAGATTCGATAACAGCATCTTCAAGAATAAGCTTTAATTCTGTATTTGATTTATTTTTTAAAACAGTAAAACATTATATTACAAAAAAAGATGATTTTTCAACTATTCATAATCCATTAAAAAATAGTTTTTATTATGCTAAAGGTGGTATTGGAAAAATATGTGATAAATTATATGAAAGATGTTTAGAGCTTAGAGTTAAATTTAAGTTTAATTATGAAGTTAAAAAAATAATAAAAAAGAATTCTAAGGCAGTAAAAATTATTTTTTCAAATAATAAGAATATTACTAATTTTGATTATGTAATTAATACAATTCCTTTAACAACATTAACTAGAGCTTTAGGATTTAATCATGATTTTCCTTTAAGATTTAGATCAATGATATTCGGATTTTTTTCATTTGATAAACCAAAATTATCTGATTATCATTGGATTTATGTTCCTGATAGGCATGATAAGAAATTTATTTTTCAAAGAATAACTGAGTTTAGTCATTTAAAAGATGCTGAAATGGCTAAAAAGGGAAAAACTTGTATATGTTTAGAGATACCATGTTTTAAAGAAGATGAAATCTGGAAAAGTTCTGATAAAGAAATTATTGAAATTATGGGAAAAGATTTAATTAGAATGGGGTTAATTACAGAAAAAGATAAATTTAATGCTACAATAGTAAGACAAGAATACGAATATCCAATACAATATATTGGATTTTTAGATATGATAAAAAAAATTGTTGATGAAGCGGTTAAACCTGTAAAAAATTTAGTAACTATTGGTAGACAAGGGCTGTATAAATATTGTAATATGAATGAGTGTATGGAAATGGCTATTGATGTTACTAATCAAATTAAAAATAATGTAAAAGAATTTAATTATAATTTTGAATTTAAATGGAAAGGCGCTGGATTAGAAGAAGAGAGGATTTTAAAAGAAGATTAAAAAGAATAAAATATTATTTTTTATAATAATTTAATATTTTTGTTACAGCATCAATAACATCTTGAACATCTTTTTCTGTTAAAGCTGGTGATAAGGGTATAGAAACTGTTCTGTCTCCAATAAATTCTGAATTTGGAAAATCTCCTCTTTTATAACCATATTTTTGATATGAAGGATGTAAATGTATGGGTATGTAATGTACACCTGAACCAATATTTTCTTGATATAAAGCATCTAAAAATTGATCGCGTGTAATTTTTAATTCATCCAAAATTAAAATTAATTTGTATAAATGTCTTGCATGTAAATTTTCGGAATTTTCTTCTTTTGGTAACATAATTGGAAGATCTCTAAACGCATTATTATAAATTTTCCATATTTTTTCTCTTTTTTTAAAGTTATCATTTAATCTTGCTAATTGATGTATTCCTAAAGAAGAATGCAAATCAGTCATATTATACTTAAAACCATGATTGATTGCAAGATAATGTTTATAACCAATATCGCTGTATCTAGCCCAGGCATCTGCACTTAAACCATGTAAACTTAAATTTTTTATTTTATCAGCTAAAGCTTTATTTTTTGTTGTAATCATTCCCCCTTCTGCTGTTGTCAAATTTTTTGTAGCATAAAAACTAAAACATGTTACATCTCCAATAGTTCCTATTTTTTTATTTTTGTATTTTGCTTCTATTGCATGAGCTGCATCTTCAATAATTTTTAAATCATATTTATTGGCAATATCAAGAATTTTATCCATTTCACAAGGTCTACCTGCAAAATGTATAGGAAGTATTGCCTTTGTATTTTTATTTATTTTTTCTTCTATTAAATCTGGGTTAATATTAAAGGTTTCTTTATTGATATCAACAAAAACTGGTTTAGCTCCTGAATGAATTATAGCGTTTGCTGTAGCAATAAAAGAAAAAGGTGTTGTGATAACTTCATCTCCTGGCCCAATATCTAAGGCTTTTATACTTAAATGCAATGCTGCGGTACAAGAAGATAAAGCAACAGCATAAGTTTGTCCTAAAGGATCTATATAATGAGAAAATAATCTCTCAAATTTTAATGTTTTTGGGCCGGTGCCAATCCATCTACTTTTTAATGTATCAATTATCTCATTAATTTCTTCTTCTCTTATGTCAGGTTGACCAAAAACTAAAAAATCTTTTTTTTCTCTTACAGGTCTACCACCTTCTATTGCTGGAATTTCCATAAAATAATTTAGAAAAGAAACATATAAAAATATATTCTTTTAATTTTTTAATAAATTATGTAGAAACCTTTTTATAACCATAATAAAATAAGTTTTTTATGACTTATTTACCTCTTCTTGTAGCTGTATTAAGTTTTATAGTTACTTACATATCTACAAATTGGTTGATTCGCTATTTAAGAAGAATCAATTTATTAGTTAAGGATATGAATAAAAAGAATACACCTTTAGTTCCTATTTCTGGTGGATTAGCTATTATGTCTGGAATCTTTGGTGGTTTAATGGTTTATATTTTTGTACAAACATTTTATTTTAACTACACTAATACTTTAATATATTTATTTGCTGGTCTAACTTCAATTATAATGATAACATTTGTTGGTTTTGTTGATGATTTAATAATAAAAAGATCCCAAGAAAATTCTTCGGGATTAAAACAATGGCAAAAACCTTTACTAACTTTAAGTGCTGCTATTCCTTTAATGGTTGTAAATGCTGGCGTGACAACAATGGCATTACCTTTAATTGGTAGAGTTGATGTCGGATTAATTTATCCTTTAATCTTTATACCCATTGGGGTTGTTGGAGCAGCTAATATGGTTAATTTATTAGCCGGGTTTAATGGGATGGAAGTTGGAATGGGTATTGTTTATACAGGAATGCTTGGTTTGTATGCTTTTTTTAATGAGAGAGAAGTTGCTGCTTTAATTGCTTTATTAACATTTGCTGCTTTAATTGCATTTTATATTTACAATAAATATCCAGCTAAGATATTACCTGGAGATTCGTTAACCTATTTACTTGGTGGGGTAATTGCTAGCATTGCTATTTTAGGCAATATAGAAAAAGCCGCGGTTTTTGCAAGTATACCATTTATAATTGAATTTATATTAAAAGCGCGAAGCAAATTTAAAGCAAAAAGTTATGGTTATTATAAAAATGGTAAAATAATGTCTTATCATAATAACAAAATTTATTCTATTACACATTTATTTACTAGAACTGGTAAATATACAGAGAAACAAATTTTTTTATTTATGATTTTAATTGAATTAATATTTTCTAGTCTAATTTGGGTGATTTAAATGATTAAAAAGTTATTAAAATATTATAATAACCCTTTAATAAAAGATAATTTAATTCTATTTATTTCTAATTCAATAACAGGATTTTTAGTATTTTTATTTCATTTTTATATGGGTAGAGTCTTAGGACCTGCAAGTTATGGGGTAATAGGGGTAATATTATCAATAGTTTATATATTCAATATTCCATTAACAACAATTCAAACTGGTATATCTAAATTCACCTCTGATTTTAAAGCAAAAAATAAATTTAATGAAATAAGTTATTTATTTAAATCTTCGATAAAAAGATTATTTATTTTAGGTTTAATAACTATGATATTATTTTTAATTATTAGTCCATTTATTGCCTCTTATTTAAAAATAAAAGTTTTGCCATTAATAATATTAGCTCCCTTTATTATATTTATATTTCTAGTTCCTGTAAATAGGGGTATGTTACAAGGATTGCAAAAATTTACTGGTTTTGGAATTAATTTAATATCAGAAGGCATAGTAAAGTTTTTTGTAGGTATATTAATTGTGGCCATTGGATTTGGTGTAAATGGTGCTGTTGGTGCAATTGTTCTATCTTATATAGTAGCATTTGTTTTAGGATTTTATTATTTGAGAAAAATAATACCCAAAAATATAAAAAAATTTAATACTAAAAAAATATACAAGTACTCACTACCCACACTTTTAATGTTAATTGGATTAACTGCATTATATACAATAGATGTATTATTAGTAAAACATTTTTTCACAGATACAGAAGCTGGATATTATGTTGCGATCTCAACTTTGGGTAAAATATTATTTTTTGGTTCATATTCAATAACACAGGTAATGTTTCCTAAAGTTTCTGAATTATATAGCAAGAAAAAACCATATAAGCATTTATTATATAAATCGTTATTAATGATGCTTATAATTTTAATACCAGCAATATTGTTTTATTTCTTATTTTCAGAATTTATAATTAATATTATATACGGAAAAGATTATTTAAATATCGCATATTTATTAGGCTGGTTTGCTGTTATTATGGGATTATTTTCATTAATTTATACTGTTGCATTTTATAATTTATCCATAAATAGAAATAAATTTTTATATATATTGTTTTTATTTAATTTATTAGAGATTATTTTGATACATATTTTCCATAATAATTTAACACAAGTTATAACTGTATTAACAATTTTAATGTTTTTATTATTTATATTTATGTTTTCACAAGTCATAATATCAAAAGATGGTAAAAGTATCTATAATAATACCAGCGCATAATGAGGAAAAGAGAATAGCTAGGACTTTAGATAGTTATTCAAAGTTTTTTTCTAAAAAAATAAAAGACTTTGAAATTATAGTTGTATTAAATGGTTGCGAGGATAATACACTATTAGTAATAAAAGATTTTAATAAAAGAAATAAAAGGATTAAATATTTAGATTTCAAAGAATCTATTGGTAAAGGTAGTGCCATAATAGAAGGTTTTAAAGTTGCAAAAGGTGATCTAATTGGTTTTGTTGACGCTGATATGGCAACCCCACCACATGCATTTTATGATTTAGTAAAAAATATTAATAATTATGATGGCATTATTGCTTCTAGATGGATTAAAGGAGCTAAAATAAGTATGAAACAAAATTTATTTAGAAGATTTTCTAGCAGAAGTTTTAATTATTTAATGAAAGCTTTATTTTTTATGCCTTATAATGATACACAAACAGGAGCAAAACTATTTAAAAAGAATGCTATTAAATATACATTAAAGAATTTGGGTATTACAAGGTGGGCATTTGATGTTGATTTACTTTATAATATGAAAATTAAAAATTTAAGAATAAAAGAAATTCCAACAGAATGGTATGATAAACCAGGATCGCAATTAAAGATAATAAAAGCGATACCGGAGATGTTCTTGGCTTTAATTAGATTAAGGTTAATTTATTCAAAATTAAAATTTATTATTAACTATTATGATAAATTACCAGAATTTTTAAAAATTCATCATAAATTAAAATAAAATGGAAAATAAAAACTTAATCATTGATAAATTTATAGATTTTTTATTTTCTAAAAATAATATAAAATATTTAATAATTTTATTTATAATTGGTTTTATTTTACGAGCAATAGTAGCAAATAATGTTGCGCCAAATGCTGATGAAATGTTACATGCCCCACATGCTATTAATTTTATAAATAGTGGTAAGTTACAGATTATGGACCAAGATCCAATATGGTTTTTTTTAACAGATCTATCTTATAAAATATTTGGTATAAATATGTTTTCAGCTAGGTTTTTAGCAATATTATTTGGTTCTTTATCTATATTTGTTTTATATTTAATAGTTAAAACCTTATATAATAAAAAAATTGCTTTAATTTCTTCAGTATTATTAACATTCTCATCGTTTCATATTTTAATGAGTCTAGCTGAAATGGATGTAGCAATGATGTTTTTTGTTTTATTAAGTATGTTTTTTTTTGTTAAAGCATTAAAAGAAAAAAAAGATAAATATCTAGCAATTTGTTATATATTTTTAGGAATTGCAATATTAGTTAAACAAATAGCTATAACTTTCATTCCAGCATTTATGATATTCTTTATTTATTATAAATTAAAGAATAAAGAAAAAATTACTTTTAAACACTTAATCACATTTATATTAATAATGTTTATAATTTCTTTACCAGTTTTAACATTTAATTATTTATTATATAAAGATAAAGGTTTAGTTGATTTACAATTTTCAAGATTTCTGGGTGTAGCAAAAGAAACTTATGCTCCAATAGAAGCAACATTAAAACCCTTTAGATTAAATGATCTATTTTTTAGTTATGATGGCCATAAATCTGGGTTTATTGAAGGATTTTCATTCTTTTATAATTTTGATAAATTAATATTTATAACTGGAATTTTAGGTTTTATTATAGCATTATTAACAAAGAAAGAATTTTTATCTTTGTGGTTATTGTCATTTTTGTTTCCTTTTATATTTTTATCTGGAACATCCTTATTAGAATATCATTTTATATTTGGCATTCCAATATTAAGTTTATTTGCTGCAATGTTTATAGATTTTTTATCTGAAAAAACTTCTAAATTTAAATTAAAAAAAAATATTGTAATAATTATTCTTATATTAACAATAATTATATTTAATATTTATTTTGTTGCTGCTAGAGATGCTCTTTCAGAAAAAAGTGAAGTAACAAAAATGATGAGTTTTAGTAAAAACAATATAGGAGATGATTCTTTAGTAATTGTAGATAGTAGAGTTTATCGCGGAAGAATATTTTGGATATTTAATGATAAGCATTTTTTAGAAGCAAATTACTTTAATGATTTGGTAAAACAGATTGATAAAATTCCTGGTAATTATAATGATATAAAAACTTATTTTATAGAATGTGTAAGAGACGATTGTGGTTGGGGCACTATAAGTAATCAACCTGAATTTAATTCTTCTATGGAAAGTATAGTAGAATTTTTTAAAAATAATTCGATTTATCTAACGACAATATTCACTAGAACTAAAGAACCTTATTTTAACATTTACTCTAGTAATTTATTATTAAAAGATTCTGCCTTAAATTTAGCGGATTCTACACATGAATGGTTTTACTATCCATTAAGATATGAGCCAAAAGAAAGAATTTTTGATAATTATAAAACAAAGAATATATTTGATAGTTTTTTAGATTTAATAGCCCATATTGTTTTATATATAGAAGTTTTAATAGCTTTATTATCTATAATATTAGTATTTTATATATTAATAAAGGATGAGTAGAAAGTAGAATGAAATTAAGTATTATAATGCCTGTTTATAATGAAGAAAAAACTATAGAAAAAATAGTTAGTAGAGTCCAAATAGTTAAAATAAAAAATATAAAAAAAGAAATTATAATTATTAATGATTGTAGTAAAGACAAAACTTCTGAAAAGTTAAAAAAAATAATTAAAAAATATAAAAATGTTAAAATTTTTTCTCATAAAATTAATCAAGGTAAAGGCGCTGCAATAAGAACAGGATTAAAATATTTTACTGGAGATATAGTTGTTATCCAAGATGGTGCCTTAGAATATAATCCACAAGATTTTAAAAGATTAATTAAACCAATATTAGAAGGAAAAACAAAAGTAGTTTATGGTTCTAGATTTCTTGGCAAAATTAAAGGTTTTATAATACCATTACACACATTTGGGAATATAATATTATCATTAATTACTAGAATATTATATTTTAGAAGAGTTACAGATATGGAAACATGCTATAAGATGATGACTCGAGATGTAATTAAAAGTATAAAATTAAGAGCTAAGAGATTTGATTTTGAGCCGGAAATTACAGCTAAGATAATAAAAAAAGGTTATAAAATTATTGAATTACCGATAGTTTATGATGCTAGATCTTTTAAAGAAGGAAAGAAAATTACATGGAGAGATGGTTTAAAGGCTTTATATTATTTAATAAAATATAGATTTTTAGATTAAATTTATATAGAAAGATTAAATCCAAACTTTATTAAATATTATTTCTTTTTAATTTTTATATGAAACCAAAATTTTCACTTATTATTGCATTAGCACCTTATAGGAATGCTGAAGTACTTAGTTCATTAAAAAAAGTAAATTATGATAAAAAGAAATACGAAATTATAATTGAAAAGGGCTATAATCCAAGTGATAATAGAAATAAAGGTGTTAAAAAAGCGAAAAGTGAAATAATTTATTTTTTAGATGATGATGCAATTGTTGATAAAACTATACTAAAAAATGCTGAAGATTTTTTTGATAAATATAAAGATATAGATATAGTTGGTGGCCCTCAATTAACTCCAAAAGATGATAAGTTTTTTGCAAAAATGTTTGGTGCAGCCATAGAATCTTTTTGGGGTAGTTATAAAATGGCTAATCGTTATAAAAAGGGAAAATTAAATTTAAATGCAGATGAATTTAGTTTAACTTCAGCAAATTGTTTTGTAAAGAAAAGTATTTTCAAAAAAATTGCTGGATTTGATTCAAGAATATGGCCTGGTGAAGATCCGGAATTTTTTGCTAGAGCTAAAAGAAATGGTTTTAAAATAGCTTATAGCCCAGATTTAATAATCTATCACAGAAGAAGGCCAGATTTACTTAGCTTTTTAAAACAGCATTATAAATATGGTAATGTTAGATTAAAAAAAGAACGAATAAATAAAACAACAACAAATTTTGTTATGATAATTCCATCTTTATTTGTAATTTATATTATTTTATTACCCATACTAGTTCTAATATGGGATTTATTTTTATTACCTTTAATCTTATATGCATTAATAGCATTAATTTTTTCAATTAATATAGCAATAAAAAAGAATATTATTTATTTACCTTTTTTACCATTTATTTTCTTTTCTATGCATCTCTCCTATGGTATAGGAATGTTAGCAGATTTATTTGAGAAAAAATAAAAGTTATAATTTAATTATTATGGCTTCGATAAAATTCTATTGTTCTTCTTATTCCTTCTTCTAATGATACTTTAGGGGTCCAACCAAGTTCTTTTAAATCTGAATTATCGCAAACAAAATCAACTATCCCTATATTTTTATGAAATTGTGGTGGCTCTACTACCTTAATTTTTACATCAGGTATTTGTTCAGCAATAATATCTATTAATTTTCTAAATTTTATAAATTCTCCTCTACCAACGTAATAAATTTTATCTGTTTGTCCTTTTTCTGCTAATATTACACAAGCATCAACAACATCATCAACAAAAATATAATCTCGAATAAAATTTCCATTATTATAAAGTTGAATTTCTTCGCCTTTTACTGCTTGGTTTATTATAAAATTAAAACCTGCTTTTTTCTTATTATCTCCTTTCTCAAAAGGACCAAAAA
>ERZ1292623.589-Hain-H51-01um-R1-589-length-38539-cov-7_pt2 | contig 20260 bp, 36 predicted proteins | sample MGYA00564398_ERZ1292623 | MGnify/ENA primary metagenome ERZ1292623 (study PRJEB36523, sample SAMEA6512633) | groundwater metagenome | collected 2019-01-07 | study: AquaDiva: Metagenomics assemblies of 32 groundwater samples | reverse complement strand
CTTTATCCAGACGAACAACAGTTTCTTGATGTTCTTCAAAAATTTGTTCCATCATTTGCGCGAGCTTGTGCGCATGAGGATGGTTTGCTTTATTCTTGGCAAATTCTGACACAACACCACGAACGTCAGATAATTTATACTTGATTTGCATCTGAATTTTCCTGTTGTTCTTTTAGCTTCCAACAAATAGAATGGATCATGTCGTTAATCTTTTCAAGATTTTTTTCATCTTCTGGAAACATTTTTTCCCAAAATGATTTAAGCGTTTCTAAAAATGAAAGGGCCCATCTTTCCCGGCTTGTTGTAAGTTTCATAATTCAATGGTTGGGGTTTCCTTTCTTAGCTGCTCGACTTTTTCGTCGATCATTTCTTCTGAAATCTCAGACGCTTCGAATCCTTCAAAATAAATATTATTATTCATCGGCCTGGAATATAACAAATTCCACCATTTCATCCAGCTTGTTAGATAATGCTGAATCTTTTGTTTTAGGTTGACGTGTCCAAGGTGAAGCACGTATGGCTCTCCCGACTCCACAAGCGTCACCCACGCGTTCTTGTATCCATCCCACTCCTTGGTCCGTTTTAGTGCCGCTAAATTCCTAGCCGATTCTACGGGCTTGGAGGGATACATCTGATTGTGTACAATATGAATCGGGAAACACCCATCGCTCCCGCCTTTAGAGTAGATCTTTCCATCTCGTTCAAGTCGATCTCCATCAGGAATCCCGTGCGTAATCTCCGGCTTAGTCCGATATATACGCCACTTCTGAACATTGTGTTCATCGTTAATTCTTAATTTTCCAAGTTCTCCATATGGTTCCATTACCGGAAGAACAAGAATATCGATTGAGGGCGACATTTCCTTGACCATTCGGCGCCACTTTAATGAATCTCCCTTACAAATTTCGTCAATATCAAATTGAATTGCAAACGGAGTTGCGCACATGGCGAGCGCCATTGCTTTTTGATATCCGTCTTTTCCAGGATTGGTTTCATCAATTGGGATTTCATAAACCTCTAATTTATCGCCAAGCTGTTCTTTGAGTTTATCTAGGCGCTCTTTGGTGCCGTCCGTTGAACCTCCATCTACAACAACGATCTTGTCGCACCAAGAAAACGAAAGAATACTATCTTCGACAGGATACCCGCCCGCGGCACAATTCCAGGTAGTGGTGTAACAACTGATTTCAGGATACACCTCTTTAAATTTCCAATCTTTATTTAGCATCTAATTCTCCATAAATTACATCATCAGAATGTGGGCTACAAATTGCTATCATGTTTTTTTCTCTACATCTAACAATTGTTGCTTTATGCTTTCCGTTTACGCGAAAGCCATGATAATCTCTTCGATCAGAAAGCGGACCAGCACCATGCATACAAGATTCGCCAACCCTACCATCCCAATAAGAAACAATTCTTGTGCGATAATCTTTTATTTGTATAGACTTCAATTACTATCCTTAAACGTTAATTTTTTGTCGCTCATCAATTTATCTTGATACCGCTCCATATTTACGTAGGCTTCTTCAACTTTTCCATTGTCGTTCATAAATTCTACAAGAAGGTATGGACGAAATCCCTCGTCTGATTTAAGCTGAAGATCTTTAATAGAAATCTGAAACTTTTCCTTTAACCATGCAGCAAATTTTGGTTTGGAAATATTTTCCGTCTCTACGTGTTTTATGGCATCTTCCATAAACTTTATTACTTCACTCTTTTTCATTTTTTTCCGCTCCGGCCTCAATTGATTTAATCATGTCAAATACAATTTGGCATATAGTTTCGGGCTCTATGTTAGACAAACAGTTTTTGCCATCTTTGGTTAAGGCACAAACGTCTTTGTAACAATTACAACCATCGCAACTCTTTTTTGATATAATGGCTACCTGCTTCGTACTTTTATCAAAAATAGTCGGAGAACACTGATTTGGTGAAGTTGAAGCAAACAGTACCACGTGCGGCACCTTAAGCGCTCCGGCAACGTGTGCTGTGCCAGTATCTGGAGCAAGATGGAGAAAGCTCTTCGAAACGATATAAAGCGTTTCGTTATATGTCTTCCCGCGCATGTCTATACAACCAGAATAAAGAGTTTCGTCTTTTGCTCCAAGTTGTACGATATCAAAATCACCCATCTCTTTAAGATTCGCAATAATGTCATCCCAATATTTATAGCTCTTTGCCTGCTTTGAAGTTACAGGTGTAATGCTAATAAAGGGCTTACTTGGAATCCAACATTCGGCCGGAGCTAATTTATAGTCTTTAATGTCCTGTGGATGAAGGTTGCAGTTCTTCGCAAACTCCGAAAGAAGCTGAAGTCCATACTCTCCATTTCCAAGATTCCAATTTGACCATACATATTGGACGTTGATTCCGGGACAATATACATAATCCCAAACCTCTCGTGTCAATTCTGCCTGAAGAAGCTTTTCCTGAACTTCAATAATTTTAACGCCATTTTCTTTTACGAGCGCATCATATACTTCCATATATTGTTTTGATGTCGCAACATAAAATTCATCTTCTGGATGACGTGTTTGAATTAAGGAATTGACGATGGCGGTGGAAATAACAGAGTCACCAAAAGACTGGGGCATAACATAAAGAACTTTCTTCTTGTCAGATTTGGGTTCAATGCCGTATTGTTTTCTAATTTTTTCTGCTTCATCTTCGACGCGCTCCTTATGAACCATCATTTCTGCGATTTTACGATCTTCTTCGCTATCGAGATTGAGGTTCTGGACATTGGACTTGGCGCGAATAAAGCCGTCGTAGAATCCCTTCCACTGCGCCATTACCGCTTCTTTTCCAAAAGATTCTTTTATCCAATGAACACTCAGCTTAGCTTGATCTTGAATCAGCTTTGGACTTTTAAGAAATTTGCTTACGCGTTTGACAAAGTCTTCTTCTCGCACCTTCGCCCAGCGCGAACCTTTTTCTATAATATTTTCCCAGACCTGACAATCTGGAATCTCCACCATGTCATATTCAAGAGGAATAAACCCGCGTTTGGGCTGGCAGAAATCAAGATATCCGCTCCAATTTGTTGCAATGATTGGAAGACCAACAGACGCCGCTTCAAGCATTGGAAGACAGTTGTGTACTATAAAATTTTCGGTTGTATAGCTCTCATCGTCTTCGACGGAAATATTATAAACTTTTCCTTTATAGTGCTCTGTCGAAAGAGATTTTATTTTTAAATAAAAATATTCATCATCACACCAAGTTTTACCGCCACCATTGACTTTGTAGTCAAAATTAATTTGTTCATTTATATAAGAACAGTTTTTATTAAAAATGTTTAATAATTTTTGTTTATAATTTTTGTCGCTTATTCTTATTCTAAAATAATCATTATCAAATTTTCCATTTCCTTTTTTGCTTTTAACTATTCCTGTTTTGTGCTGCTTTGATAATGAGCCCAATATTCCAAATTCCAAAAGAATACGTCTTATATTTCTTACTACGTTTTCGCTATTAAGCTCCAAGCTTATATCTAATTTATTATTCTTTTTTGAAAGAAACCCGTCCCCCGCAAATAAAGTAGAAATAAACCCTTCTTTAAATTCTTCCGGCGCGCCAAGAACAAATTTATTGATAAATTTAGTTTTACTTGTTGATCCAATGAATCCACTAAGAAATTTAGACAATATTCCAGAATAGACATTTAGCACAAGGGTGTTGTCTTCTTTTAAGATCGCTCCTTTGATTTTAAATTTCTCCCACAAAATATTTGAAAGATCTTCAACTAAAGTAAATTCTTCATCAATGTGAAATGAAAAATTTATTGTTCCCTTGCTTGGCGAAGAGTTTCCTTCGGCGCAATAATATCCTAAAAGTTTTCCAAAATTTCTATCTAATTTTTGTTTATTTTTTAGTTCTTTTCCTGTGTTGTTTTGATGCTCGAATTTTAGGACGTCGTCATCTTCAACAATATTAGGGTCTTCAATAAAATCATTTAAATTAATTGAATTATATAATTTTTGTTGTTGTGGTACGGGAAGTAAAAGAAGATCGTTTTGTCTAATTTCTCCGGCTGGTTTCCAGCTTTTCCCCTCGCCTTTATTATATACGTAAACGTTATGATTGGGCGTTAAAACTATATCTTCATATGTTTGTGCTAAAAATGGTCTAATTCTAATCATTTCTCCGTCATGTTCGCGAGAAAGAAGATTCGTAGTTTTTTTATAATGCCTATTATGGGTAAGAACCCTCTCTCCTATTTCGACACTATCAAGTCTTTTGTACCCACTTTCGGTTAAAATGGGCGTATAATCTAATCCGCAGAAACCTTCGCCGTGGCCAACGTTAATCATACCAATAATACTTGGATGCGTATACAAAGAGTGCATCTCTTTGTCCGTCAAATATTCATGAATTAGATAAATTTTAGCCTTAAGATCTTTGAAGTGAGATTTAACATGCTCAATTTTCTTCTTTGTTTCTTCTAAATCTTGAGGAGAATTAGTAATAGTAGACGTTTTAAGAACTAATCCATAGTCGGCATCATCGCCGAATTTTGCGCAAAACATACGAATAAGATCAGAAACATTCTTCCGATCTTCGCCAAACCCGCCCTTGTTGCCCCACATGCCTACAAAAAGAAGGTTTTTCTTTGTTGAAAACTCTAATTTGGACGCAGCGGGCTCTGCTGGGTGTTCAAACCAGTGCGGAATTACATGAATTGGTCGAGTAATCTTCTCTTCTTGGATTTGCCCTGTTTGATTATTTTTTGTCTGATAAACCGTTTCGGATAGAATTTTTTTAGAAAACTCTGATGGAACAACAACGAGCTCCATTTGATTACAGCGTTTTACCCACTCGTAGGCGCAGCGATCCACTTCGATGCCAGCCGTGCATCCTATATTGATCTGCGCGCGGCGTTCAAACTCATTCGCTACAGAACATTGCACCGAAATATCAAACGGCACATTTTGTCGTTTGGCGTCCTCGTAGGCACGCATGCATTCATAATACCGATCAAGCCTGGTGGGGTCTTCAAAATCTTCACGATGAGTCCAGGGACATCCGCCCCAACCAACGTTTTCAAGAAAAACAAAAAAGCGTGGATCAGACAAAAGATAGTCTACAATCTGTCTGCATGAAGTGCCATACCCCGCACGAACAAGGCAGGGACCGCGTACGTGAACGGCAATTTTACCATTACTTAACATTTATTTTCTCCGCTCTCTTTCGTCAATTTCTTCCAAAGATTTCATCAACTTTTTCCATTTTTTAATTAATTTATTATTTTTAAAGTTAAAAGAAAACGCTTCAATAAACGCGGCAAACTTTAGTGATAATTTAAATCTCCAATGACTAAGCCACATACTAAAATTAGAAAATAATAAAATAAGACGAAACCAAACTAGAGACTTCAAAAAAACAAAATTACTATCAAATTCTCGCCTAAGAAGGGCGTCAAATTTGGTGTCGTCTAACGCCTTTTTATATTCTTTTTCTTTACTATACTTTGTATCCAATTCAGATAGATCCATTATTTACTACCTCCATATTATCGCAGACAATATGTAGTGTCGCGGTGCAAAACCCACAATCATTATAGTCTCCGTCTGTTCCGGCGCGCTCAATCATACAAAAATTATAATTAACTTGTTTAATACTAACTCCATCACCATCAAGATATTTTAATTCTAATTTAAACTTGCCAATATTATTGAATATTTTTTCATACAAAAAATTCTTATCTAAAAGAACAACTAATTTTAATTGTATTTGATCCCGGAAAGAACCAATTTTGTGATAATTTGCATATGTAACATTACAATTCCACGATTGTATAAGATGGGATGGAATACAATCGTCCGTTGTTTTAATTAAAAATCTAAATTTTCTTAATAGATCCAATTCAAGAGACGTTGGTAATGAACCAGTCTGTTTTTTATATTCTTGTAATTTCATTTGACCCTTATTCTCCATGATAGATTTTACGATAACTTTTGATTCTTTTCATCGCTTCTTCTTCGTCGTCTTCGGCCCGAAGCTGTTCTTCGGTTGTTCTTATATATTTTTCCTTAATTTCTTGTATCATATCTGACATTTCTTGATTTGGAGAATGCGCTTCCAATGATTCTAACAAATTAGAAAAATCAGCGCGACGAAGCTTCCATTCAAGAAGCTCTTTTTCTTTTTGCTCTCTCCATGCTGAGATTTTTCGATCTTCAATTTTATTCATTGCAGAATAAAGTCTGCCCCAGACAGAAGTATTTTCGTCTATAAACGCGTCGGTATCCAACGAATCTATAAGAGCTTTATATTTTTTTGTATCGAGTTCGTTAATCCAGCCGCGTTTTTTCTCGTCTTTTCCGTTCATACTTCTAGTGCCTGAATTTTAAATAAATAATATGGAAGAAAATTACTAGGATCATAAAGCACAACGTGTTCTCTTTTCATAAGAAAAAGCTTTTCTTCTTCAGATATTCTGCCAACATATCTTTCATCAATACGTTCGTAAAGCTCTCCGGTTTCCTGTTTTAATATATCGTTTTTTGATTTAGCATTAATTGGAAAAAACAATTTAATCTTTTCAAAAATCCCGTTGCCTCTTGCCGAGAATATTTCAGTAACCTGCTCAAACTCTTTTGAAAACGTCATACTTCTATTGCCTGAATTTTTTTATTCGCTTTGTTTTCTTTGTGCTTTTCTATCTGCTCAAGAATGACATTCTCCCATGTTTTGCAAATTTCGTCAAGATTGAAGCGACGCAAACATGATTCTCTTGCTGCGGCTCCCGCCCAACGATTCTTATATCCTTCTTTGTCTTTTTTCCAATCTTCATATAACGTTCGCAAATGCTGCGCCGTTTTTGAATAATTGAAATGATGAGAATAAATATAGGGAACCTGCTGTGAACCAAGAAGGGTTGTTGCATCTGGCTCCATAAGAATTCCCCACGTCTTGCCCAATTCTTCATCAACCATCTGATCAGTGATGCCGCCCGTTGCGCCGGCGAGAACTGGCGTGCCACACATAAGGCTTTCAAGACAAGAAAGCCCAAAGCCTTCTTCGCTGGATTGGATCATGGTTACGTGCGCAAGATTATAAAAATCAAGCATTTGTTCTTTAGAGCTCTTTCCGCCTTCGGAAATACCAATTTTTCCCTTAAGCCCAAAGTCTTCGATGAGACGATAAAGATCTTGCCCCTCGGGGTCCTTTGGAGGAGTATTCATTGCGAAGAATACATTTTTGCGTTCTTCGGTTGGAAGCCCTTCTAAAAACTCTTTAAACGCCATTATACAATTCCCCGTGCGTTTTCGAAGCGCATTTCGAGAATTATAAAATACTACGAAACTATCTTTTTTATCGGCGCCTAAATGTTTCCCGCGGACCTCAGAAAGTTTACCATATTCAATTATTTTGAAGTCATCTTTGGGCACACCGTGCGGCAAATACTTAAAGCTTGGATGTTCGAGTGCTTTCGCTATCTCGAACATTACTTTATTAATACAACCAAGAAAGTCTACCGAAAGATATTTCGATTTATTATAAGTCGGAACGGGCATGTTATCCCAAATCGCATTATAAATTACTGGGCAAACGCTTCTGATTTCATCTGAGATTCTAAAATATTCTTCATAAAATCGTGGGTCTGTCATGAAATAAATGATATCCGGCTTTTCAATATCAATTAACTGGCGCCACAAACTTGGATCATCATATCTCTGAGATGGTATAATGAGCCAGTCCTTATCATACTCCTGCACAAATCCATTTTGCATATTCTGTATATTCATTGCAACAGAGACACTAATAACCTTAAATCTTCCAGTTTTAAGAAGGTGTTCAATAATGAAGCGTGTCTGATTTGCCACGCCTGATATAGATATTGGGATATCTGAGAAGGTAACAATTTTTATCTTATCTTTTTGTTCAATCATATTGTTGATCTAATTTCTTTTAACATTTTTTTAGTTCCCATTCCATAGGTGTCAGTTTTTTTATGACACGGTATACACATTACTCTACCATTATTAATATCAAATAATAATTCACAACTATTTGCGTCTTCGATGTCCTTAAGATTATTCTCAACAATCAATACGGAAAATGGTTTTATGTGATCAATTTGAAATGGCCCGCCAGAATCACCACACATACAACAAACTTTTCCATTTTTTTTATAAACATCTCGATGCCATTTTACAAATTTATAAGATCTTCTTATGGTTTTTTGAAGAGTAGAAATTCCGCCCTGCCATGCGGGCGCCGCCTTACCTCGCCGTCCAAACATTGTATTTTTTTCACCGAGCATAGAGCCACGAATTGATAAACTTTCACCTATTGTTCTTGAGGAAATATTATATTTTTTCAAATAACTAAACACACAAGAAGCGGCGCATCCGACTTCGTCTGCAATTTCTTGCGCAGTTTTGTTGTTATTTACATATCTTTCTTCTAAAAACTCTTTAGTCAATTTTTCAACATTGGGGTTGTGTCCTAGCGAGGATTTTCTCTTCGCTTCTTCCGTTAGCGGAATCCCCTTCTGTTTCCATCCTTTGTCTCTGGTTTGAATCCCCAACTCTTTAAACCTTCCAACTAACCAAGTATGGCTAAATCCTACTATTTTAGAAATTTCTCCAATAGTTAAACCAGAACTATATAAGTCTTCTAATTTTTCTTTGGTGGGCCACAATTCTTTTCTGTTTATGGCCATTATACACTACCACTAACTTTCATTAAATTAGCACTACACGACAATTTCATTAATTCAATTTCTATCCACGCAGATAATGAACGACCGTCTTTTTTAAAATGTTCTTTTACCCACAAGTGAAGAGTGGGGTCGAGCGTTATCGAATATCGATCCTTCATATATATAGATATGCATGATTATACTTTCGCTCCAAAATTTATTTCGAATATTAATAAAAAAAAACATTTCGCAATTCGGTTGATATTTAATATTGCTTATGAAAAAACAAAGAATATCTCTTATGTCCGTGTTTGAAAGTCTATTAGAGGTCGGCAATACAGGTAAAATAAATCCATATACAACAAGCGGAAATCCTCAACTTCCTTTTAAAAGAGCGGGGGCGGTGGCGCCTGGAACGCTTGGTCGCGCAGCGATTCCACAGGCTGGCGTTAAGGGGTGGTCAAATTCAGAACAACAACTTCAGGCTACTCCTACTGGGTGGAAAAATGCGCCACAAGACAATCGCCTATCTCAAGGAAACAAGCTTTCTATAAACAACACTCCTGCAAATCAACCAAATTCAAACTACCAAAATTCAAATCAACCACCAAACCAGGCACAATTAATAAATAATCTATCAACAGAAGACGATAATTTTCAACAGTGGATTTCCGCACTTTCCCAACTGCCGCCAGATCCACAAAAAATAAACGCTGCATTGTCCGCTATTTCTGGAAATAAAAATATACAACCAGATCAGAAACAAAGCATTATGTTGTGAATTAAACAAAATTTAAAATAAACTTTATTTCTTTCCCCAAGATTTCTTTTTGGGCGACCATTTTGGTGCTGAGCCGCAGCTACAGAATTTGCAAGTGTTAGTTTTTTTAACTCTAATGCCGGCCTGAATTCCTTCGGACTGCTCTTTGAGCCACTCAATACAATTGTTCATTTTTACTTTACCAGAAGTGGTTTTAACAATTTCTATAATTGGCTCGTCTTTCCATGGTGCGCGCTTTAATAGCAAATAAGCAGTTTCGACGTCCTTTGGATCTATCTCAAACATATCACAAAAAAACTTCTTGTATAAAGTTACCTGATAAAGCTTTTCTGTATCAGAAAGTGTTTCTGCGTCCCACATTTTTTTTGTGGTTTTGAAGTCTAATATCCAAATCTTATCTTCGTGCTTTATTATGAAATCTACATAGCCTTTAAATTTAAGATGGTGCTCCGGAACGTCTTCGTAGATTGGAAATTCAAACTCTAAAACTTGATATCCGGGAAATTCTTTATCTAAGAATACGAATACTTCATTATAGATTTTTCGCCCCGCTTCGATCCATTCATCTTTGTCGATTAATTCAGGAGCCTTCCCTTCACGAATAATGTGCGGATTAGCATCTATCCATTCACACAATTTGTTTTCAAACTCTTTCCATGCGTCTTCGTGAAGATTTTTCTTCTTATCTTCAATGGCGCGGCCCATTAATGTACCAAATTTTGTATAAATCGTTTCCTCAGAGCGTTGCTTCAATACATATTGAGTGTAATGATTGTAGGGACATTTCGAAAATGTGTACGCCTCAGAAAATGAAATATGTTGTCGAGGCTGTTCTATTATTTGCATAAAGCAACATTAGCACAGACTTAAATAACGCGCAACTTTTTTAATTATTTAACCGGCACTCGAACAGAAGGTTTTCGCTTTTTTGGATATGGATCAACGTTCGGACGCTTCGTCGCATTTGGATCCGCTTCGTGTCCGCCGCTTTGTGTAAACGTTCTTTGTTGAGATGGACGCATCATATCGTAGATTGGATTTTGTCTGACCAACTCTTCCCAGCTAGCTTCACGACCCTGGCTTGTTTGTTCTGGTTGCGGCGCAGGAGGAAGTTTCGATGGCATTGAATTTGCCGGAAATTGATCCATATCATTTTGTGTGGCGGTGTCTAAGCCAAGATTGCTTAATCTATTTAACAAACCAGGCTGAAATCTTTCAAGGTCGGTTGTTAAATTCTCTATATCGCCCATTGGAATCATTTTTTTTAATTGTTCCAGTTCTTGCGGGCCAATTCCACTTCCACTTTTTTCAATTTGTTCTACATAAGCTAAAATTTTAGCTGGATCTATCATCATTTCATGCGCAACGTCTTCACGATAATCGTTCCACTGTCTTTCGGACCCAGTGTCATAGTCTGGCTTGAGTGGAGCCGAATTGGGAAAACTACCGGCATTCCCTCCAAATAATTTTGTCTGATCAATAACGGGTTGAGGTTTTGCGGGTGCAGGACCGCCATCGGCATCCATCTGTTGCGACCAAGCCTCCAAGTCATCTTCCACTTGCTCAAAAATTCTTTTAAGAGATAATTTATTCTTCAACGATAATTCCGTCTATAGTTATTAATTGTTTTCGAACTTCATACATTTTTTGTATAATCGCTTTTGTTCTTTCTCTTCTTTGATTTTGTCGGAATCAAGTTCTACATCGAAATCTGCTTCGAACTCTTTTGAAATGTCGAAATCTATCTTTGATGATTTCTCCATCATATTTCCTCGTGTTAATCTTCTGAAGGATCTCCTTCAAGAATAAGTTCTTCAACTACTTCTGGCTCCGAAAATTCCGTCCTTCCGTCTAAAAACTCTCTAATCGTTGTGATATATATAAACAGGCCGAGATGTGATACTGGCATCCCAGATGAACCAACCATGGCTGATGTAATACCAACAAGTCGCCCTCGACGATCTACAATTGGTCCGCCCGAATCTCCAAACCATATATCGGTTGTTGCAAAGGCATAATCTATGCCGTCTTGCGTTTCCGGCGCTCGTGAAAATACACCATCAGATAATGTATAAAGCATGCCGGCAGGATGTCCTAAAACATAAGCGGGGCGTCCGATCCCGTCGTCTGTCCGGCGCGCGACGTTAATAAACGATACATCCGTAGGACAATTTTCGCCAGAACATCGAAGTAAAGCTAAATCGGCGTCTTCGCTATAAGATATAACTTCAAATTGTGTGGGAATAACTTCTTCCAAAGTTCTGTCTTCCATATACCAATCATGCGTTATGATACTTATCGATCTTCCAATTGGACTTCTTTCGGACGGAATATGTAAAACAAAACCCATGATGATTATTTCGTCCTGATATGATACACAATGACCGGCAGTTAAAATTTCATTTTCGCTAATAAAAACTCCACTACAAAGCGATTCGGGAGTTGGTTGAACTATAACTACAGAATCTAAAAATGATTCAATATTGTCTCCATGAAGAACCGTAGATGAATTCGTGTTATGACTAACGGTCGCACACGAAGAAACAAAAGCAAACATAGCAGCAAGACCCATCAACATCAGGGATTTTATTTTCACATCAGAAGTCTCTGACAATTAAATAGTATTTTTTTAAAGGAAAGCCGAAATATTCGATAGAGCCTCCCTTATAATCCCTCTTAGCTTATAATAAGAGCTTATAAGTCTTATCTATATATAGATATAAGTATAATAGATGCTCACTCGCTATCGCTCGTTCGCATCATATCTTAAGGGTGCCATACTTCTAAAAATTTGTCAAGAAACATTTGACGATGAATAAAACTGAAAAATTTAAAAAAGTAGAATTCGAAAAAGAAAATCCAAGAAGAATTCCTAAATTTGATATTGGAGAAATTCTTTATATTGTAGGCCATGATCGAGCATACCATGGAATTTTTATAGAACAACTAAAAATAGAAAGTTTTATAATGGACTATCCAAAAGGAGAAGTTAAAATTATTTGGGAATTTGGAAATATAAATAACCACAAGCAACAACTTGAAGCTGTTAAATATATTAAAGCTTACAATCCTTCAGATTGTATAAAAAATCTAATAGATGCTAAAGAGAAAATTTTAGAAGAGATTAAAAAAGTTATAACAGATTTAGAAATTAAAAGAGCTGATAATATAGAAAACATAGAGGGTCTAAAAGAAATTCTCAAATTAGAAATTCAGGATGCTTTACAGTTCACTCGAAGTTCTAATAAAATTATTAATCAGCTTAAAAAAATTGATATGGATGCTCAGTTTATTAAAAAACTTGCGCTTTAGAAAAAAAATAGATAGTTAAACTGAGAGAATATAAAATGGTAGATCTAATTTCTTATTGGAGTTTTATTGCTGTAGCGCTTGTCTTATATAGAATTGGTGAATCAGCAAAAAATGTAATTCTTGGAAAAACAAAAGCAGATTTTGATGCAGCTATATTGATCCCATGGAAAAAAACATTTAGTGAAACCATGATGGTGCAGCCAGTAATTCTAGGTGGCCTTATGGGATTAGTTCTCGGAGCAACCGTCCCAGAGGTCATCTCGGCCGGCGGAATGATTTCTAGCGTTTTGTATTTCGCTGGCGCCGGTGTTCTATCGACTTGGATCTTCGACTTAGTGAAGCGGTCTATAAGAAAGTTTAGCCCCAATTTAGGTGGAGCAAATACGGCACCAGAAGAAAATCCAACACCACCAGAAGAAAATCGCGAAGAATAATTTCTTGACTTCAGGAAGGATGATGTTAAAATGTTCGCAAAGAGAGTCGGGTTCGTTAGAGACCTTGAGCGGGATATGTCTATCTTAGACAAGAAACAAAAAAGGGAAATATCTAAATTAAACTCTGATATTGAGAATGAAATAAAGAAAATGATTAGAAAATATCATCCGGGATGTGTCGTTGACATTTCTTCTCTTAAATTAAAGGATTTTGAGACAAATCCTAGAAAAAGACAGCCACTTAGAGTTCAAATTAACAGTTTGAATGGAAAATATTTGTCAAAATCAAACAAGTGGATGGAAGAATGCTTCTTTGATTATGATTTGTCAGAGACTGATAATCGAATTCCAGCAGATAAAATGCTTGAAATTTGTTCGGAGTTAAGCGAAAAATTAGGTATTTTAGTTGATTTTTATAGAACTCCGGGCTAAATGACTCAAATAGTTACCAAAAAATGGAAAACCGGGCTAATTGACGCTCCCTGGTTAGAGGTCGGAGGCGGAAAGATCACCAGAGGAGCCCAAAAACACTATCCACTACTTAAAACTAGCGATATGCCAAGCGTAATCATCAATTCAGGTCTCTGGGCTCCAGAAGACAATGCCCACCTGTATCTTTGGACCACATCAAATCACCTTCCTGACGCACTTTGGCTTCTAAAAGAGCTTGGGTTTGTTTATAAAACAAATATTGTGTGGGCAAAGAAGAAATTTGGTATTGGAAGATACTTTAGGGGCAAGCATGAGATGCTTTTGTTTGCCACTAGGGGCCGAGGATGGGCGGTACGAAGCGTGCTCAATAACATACCAAGCCTGATAGAAGCAGATCATGTTCGAGAGAATGGTAAAATCAAGCATAGTGCAAAACCAGAAGCATTTTATCAATTAATCGAGTCGCGTAGTCTCGGGCCATACGCAGAATTCTTCGCTAGACAGCCGCGAAAAAATTGGACCTCTTTTGGAAACGAGCTACCATGACTACGATGGAAGAACATTCGCCTCCAGATTTATTTTTTGATAAAGTTTTTGCTTTTATTTCTCTTTTGATTGTTATTTTGCTTGGCTCTATGCTTGCCATGTCTAGTATGTGGTTTCCGTTTGCTATACAATGTTGTTGTTTCCTTCTTGGTATTTTCAGGATTGGAAATTTATTTGCAAAACCAATGCAGTTGGTAAAATTTTGGGAAAATTCATGTTATTTTCATATTTGCGCAGCAATTACAATGACCATGTTGGACTTTATGCTTGTTTCGTTTATATTTTGGTTTATGGCGCTTTGGTTTTGGACGAGAACAGAAATTATTCACAGGGTTAAATGAAAAAAATATATCTTTTGCGGTATCGGTGGGAAATAATTGGAGTTTTTGATAATGTCGCGGAGGCGGACCGCGCAATTAAAGAAATCACCGATGGTAATGATGCGCTTGTCAAAGAAGATTCGCGTTGGAAAACTGTTTCTAAAGATGATTTTATTATTTCGGTACGTGAAATGGGTTTATTTTCTCCGCTTAGTCATGTTATCAAATATAATGGAGCCTATTGGGTGAAGTGAAATTGATTATGGAAAAAGAAAACAAAAATCGTGAAGAGCTTCTTTTAAAATTAAAAGAGGCAATGTGCAAATATACTTTTTTTTACAAAAAAAAGACGCCAAATGAAATTTATTCTCCAATTCTTGCTTCAGAGAAAAGTTTAGAAACCGCGCTTATATTTTTGAAGCAACTTGAAGAACTTAAAAAAGAAAAGATGATTGGATACATCAACCCACTAAGTGATGGACCAATTAGATTCTTTTTAGATAACGAAAAAAATACATTTTCGTTTGAAATTAACGACGCCGGCGAAATCTCTGCGACAGAGACGATAAAAAATATATTTAATTTTAAATCAGCAGAAGAAGCAAAAGATTTAATAAATAAGATATGAAGATTACAAAATACAAGAAGAGTGATACGCGATTTATTTCAGATTTAGGTCTAAAATATAGAAATGGGCTTATAGATTTAGCTTATTCATATTATTCTTCTTTTAAGTTTGATCCTTACGTTAAAACGACGGGCGTACCATTAAATGATAATTTTTTTACCACAACTTCAACAATAACGATAAGCCCAATAGTGTATGAAAATGTTGCTGGAAGAATTTATTGGGACAATTCATATGTCTCTAATGGTCTCAAAATTTAATGAGAAAATTACAAATAACGAATTATACTAAAAAGTTTATAGAAACAAATCTTACTTGTAAAACTACATCGAAAGATGAATTAATTTTTACGTTTGCTAATGGATTATTTCAAAATGATATGACGCGATGGTCGATTAAAGGTGTCATAGATTTTTATGAATATTGCAACTAAAATTAAAATTCTTAATTATCTTCCTGCGCACACCAACTGGATTGGTACAAGCAAAATATTAACAGGCGAAACAATATATTACATAAGCGGACTTATGGAGCGCGTAGAGGCGCGTATAGGGCCCGGCAATTCGTTAGTTTGCTCGACGCGGACGGTGAAGCGATGACGGCGCACCGAGCCCACAGAGGCCGCAGCGCGGCGCAAATAATACTTGACGTTCCGGGGCGGGTACGCTAATATGTCCATCGAGGATGAGCCCGTAAAAATCGTGCTTAAAAATTATACTAAATTACTCACAACGGGTAAGGTAATTTTTGTTCATCCTAAAATAAAGCCCGCGCAAATAGAACGTTTTATAAATGGGGTTTATTATAAAACAAGCATGAAAATAAAACCTTACATAGATTTTGTTAAAACATGGTATACATTTTGGGATAACGATTGATGGCAAATAAAAATATTAAGATTAATTTAGTTCGAATTCTTTCTTATGTTAAGAAAGGCTCTTTTTCTAAAAGAAATAAAATAGAATGGATTTTTTCAAATACACATAGAAATAAAAAAGCTGATCCTTTTTATGTTGACCAGTTCAATAGAAGTACGGTTTATTCTGGAAACCATAAAGTGGTAAACGGAAAACGAACCGATTATGTTTATTATCATGAAAAAAGTTTGTCTGGATTATATGGGCCAAATATGGCAAAAGTGGCGCGCAAAAAATATTTTCAATCCGAATCTGTGATTTAAATTTATGGCGGCATACGAAGAGCTTGTTGCAAATTCTAAAATTTGTATTAAAATAATAAGCTATAATAAAACAAATACTTTTACTAAAATAACAAACAACTTAACCAAAGATACAGAAACAGATTCTGTCTGGGGCTCTTATGGAAAATATTTTTATAACTCTTATACAAAGTCTTGGATGGAAAATTTTTCTTATCAAAAGTTGATAGAAGGTTATAGCAGATATAGAGATTTATTTAAATGCGAAAAATAAAAATTAAACGATATGAACCCCAGGTTGCCGCCCGTTCTGCGGCGCTACGGCTGCGTCCGGGCCGCCACCTACACTCGGCCGTCCCTCATCCTCTACCCGCTGGGCCATTCGCGGAATCATCTTCGATGATTAAACTTAAAATTAAGTGTTATAAAATTAATAACATTGAAGTTTGGACTAATGCTAGTCGTCCTGATTATACCTCAAAAAGATGGAGTCATTTTATAAATGGAACAGACCCGCCGCCTCGGAATCGAGGCCATAACATTACTTCACTGAATCAATATATTGATTATTTAAAAGAGTGGGCACAAGAAAGCTCCAAATGATTAAACTTAATATAAAAGAATATTCGCGCAAAAGAACTAAGTTTATTTTTTCTTCTTTTTATAAGGGAAATTGCGAGTATACGAATCCTGATAAATCATATAGAAGTTGGGTTATGCTTAATGGAAAATTAGGAAATCAGCAATATACCAAAGTTGATTTGAAATATATTTTTAAGGTAATAGAGTGCGACAAAGAAGCGAGCGCAAAAAATGCGTAATAACTTTAGGTGCGATTGGTGCTGTCGTGATAATCTTACAAAATGTCGCGATGCAATTCGTCCGAAAGATGGACGCCGCTTTGCTTTGTGCGAAGAGTATTGTTGGGATATACCCGAAATTCTTTGGGGCGCGACACTAGAATCTAAAGAAAAAGATCATGAGTAATAATAGAAAAAAGATTCCATTTATCCCATTTTCGGAAGAGCGCTTGCGCGAAATGACAACGGCGCGTCTATTGAAGTATTATCGACGTATACTTGCAATTCCAGAAGAACGTTCGAGAAGTGAAGACGCAGCCATAGAACAGCGCTCTAATCCGGCACATATTTTTTCTAAAGAAGATGCGCGATTTAATCCATATAGAGAATTAATTCTTTCAATTCTTAACACAAGAGAACACGTATGTCAAAAACATTAAGAAGAGGCCCCGAACCTTTGCCTTTTTTGGATTATCAATGTAAAAGTTGTCATTCAAAGATAGCCTTTCAGGCAGACGAACTACAGTGTAAATGGTGGTGGAAATATTATTCTGCATTTTGCCCGGTTTGTAATGCTCGAACAAAATTTTTCTATCTTTATACTTCGTTCATCCACTCTTCGTATCCCATGTAATTTATGCCAACATATGAATATGAATGTCTGAAGTGCAAGCAGACTTTCGAGGTCGAACAGCCGATGGCTGATCCGCCGCTAGATTTTCACTACAACAACGATGGGAAATGTGGCCCAGTCAAGCGTCTTATCGCTGGCTCTACTGGTTTTACACTTAAAGGAAATGGTTGGTATAAAGATGGCTACTGAAAATATAAAGCCCAAAGGCAGTATAGAAAAAGCGATATTTGCACACTATTATATAGAGATTGGAGATATTGAGCGCGCGTTGAAGCGCGTTGAAATATATCGAGGAAGGATGAAAGAATATAATAAAAAAGAGTACGAAGAATTTCAACGTGCGCATCCGGCAATAAATTGTGAGTCTCATCATATATGAGCGGACGATTAAAAATTGCCATCTTTTCTTATAAGAAGGGCGCCAATTATTTTGGTATAAATACCGTAGACAGAAGGCCGCGCGATGGATGGACTTTCGATAACGGAGAAAGAAGCGGACTGTCTGTTTTAGAAATTTTTGGAATAAGACAATTGGGCCGGTATTATAAATGAAAACGCTAACACTATTTGAGCGATTTGATGGAATATGAATACTAAAATTCGCATAACAAAATATACTAAAGAATTTATCCATGTTACCACAAATCGTGTAGGGCACGACGAATTTCGTTATTTTTTTAATGGTATACGCGAAGGGTGTAACGCAACCAATTTGGGCAATATGATGTATTCTACTTTAAAAGAATTCGTAGAAATCACAAGCCGAGAAAAGGTTATTTATGGCTAAAATTCAAATTCAAAGATACGCCCCCGAAATGACCGTTTTAAAGATTCATACAAACGGAGGGGACTATACCGCTCAAATAATGAACGGAGTAACTACAAGCCTGTTTAATAATATATTCAACATCTATGCCTCTTTGGCCTCGTCGCCGGCGTCGTGGGCGACCCTAAAGCAGATATCAGAAAGTATAGAAAAAAACAAAAAATGAGAAATTCTATCAAGATCATCTCGTACGCGTTGGGCAACATATTTCTCGAAATCGAGAAAGAAGGGATCAGATATTATACGAACGGTATTAGAGATAAGAATAAAACGCCGCCCACAACTATAATGTTTCCAACCTTAGACGCAATAGCGAATTACAAAACCTTAAGATAAACTAAAGAAAAAACAAAAAGAATACGAACCAATAGAAAGCGGAACGTTATATTAATATGGCAAATAAAATCGCGCTCCGTATTATCAAATACACTAACAAAGAAACGATTACAAATTTACGGGCGCATTATGAGTTATACCCAGGAATGGTTGCTTCTTTGTTTTTCGACGGTAGGTATTGGCTCGGAAACGATATTAAAAAGTTAAAACAATCATACGGGTCGTTAATTAATAACAATATCAGAAGTTATAAAACGGCCTATTTGATGGGCGGTACGACGATCTACTAGGGTAGGGGGTTTAGGAAAAAATTCTGTGGGTTTATGAAGAGGTGCGGTTTTAACGAGGTTTATCTAGTACGCGTGTAGTCAAAACATAGGTTTTCATAAGTTAATATTAAAAGTACAAGGGATTTCTAAAAAATTGCCTCTGTTGTTAAAGGGGTCAAACCCCCCTACCCTACATGACCATACATGCCTGGTCGATGACATACGTCGCATGTATGGCACAAAAGGCGTAGTAGTTACGTGGCGCCTGGCGAAAAGCTCAATGGTTGCGCGTACTTACGGGGTCGGACCGGCCTATTCGCGCATTCCGGCGTATGTATGAAAGGAAGTGATAGAGTGAGTCTGGTAGAGAGTGCCTGGTAGGTAGAGTGAGAGTGTCCCGGCTACGACAAGCCGGCTAGTCCAGGGTTAGATTGCAGGCGTGAAAGAGCGCCGGGGCCCCGCAAGGGGCCTATCGGGGTTTCCTAGCGCGAACCCCGCCGATAATAGTGACAGGAGGAAATGAACAAATGCTTTATCAGGTAACGGTCGGTCGTGGGTGGGACTTCTCGGCAAGCTCGAGCAAGAGGATGCAGGTGACTGCCGATTCCGTGGACGAGGCGGCTCAGATCGCTCTGAGTGCCGCCTCGATCGACCCCTTCTGGCCGAGGGGCATCACGCTCTGTGTCCAGAGTATCTCGATCTCGGTCCAGGCCAAGGAGAACGGAAACGTCCGGGCCGGCGGCGAGGGTGAGTACGGGGGTCCGGTGGGCGGCTAGTCCAGGGTTAGATTGCAGGCGTGAAAAAGCGCCGGGGCCCGTGTTTGGATTAGTTCAGAATCTCTATCCGGTTTCTAAATATTCTTACGCCCCTATCCTACATCCACCTACCCCTGGTTTTGACGGGGTTTATCTGGTATGGCTGTAGTCCAAACATAACTTTTGAGGACGGCCGAGTGGGGGCTGCTACCCCCGGGCTAGAGACCCTGGGCGCCTACCCCCTACAAAAAACTCAATAAGTACGTGGTCCCTGACGGATTCCCCAGTGTTTCCGAGGGGTTACACGGGTACAGGCACCTATCCGCGCAATCCAGTGCATAGGTGAGAGAAGGAAAGGATATCATGGAAGAGTAT